>JGI25157J39369_1000068_pt1 | contig 94833 bp, 113 predicted proteins | sample AraplaCL_Col_mCL_FD_39369 | JGI IMG/M metagenome (IMG submission 39369)
TGCAGCTCGCGTGGGGCGGTAGCTCAGCTGGGAGAGCGTCGCGTTCGCAATGCGAAGGTCGGGAGTTCGATCCTCCTCCGCTCCACCAATTCATTCCAGACAAGCGGCGCACTACTGGGTAGTGCGCCGTTTTGCATTTGAAGACCTGCAAAATCCCATGTGCGCGCATGGGCTGTCGATGGCAAGGCCAGCGCAGCATCCCATGTCCCATTGCATGGATCATTGCAGCTGTAGTGACAAGCCAAAACGATTAGCTCTATAACGGAACAGCCTTCCCCACGCCCGCCTCCCCACAGGCTTCCCCATGTCCTCCTCCCGCGCCACTTCGCTCGCTCCCTTGCTGCTGGCCGTTGGCGTCCTGCTGGTCGCCATGGCTTCGTATCAATGCGGTGCGGCGATCGCCAAGCATCTTTTTCCGGCCGTCGGCGCGCAAGGAGCGACGGCATATCGATTGGGCTTGGGTGCGCTGGTGCTGCTGGTGTTGCGGCGGCCGTGGCGAACGCAGCGGGAGCGTGGCGATTGGCGTGCGCTGTGGGGCTATGGGCTGTCGATCGGGGTGATGAACCTGGTGTTCTATCTGGCCTTGAATCGCATTCCGCTGGGCATTGCGGTGGCGCTGGAATTTACCGGGCCGCTCGCGCTTGCCCTGTTCCATTCGCGCCGCTGGGTGGATGTCGTGTGGGTGGCCTTGGTGGCGATCGGTTTGGTGTTGCTGATGCCGCCCGGAAGCACGGCTACGCACCTGGACCCGATCGGCGTTGCGTACGCGCTTGCCGCTGGCGTGGGCTGGGCGTTGTATATCGTGCTCGGGCAGAAGGCTGGCGCGAAGTACGGCACTGATGCGGTGGCGTGGGGCACCTCGATCGCTGCATTGTTTGCGATGCCGATCGGCATTGCGCACGCCGGTGCGGCGCTGTTTTCCCTGCCCCTGCTGCCGCTTGCGCTAGGCCTGGCGATACTCAGCTCCGCCCTGCCCTTCACCTTGGAAATGATCGCCATGACGCGTCTGCCTGCACGCACGTTCGGCACCTTGCTGAGCCTGGAGCCTGCGTTCGCCGCGATGGCCGGCATGATCTTTCTCAATGAACACCTGAGCATGCTGCAATGGTCGGCGATTGTGGCGATCATCGTTGCGTCCGCCGGCACGGTGTTGAGTGCGCGGCAGGTGGTGGCGGAGCCGTTGATGACGTGAGGCCGTTCGTCATGCCGGCGCAATGGGCGCGCCTGATCGCTGCTCCTTTCGCCGCGCCTCGCGCTTCGATCGATGCCTTGCACGCTCCTGCAGCAACAGCGGCATCAACTCCTCGATGTATTTCCTCGCATGCCCGCGCGTGGAAATGGCCATGAAGCGCCGATGCGCGGCATCGTGGCCGACCAGGGCGCGATGCGCTTTCTTCAGTATGTGCAGGTAAGCCATCAACGAGCTGCCGTCGCGCAGCGGTTGATCGTCGCGTGGATCGGGGGAAGGTATCGCGTTCATGCGCCTATCCTTTGCGGGCAATCGGTGCGGCAGGTATCGGTGAGCAGGGGCAGCAGGTCGTTGGCGTGCCGGTCGCGGTCGGTCAGCGGTTTGAGCTTGAACAGGCGCGCGAGCGTCGCAAGCACGGAGCTGTGATCGTAGAGCGTGTGATCGATGCAACCACGCGCCACCCAAGGCGACACCACGATGGCCGGCACACGCACGCCATAGACGTCAAAGCCGAATCCGTTCGTGTTCAAGCTGCCGGTAGCGCCATCGTTCGGCGGCGTGGCACGGCCGGGTTTGACGGAATCGTAGAAGCCGCCGTGCTCGTCATACAGAATCACCAGCAGGCTGTTTTCCCACAGCGGCGAGTTGCGAATGGCGTTGTACACGCGCGCCGCAAGCTGGTCGCCGCCCTCCAGGCCATCCATGGGATGCTGCGAGCTGCCGCCCGCGTACGTGCCGTGCACGATGTCGCCGTAGCCCGGTTCGATAAAGGTGTAGCGCGCGGTGTAGCCCGACTTGAGGTCATTTTCGAAATGCGACAGGTCGTCGATATCGAAAAAGCTGACGCCCTTGATTGATGCCACCTGTGGCACTCGCCCCAAGGCCGAACCCAGTTCGTCCTGATACAAGCGGTAATGGTCCGCGCCCAGCGCATCGAAGATCGAGCCGTTCGGGTAGTCGAACCCATCGACCACTTCCCATTCGCTCATCTCGGCCGAGGTCGGCGAATGATCCAGGCCGGCCGAGGATGCCCCGTGCAGAAAATAGCGGTTTGGCCAGGTGGGACCAGGCAGCGACGAGTGCCACCCATCGCACAGCACGAATTCGGTCGCCAGTTGGTAGAGGTTCGGCGCCTGCGCGCGGGTATCGACGCCGCACATGATCGCGCCTATTTCAGCCGGCTGCGGCGGCGTGCCTTCGCTTTTGGAGCTGGCGTAATTGGAGACGAAACCGGAGTTGTCGGCCGATGGATAGGCCTGGCCTTTCTGGTACGTGGCGCCGGCGCCGCACAGCTGTTCCAGCACGTCGGTGAATTCATGCCCCGGATCGCTGGGCATCTGCGCAGGAGCGCCGCCGCAGAACGTATAGGTGGCGCCGTTGCATGCGTTGCTGCAACTTGACGTCGCCGCAGTGATGCCGCTGATGCCCGACAAGGCAAACAGATGATCGAACGAACGGTTCTCAAGCATCAGCACGAACACGTGCTGGATGTTGTACTGGCCTGCGCTCATGGAAGCTTCCCCTCTTCAGCCGCGTAGGTGTGTCCCCGCCCGAAAGCATACGCCTTGTCCAGCGCATTGAAACGCCGCCAGCCGCCTACAGATCGGTGCCACCTGCCGCCGGCGATCGCCGGCGAGCCAACCATCGAGGATCAAACCATGACCGCCCATACCGAAACCGCCATCCTGGCCGGCGGCTGCTTCTGGGGCATGCAGGATCTGCTGCGGCGTTACCCTGGCGTGCTGTCCACGCGCGTGGGCTATACCGGCGGCGACGTGCCCAACGCCACCTACCGCAACCACGGCACGCACGCCGAGGCGATCGAGATCGCGTTCGATCCCAGCCGGATCAGCTATCGGCAGATCCTGGAGTTTTTCTTCCAGATCCACGACCCCACCACCAGGAACCGCCAGGGCAACGACGTCGGCACCAGTTACCGCTCGGCCATCTTCTATCGCGACGATGCGCAGAAGCAGGTCGCCGAGGACACCATCGCCGACGTCGACGCATCCGGCCTGTGGCCCGGCAAGGTGGTCACCGAGATCGCTCCCGCCGGCCCCTTCTGGGAAGCCGAGCCGGAACACCAGGATTATCTGGAGCATTATCCCGATGGATATACCTGCCATTTTGTCCGGCCGGAATGGAAGTTGCCCAAGCGCGGCTGATTGCGCGGTGACATTGCGCGCACCTGATACCAAATAGCCTGCTCGTCGCCCCGGCGGACGCCGGGGCCTAGTGCCTTTGAAGCCGCCGCGGCGACGCGTTGCGATGTCGCGCCCCCTGCCGGCGCCCATTCCCGGTATCGATTACAACAAAAATCGCTCGCACGATTGCACCATCCGCATTCACGACGCCATCACATACCCCTGTGGCCTGCTGAACGGCGCTTCGTTCGCCGCGCGCTCAATCACCCTTTGAGGGCGGGTTGGAAGCTAGATTGCGTTCACCCAAAACCATCATCCATCCAGCAAGGGGAAACACCATGCACAAAATGACTCGTGCCGCGCTCGGCATGTTCCTGGGCCTGAGCCTGTCCGGAATGGTCGCCGCTGCCGAACCGCCGGCCACAGGATTGGGCCAGGCGTGGCCCAACGCCACGGACGTAAGCGCAAGTCCGAACTGGCATGTCTACGTATTCGTCTTGAACGGCATCAAGTATGTGCAGGTCAACGATCTCAACGGCAATGTCATCGGCGCCATTGGCACGGCGGGGGGACAGTTCATTACCTTGCCGGTAGGACAATCGCGTTATGTTTCCACGCCGCAGCAGCGTGGAGCACGAGCTTCGGCTGTGCAGGCGGCAGCGCCCACGACTGTCTATAACGATGGCTCGACGGTGATTACGGCGATGCCGCAGAGCAATGGGATGACCGCGTTGAGCGCCGCAGCAGCCAGCATATGCACAGATCCACGTAACTGCGGCACATTAAACTGAGAACACTAGCACTCCGCTTTTATCCCGGCGAAGCCAATTGCAACGCCGGGTACCGCCGGGTCAACCAGAAGAACACTAACTTGATGTCCTGTATCGATTGATCGCGTTCGCATGCGTCCTTCGAATACAGCTGCCCTATCCTTTACTGCCCGCAAGCCAAGCCCGCTGGTTGCACGCGCCATACTTGGAACCAATACGTCCCAGTCTACAAACGCAAGCTGAGCAGGATGCATCCGAAAACGGATGACAATAAGTACGCCGATGCGCCCCTGTCTTTCCGCTACCCGAACATATGCGCGAACGTCGCTCACGTTTTTCTTCGTACAAGCGTCTGCAATCGTTTCCCATAAAACGCGATAGATAGTCATACGCAACGCATGGGAAAGCTTGCTTACGGGACCGCGCAAATCACAAGCATAGGTCAGCCCCGCGTCATTGAGCAGTTGCAACAATCCACCTTCGCGCAGCACGCCAGGAAGTCCTTTTTCTCGCAAGGCAACGGGATAGAGACTATCTGCTAGGCGGTGGATCTTGTCTTGCGCGACCTGGGCGTGCAGCTGATACCCGCGATCATCAATAGCCGGCTGGAGATGCCGGAGGCGTCCCATCATCATTGCAAACCCAGCCTGGATGCTCTCCCTGACCTGTTCGAGGGCCTGGGATGTCATACGCATCTGCATTTCACCCAAATAGATGCTTCTTTGCGCCAGCGCCAGCGCGACACGACCGTCAATACTTTCCTGTTCAACGGGTGTATTGATGGAGCCGATCCGTGCCCCCATCAGCAACATGGTCGAAATGGCAAATGCCAAAATCGATTCCGCCTGCATGGTTGCCGGATCCCAGAAGCTTGGCATCAGCAACATCACGGCACAGCTTGCTGCAGCGCCGCCAATAGCCGCGCCTTGCCATCCATGGCGGAGCGCAAGCCAAACTACCGGAAGAAACATTGCAACCTGAGCCATTTGCCGCGCTGGGGTATGTGGCGGCGCGTTAAATCCAACCCAAAGCAAAAACGCAAGAACTGGAAGCCCAAGACAAACACTTTCAAAAAAAAGGCGACTATTTTCGATCCGCTCTTTCACTTCAGACCAGCTGCCGACAATTACTGTCTGATACCCGAACAATGCGAGCGGCGTAACCGTGAGAGCACCTAGGAAGCCACCTATGCAGTAATGCAATGCCAGATCGTAGTAGTTCACTACGTAATCGGCTGGAAGATTTTTTATGACTACAAACAAACTCAAGTCGCGCAGAGTCAACGGTATCGATGAGAGCAATGCACATCCCAGCAATCTCACCATATTGATGTGGCTGGCGTTTCTAAGAACCGGGGGCCATTGCTGGCGTACCCAATAAATCACGGGCGCGACATAGGCGATAACAGGAATGGCGCAAGCAAGCCCCCATTCCACTCCCCAAACCGCCGAACATATATAACCCACTGCACCGTAGTATGCGAATTCACCCACAATCAGCGCCGGCCAGTAACGATAAGGAGCAAGCAGCAATACGGTAAGCCGCAGTCCCGCTGTGATCTGCCAATGGGCCTGCGAAAACTGCCGGAATATCACATATGAGATGCCGTACCCCAAGGCAACGGCAACATGCCGAACCCACGCTCGCTCCCAAAGTCCCTTCCCCATCGATCACCCCTTATGATGATTTCTGACCGACGCCCCGAACGCCGGCGCGGACGTCCAAACGGCGCGATCATTGGGTTACCGGCGTGAAACCATGGTGAAACGCTACGTGCAGCCGGTTCGGCATGTCCGCACCCCTTCGCACCCGCCACGACCCACTGCCGCCCTTTTGCGAGACAGATCACAGAGATCGGTGCGCAACCCGAAGTGTTCCCTTACGAAGCCGCTCGCGCGCCACTTGTCCCATAAGACCCACGCCGGCGAAACGGACAAGGCCGATTGCGGCTAAAATCGCCGGGCGCCCGAACCCTCGCCGTCGCATGCCGCGCGACCGGGATGAGGCAGTTTCTGATTCATAACAACAAGGAAGCGCAGCCCATCGTGAGTGCATCCGAGCAACAGCCTCACCTGCCCGCCATCGAGCCGGGCCTGATGGTGATCCACGGCAACGCCCAAGAAGACCTGCGCGATCTGCTCGCGGCCTGGCTGCAGCGCACGCCGCTGCGTCCGCTGGAAAACGAAGTGATGCTGGTGCAAAGCAACGGCATTGCGCAGTGGCTGAAGCTGGCGCTGGCCCGGCCGATCCAGGCCGGTGGGCTAGGCATCAGCGCGGCGGTGGATCTGCAACTGCCCGGGCGATTCCTGTGGACGGCGTACCGCTCGGTGCTGGGCGAGACCGCCGCACCTGCTACATCCCCGTTCGACAAGTCGCGCCTGGTCTGGCGTCTGCTGCGCCTGTTGCCGCAGCATCTGGATGAAGCTGCGTTCGCCTCCCTGCGCAGCTTGCTGGGCGATGCCGGCGATTGGCGACGGTTGCATCGGCTCGCCATGCAGGTGGCCGACCTGTTCGACCAATACCAGGTGTTCCGCGCCGATTGGCTGGACGACTGGGAGCATCGCAACGACGTGCTGCGCGACAGCGTGCGCAAGCGCGTGGTGGAACTGCCGCCCGCGCAGCGCTGGCAGCCGCGGCTGTGGCGCTTGCTGCTGGATGATGTGCCGCCGGCGCAGCGCGACAGTCATCGCGCCGGCGTGCATCGACGCTTCATGCAGCACATGCAGGCGCCGGATGCACGCGTCGAAACCTTGCCGCGGCGCATCGTGGTGTTCGGCATCACCTCGCTGCCGCCGCAGGTGCTGGAGGCGCTTACCGCCGTGGCGCGCTGCAGTCAGGTGTTGCTGCTGGTGACCAACCCATGCCGGCACTATTGGGCGGACATCATTGAAGACCGCGAGCTGCTGCTGGCCGAACATCGCCGTCATGCGCTCAAACTCGGGCTGCCGGCGGAACCGCGCTACGAAGACCTGCATTTGCATGCCAACCCTCTGCTTGCCGCATGGGGCAAGCAAGGACGCGACTTCATCCGCCAGCTCGATGCATTCGACCAGCCGGAGCGCTATCGCGATCGCTTTATTTCCATCAAGCGCAGCATCGACCTGTTCCGCGATCTGGGTACCGATTCGTTATTGCACCAGGTGCAACAGGCGGTGCTCGAGCTGGAACCCGCGCCTGCCGATCCGGGCTTGCGCAAGCCGCTGCCGGACACGCGTTCGCTGCATTTCCACGTAGCGCACAGCCCGCAGCGCGAAGTGGAGCTGCTGCACGATCAATTGCTCTCCTTGTTCGAGCAAGCCGCACGCGAAGGCCGCCCGCTGTCGCCGCGCGACGTGATGGTGATGGTGCCGGACATCAGCGTCTACGCGCCGCATGTGCAGGCCGTGTTCGGGCGCATGGCCGCGGATGATCCGCGCTACCTGCCCTATAGCGTGGCCGATCAATCGGGCCGCGGCACTTCGCCTCTGCTGACCGCGCTGGAGCGCCTCCTTCATCTGACCGAATCGCGCTTCACCGCCAGCGACGTGCTGGACCTGCTCGACGTGCCTTCGCTGCGCCGGCGCTTCGGCATCGCCGAGGACGACTTGCCGACCCTGCGTCGCTGGATCGCTGAATCCGGCATTCGTTGGGGCCTGAATGGCAAGCAGAAAGCCGCGTTCGGCCTGCCGCCCGACGAGCAGAACAGCTGGCGCTTCGGCTTGCGCCGCATGCTGCTCGGCTATGCGACGGGCGATGGCGCCTCGCTCGATGCCGTCGCCCCTTATGCGGAAATCGGCGGCCTGGATGCGGCGCTGCTCGGCCCGTTGAACCAGTTGCTGCAAACGCTGGAACACTACTGGCAACGATTCGCCTCATCCGCCACGCCCATGCAATGGAGCGAACGCCTGCGCCAGCTGCTGCGCGATTGCTTCGATCCGCGCGGCGATGAAGACGACGCCTTGCGCATCGACCGCCTCGAAGACGCCCTCGACCACTGGATCGAAGCCTGCCAGGAAGCCGGCTTCACGCAAGCTGTCCCGCTTTCCGTCGTCAGCGAGGATTGGCTGCAGGCGATCGACCAGCCGCATCTTTCCCAGCGTTTCATGGCCGGCGCGGTGAATTTCGGCACGCTGCTGCCGATGCGCGCCATTCCCTTTCGCGTAGTCTGCCTGCTGGGCATGAACGATGGCGATTACCCGCGCCGCATCTCGCCACCCGATTTCGACCTGATGGCGCGCGCTGGCCAGCACCGTCCCGGCGACCGCTCGCGTCGCGAGGACGATCGCTACATGTTTCTGGAAGCGCTGCTTTCCGCGCGCGACGTGCTGCATATCAGCTGGGTCGGCCACAGCGTGCGCGATAACAGCGAGTTGCCGCCATCGGTACTGGTGGGCCAGTTGCGCGACTATCTCGCCGCAGGCTGGCGCTTGCCCGATGACAACGCGGACGACGCCGACTCGCGCGATCGCCTGCTGCAGGCGATCACCACCGTACATCCATTGCAGGCGTTCAGTGCGCGCTATTTCGAGCGCGGTGCCAACTCATCGCTGTTTACTTACGCATCGGAATGGGCACACGCGCGCCGCGCAGCGCCATCCGTGGAAACCGCGCCGCTGTCGCCCTGGCAGGCGCAATCCACGCTGGATATCGGCACCCTGCAACGCTTCCTGGCGCGCCCCGCCGCCTGTTTCTACGGCGATCGGCTGAAAGTGCGTTTCGAGGCGATCGATGCCGGCCTCGACGATGACGAACCGTTCTTCCTCGACGGACTGGAAAACCACGCCGCCACCGAGGCGCTGCTGCATTGCGCGCTCAACGATGACACGCGCGCCGAGCAATCGCTGCTGGCTGCCGCGCAGCGCTTGCGGCAGCAAGGCGTAGTGCCCGCCGGTGGTTTTGGCGCATTGACGGTCGACGAAATCGGCGCGGATGTACAACACATCTTGCGTAGATGGCGGGCATCTACCGCACATTGGTGCGAACAGATGCCGGCCCAGGAGCTGCGCCACGTGCATGGTGATCTTGCCGTGGAAGGCTGGCTCGACGATGCGCGCCGCAGCGACGATGGCAGCCTGGTGCGCCTGCTGCCCATGGCCGGCCAGCTCTGCCAAGGCAAGGCGCTGCGCTACGATCGGCTGCTGCAGCCGTGGGTATTGCAGTTGCTGGCAAACGCGAATGGCGTCGCCCTGACCACGCGTTTCATGGCGCCGGACGCCACCGTCGTCTTGAAATCGCTGAGCCCGGATGAAGCGAGCACATGTTTGAATGCTTTACTCGACGCCTGGCGGCAAGGCATGCAAGCGCCCTTGCCGATCGCGCGCCGCACCGCCTATGCCTGGCTGCTGGCGGAACGCGAACAAAAAGAACCGTTCGACGCCGCGCAAAAATGCTACGAAGGCAGCGATGCACCAATAGCGCCGCCGGGCGAGATGAATCGCGAACCGTGCCTGGCGCGCACCTGGCGCAGCTTCGCCGACTTGCACGCCGACGGCTTCGAGCATTGGCTGGCGCTCTATCGCCCGTTGCTCGATGCCGCCGTGCTGGAAGGTGACGCATGAGCGAGATGGCGCCGCTCGATCCGCTGCACCTGCCGCTGCAAGGCATTCGCTTGATCGAAGCCAGCGCCGGCACTGGCAAGACCTGGACGCTGGCAGCGCTGTACCTGCGCCTGGTGCTTGGTCACGGTGGCCAACCGGCGCGGTGGCCGGCGCAGATTCTGGTGGTTACCTTCACGCGCGCCGCCACGGCGGAACTGCGTGAACGCATTCGCGAACGTCTTGCCACCGCGGCGGCGGCATTTCGCGGCCAGCAGGAAGCCGATGCATTCCTTGAGCGATTGATCGCCGAGTACCCCGAAGGAGAAGCGCGCGCCGCCGCTGCGCGCCAATTGGATCTGGCTGCGCAATGGATGGATGAAGCGGCCATCTATACCATCCACGGCTGGAGCCAGCGCATGCTCGCGCAGCACGCGTTCGAAGGCAGCGACGCAGTGGATGAAGTGGCCGATGAAAACGCGCGCCTGGCCGAAGCCGTGCGCGACTACTGGCGCCGCTTTTACGCGCCGCTCGATCAAGCCGAAGCCGCCTGCATCGCCAGGCACTGGCGTAATCCGCAAACACTGCAGCGCGTGGTGCGCCCGCTGGTACGCCAACCGGTGCAGCAGATTCGTATACAAGGCCGCCCGTTGCCGCCAGTGGATGACTTGGCCGAAGCCCTGCGCCAACATCAGGCACCGCGCCAGGCCGCCGAACAGGCCGCACGCAACGTGTGGCTGCCCGATGCGCAGGCGCTGGAATCAGCACTGCGCACCGCCGTGCAAACCAAGGTGCTGAAGAACAATATCTATCAACCCAGAACCGTGGAACGCGAACTGCCCGCGTTGCAGGAATGGGCCAACGGCGCCGAGCTCGACCAGGCCACGCTGGCTCGCTATACGCAGGCCAAGCTCGACAGCGCCGCGAGCAAGGGCAACACCGCACCGGCGCATCCGGTGTTCGAGGCCATCCAGCAATTGCTCGATATCTGGGAAGCCGAACCGCCGCTTGCGCCGCTGCTGCTGGCGCATGCCGTGCCCTGGATCGCGGCGCGCGTCGATGCGATTCGCCAACGCCAGGCCAAACCGGGCTTCGACGACATGCTGCGCCAGCTCGATGCCGCCCTGCATGGGCCGCATGGCGCAAGCTTGGCCGACAGCATCGCCGAGCAATATCCGCTGGCCCTGATCGACGAATTCCAGGACACCGATCCGCTGCAATGGCGCATTTTCCAGCGCATCTACGCCGATCACGCGGACACGGGCCTGCTGCTGATCGGCGATCCGAAGCAGGCCATCTATGCGTTCCGTGGTGCGGACATCCATACCTATCTCGCCGCGCGCGATCAGGCGCAGGCGCCCACCTGGACGCTGACCACCAACTACCGCTCCACTTCGCCCCTGGTCGATGCGGTGAACCGCGTGTTTCGCCACGCCGATCGCTGGCCGCTGGGCGCCTTTGCGTTTGGGCACGGCATGCATGGCCTGCCGTTCCAACCGATCGCCGCGGCAGGTACGCAACGCCGGCTGATATGCGACCACCAGCCCGTCGCTGCCATGCACCTGGAGGTTTTCCCAAGCGACAAGCCGATGGCCATTGGCGCTTATATGGAAACGGCCGCGGCACACGCGGCGGCGCATATCGTGGAACTGCTGGAGGCGGCGCAAAGCGGACGCTGCACGTTTGTCGGCGAACATCAGGCGGATAGCGCATTGCGTCCGCGCGATATCGCCGTGCTGGTGCGCAATCGCCGCGAAGCTGCCTGCATCCGCAGCGCACTTCGGCAGCGCGGCGTCAGCAGCGTCTATCTGTCGGAAAGCGATTCGATCTATGCCACCGAAGAGGCGCCGGACATCCTGCTTTGGCTGCAAGCCTGCGCCATGCCCGCTTCCGATCGCGCCATGCGCGCCGCGTTGGCGAGCACCACCATGCAGCGCAGCCTGGCGGAGCTCGATCGCCTCAACGAGGACGAAGCGTATTGGGAAGCATGCAGCGAACGCTTTCGCCAGCTGCAAAATGTATGGCAACGCCACGGCGTGCTGGCCATGCTGCACAACCTGTTGCATGCCTTCGACCTGCCCGCGCGGCTGTTGGCCAAACCCCATGGCGAGCGCGTGCTGACCAATCTCCAGCATCTGGCGGAACTGTTGCAGCACGCCGCGGCGAATCTGGACGGCGAATACGCGTTGATTCGCTATCTGTCGGCACAGATCACGCGCGCCGGCGAAGGCGAAGCGGAAACAGTCGAAGAGCATATCGTGCGACTGGAAACCGAAGCCGACCTGGTGAAAGTCATCACCGTGCACAAATCCAAAGGCCTGCAGTATCCCGTGGTGATGCTGCCGTTCGTCAGCCGTTTCCAGGATGCGCCGCGCGGCAGCCTGCAGCCGTGGCACGACGATCGCGGCCAGGCATGGATCGATCTGCAGCCGGATGACGACGCCAAGGCCCGCATAACGCGCGAACGCCTGCAGGAAGACTTGCGCCTGCTCTACGTCGCCCTGACTCGTGCCGAACACGCGTGCTGGCTGGGCGTGGCATGTGTCGCCGATGGGCAGAGCCGCAATGCCGGTTTGCATCGCTCCGCCTTCGGCTACGTGCTGGGCGGTGGCGCCGTCATCGAACCGGACGATCTTCTGCCGCGCATCGAAGCGCTGCGCGATGACTGCAGCGACATCGCGCTGCATGTGGCGACGGAGCCGGCCAGCATGCATATCTATCGGCCACGGCAATCACCGCGTAGCGAACGGCAGGCGCGCAGCTACGCGCTGCCTCCACCCGAAGCGTGGTGGATCGCCAGCTACAGCGCGCTTGCGCACGGCGATGGCGAAGCAGCACGACACGCAGCACCGGAAACGGCGACGCAAGACGTCCTGGCGGAAGTCGTGCGCGAATCGACCGAATGGACGGCGCCCGCCATCGACTACGGTATGCATGCATTTCCGCGCGGCGCCGAGGCCGGTACGTTTTTGCATGACCTGCTGGAGTGGATCGCCGAGACCGGCTTCTCTGCAGTCGCCAGCGATACCGCGGCGCTCGAGCAGCAGATCGCACGCCGCTGCCAGCGACGCGGCTGGCAGGCGTGGATCGCGCCGCTCAGCCAATGGTTGCCCGCGCTGTTGCAAGTGCCGCTGGCCTTGCCCGATGGCGGCACGCTGGCGCTGGCACAGTTGGCCGATCGCACGCGCTATCAGGCCGAACTGGAATTCTGGTTCGAGGCGCATCGCGTCGATACGCAGCAGCTCGACCAGCTGGTCACCCGCCACACGCTGGACGGATTGCCGCGTCCACTGCTGCCGGCGCATCGCGTCAACGGCATGCTCAAGGGTTTTATCGACCTGATCGTCGAACACCAGGGCCGCTATTACGTGGTCGACTACAAATCCAACTGGCTGGGCGACAGTTCCGCCGCATACACGCCGGCCGCCATGCGCGATGCTTCATTGCAGGCACGCTACGACCTGCAGTACGCCATCTATACGCTGGCCCTTCATCGCCTGCTGCGCGCACGCCTGCCGGGCTATGACTATCAACGCCATATGGGCGGCGTGTTGTATCTGTATCTGCGCGGCGTGGATCAGGCCGGGCACGGCGTGCATGCGGAGCGTTTGCCGCTGGCCTTGATCGATGCGATGGATCGCCTGTTCGCGCGGGAAGCGCATGCGCATGTCGCATGAGGCGATGCTCGCGATGCTTGCCGATGCGGTAACAAGGCGCATATTGCGCCCGCTGGACCTGGCGTTCGCGCAGTTCATCGCCGAATGCGATCCGGCGGCCGATGCATCCTTGCTATGGCTGGCCGCATTGGCCAGCCGGCAACTGGGCGATGGCCATCCGTGCCTGGACTTGCACGCGCTACCTCTGTTGGCGCAGGAGCAGGCATGGCCGGACGCGTGGCTGGCACAGCTTGCCAATGTGCCGACGCCGGCATCGCGGTTGGTGGCCAATGCGCAAGGCGAACCGGAGCACGCGCCCCTGGTGCTGGATCGCCATCGGCTCTACTTGCGCCGCTATTGGAACTACGAATGCCGCATTGCCCAAGGCATTGCGGCGCGGCTCGATGAAGCGATGCTGCCGGCCGCCGCATTGCACGACGAACTGCAGCGCCTGTTCCCTGCAGCCGCTGCCGATGCCGTGCACTGGCCACGCGTCGCTTGCGCACTGGCGGCGCGCGGCGCCTTCAGCGTGATCACCGGCGGCCCGGGCACCGGCAAGACCACCACCGTGGTGCGCTTGCTCGGCCTGCTGCAGACCTTGCAACTGCGCCAACACGCCACGCCGCTGCGCATACGCCTTGCCGCGCCCACCGGCAAGGCCGCCGCGCGCTTGAATGCCTCCATCGCGCGGCAGATCGCCTTGCTCGACGTGCAGGAACACGTGCGCGCCGCCATTCCGCTGGAAGTGGAAACCCTGCATCGCCTGCTGGGCGCGCGCCCCGACAGCCGTCGCTACGCATACGACCGTCGGCGCCCCTTGCATGTGGACGTGCTGGTGATCGACGAAGCATCGATGATCGACCTGGAAATGATGGCGGCCGTGCTGGATGCACTACCGCCACATGCGCGCCTGATTCTGATCGGCGACAAGGATCAGCTCGCCTCCGTGGAGGCCGGCGCGGTGCTGGGCGAACTGGGCCGGCGTGCCGAACAAGGCGGCTACAGCCACGCCACCGCGAAATGGTTGCGCGCAGCAAGTGGCGATGACGTAACCGCGTTCGTGCACGACGACGCGCAGCCATTGGATCAACATATCGCGATGCTGCGCAGCAGCCATCGCTTCGACGCCGCCAGCGGCATCGGGCGACTGGCGGCGGCGGTGAATCTCGGCGATGTCGCGGCCGTGAATACCTCGCTTGCTTCGCCGTCGAACGATGTTGCCTGGATGCCGGCCGGTGTAAGCGCCACTGCCGTCGCGTCATGGGCCATCGGTGGGCAAGCCGATCGATTCGCCATGTTGCACGCACAAGATCGGCCGCAAGGGTTTCGCTACTACCTCGAACGGCTGCAGCAACAGCGCCCTTCTATCGACGCCAACGACGCCCAGCATCGACACTGGGCGCACGATGTGCTGGAAGCATTCAATCGTTTCCAGGTGCTGTGCGCGGTACGCAAGGGCCCTGCAGGCGTCGAGCGCCTGAATCACGACATCGCCGCCGCCCTGCTCGCCGAAGGCCTGATCGAATCGGACCGCGGCTGGTACGAAGGCCGACCGGTGATGATGACGCGCAACGATTACAGCCTTGGCCTGATGAATGGCGACGTCGGCGTTACGCTGCGCATGCGCGGCAACGACGGCGAACATCGGTTGTATGTAGCCTTTCCGGTGACCCGCGGTGCGACGCCGGGGTTGCCGCAGGACGACGATGCATCGGTGCGCTTCGTATTGCCCTCGCGACTTGGGGAGGTGGAAACCGTCTACGCCATGACGGTGCACAAGTCGCAGGGTTCGGAGTTCGACCATACCGCCTTGGTATTGCCGGACGACGCGCCGGCGATTCTTACGCGGGAATTGCTCTATACGGGCATCACGCGTGCGCGCCGGTGGCTGAGTTTGATCGGTACGCAGGCGGCGATCGAGCAGGCGCTGGCGCAGCGGACACGGCGGTATTCGGGATTGGGCGAGCGGCTGGCCGCGTCATTCGATACTGGCGCGTAGGCTGGATGCAATCCCAGCATAACGCAACGTATGCAACGACTCGATTACCAACACTTCCCGTTCGCATTTGCCGCAGCATCCGTCCCATCCGGTAATTTCCGTCCGGCGTTATCGATCGACAAGCTTCCGCACGCATCGCCCGCCTGACGACCAACCGGCATGGCCGTTGCGACAAACCCTTCGGCCGCATCATCGGCCATGCGCAGAACCACGTGATAATACCCATGCGGCGATACGACCGGGTCGGCAAAGCCCAATTGACCAAGATCCTCCGCATAACGGTTGTACGTGGCATGCCAGCGTTCCTGCGCCTGCGCGATGGCCATCAGCGTATGGTGCGCATCCGTACGACGCGAACGAAATGCATAGCGCGCATACGACTGCGTTGCGATCGCCGCCAGTATCGCCACAATGGCGAGCACGATGACCAGTTCCAACAGCGTGAATCCACGCGGACGTTCCATCCTTTGCCTCCTTTCAGTAGTCGGGCGTCAAGATCGACCAGGAGCGGCGGCGCCATAGCGGGCTGTCCATGGAAAGCGGCAAATCGAACTCGCCCTTGTCGCCTTTCAGCTTCAGGCCCGGCAGCACCAGCTTGCCCCCGCCGATTTGCGCACCCATGGGCAAGCTGCCGGTCGTGGTCGAGGGGTTTTCGATTCGCGCGCCGGCGTACGATGCGCCTCCGAAGGCGACGATGGATCGCGCCGCTCCCGTGGCGGCGTCGATCGCCATGATCGCGCCATCGGGCTGGTCGCCGTTTGGAATCAGCGTGTCGATCAATACTGCATTGGTGTCGAACAAAGCCGCGGGTGTGTTGATGACACGCTCACCGGCCGCAACGCCCAGGTCGATACGCCATCCGCCCGCTTTCATGGGCACGGCATGCGAGGTAAGCGTGCGCAACGTCGCATTGCCACCGGCCGGATCGCTGGCCGTCACTTCGTTCAAGGTCTGCGCGACCAGACTGCCTTGCGTTACGGTGCCGCCTTTATCGCGAATACCGTAGATCGACTGCAGCGTCGTGTCGGCCTTGTCGCTGTTGGCCAGGTATTTGCCGGTGCCAAAGACGACGATGAAACGGTTGATGGAGGGATCGGGCATCAAGCGCGGCATCACGGTAATCGGTTGCGTGCCTTGTGCGGCAGGCTGGTAGGCCAAGCTCACCTTCCATTCCGATGGTCTGGATGAGGAGAGATCGAAACGCCACAGGTTGCCGGCAAGATCGCCGGCGAAGGCCACGTCGTCGATCTGATCGTTGTCGTAATCGCCCAGTACCGGCGTGGAAAGACCGTAGGCCTGTACGCCGTCGATGGCGGGTGTCTTCAGTTCGGCGATCACTGCGCCGGTTTGTGCGTCCAGTACGAACAACGCGGCATAGGCCGGTGGTGTGCCGGCTTCCTCGCAGCGGAGTGGTTTCTCCGGCTTGCTGCAATCGGGGAAATAGCCGTTCGGCACCAGTACCGCCCAGCGGCCGTTCGCCAGACGCGCAATCGCTGGCTGCCCATAGGTGTAACCGAGATCGGCCGGCTGGTAGGCGCTGCCGGCGTCTGAAGTGCCGGCGGGCGCATCGGCATCGAATTCCCATAGCACGGTGCGTCCGGGCGTTGTCTCGCTTGCGGAGGCGGGATCGGTCACGTCCAGCGCGTAGACGCCGCGACCGCCGAGCCGCAAGCCGCCAACCAGCAAGGTGTGCCACTGGGCAGACCCAAGTTCGCCGAAAAATACGTCGCGGGTGACGGGCGTGGCGTCGACCGTCGGCTGGAATTGAAAGCCTTGCGCACGAGTGAGGTTGCCGAGGTTGCGATACGCGGCGCGCGGCACATAGGCCCAGGCTTCCCTGCCCGCGTTCGGCCCGTTGTCGTAGGCCACGCAGCGTTGGTTGTCGTCTTGTCGCCTGCACACCGGCACCGGCGCATGGAAGGCATGCAACATGCCGTCGTTGGCGGCGATGTAGAGAAACGGCTCTCGCCCAGTATGTTGGGCGACGAACGACGCGTAGCTTTGCGCACCCGATGCAGCTTCCGGCGCATCCTTGGGCCACGCATCGAAATAATTGCCGCTGGGATGACTGATATAGACCGCCTGCGCATGCACGATGGCACCAAGCAGGCTGTTGCGTGCGCGCAGGCTTCCATCGAGTTCGCCGGAGCGGCTACCGCGCAGGTAGTCGATGCGCGCCTCCAGCGTGTCGTTGGAATGCTCAGGCTCCGGCCCCATCAGGCCTTGTTTTTGGTCGGCGTCGAAAGGCGCCGATGGCTCGAAGGCGATGCCGGAAACCACGCCTACCGCGTTCTTGCTCGCGCTGAGTATCGTCCGGCTTGCGGGCGATCGGCGCGTCAGCAGCGCACCGGCATCCCAGGCCACGCCGTTGCTCGTGCCATCGCCATTCAACGCCACTGCATGCAGTACACCGGACCAGTCGGCGGGATCGTAGCCACCCTGGAACGCGAGCGCCCCGCTTCCCAGCACGAAGCTATTCAAGCCGAGTACGGCGAGCGACGGCACGGCTAGCGTATGATCCAGTGGCAACGGGCTGAGCTCCACGGTGTTGGGAAGACTGGTCTGCGCAACACCCATCACGCTGGTGCACAGCGCGGTGATGCACACCAGCCACGTCCGCGCGGCGTCAAGGCATCGCCGGCGCATCGAACGTACTCTGCACAATGCTTACTGCGTTGGCGTTGCCTCCGGTGCCACGCGCGGTGATGCGATAAACGTGAATGGCCACCTGCCCTTGCCCGCCATTGTTGGGGCCGGTGTTGCCGGACTCGTGCAAACCACTCACACCCGGCGGTCGTTCCACGCCGAGGTCTTCAATGATGTAGCGAGGATTTTCCGCCAGCTTCGCGGTGGCCTGGCTCGGATGGCTGGTGTAACCCCTTCGCGCCGGCCCCATATATGCCACGCCGATATCGGACAGCCAGCCGGGCGCCGTTCGGAATCGAGTCACGTCACCTTTGGCTGCGTATGATGCGCCGTAGGAGCGATAAACCACGCATCCGTCGTCCGACGAAATCGCGTTTTCGGTGCAATGCAAATGCGTGCCGGGCTGGCTCGCGCGCGTCCACAGCGTGTATTCGGCGCCACGCAGTGCCGTTTCCGCGCTCAGACGCGATTGCTGCGCATTGCGCAGGCTGCCGGCCATGCGTTCCTGCAGCAGGGCGTGCTGTGAGGCGGCGATGGCAAGCATGCTGATAAGCAGCAGGAAGACCAGCGCCATCAACAGCGCAAAACCGCCTTGTACGCTTGTTGCTCTTTCCGCCGTCGATACGACAGGCATGAGTCGTTTTTCTACGCGTTCGATCATCTATGCGTCCTTGCTAATCGCGTCTCTACGGATGGGCGTTACGCACCGCTACCGCTGCCGTGAACTCACGCCGCAACACAGGTAGCGGAAAGCCTTGCTGCGCGGGCGTTATTTTTCGACCTGGATCGTTAGGCGCGCGCGGCTCGAACAGGCCATCGGCGGCATAGCTATATGCCAATTCGCCGGGCTTGAGCGAGTACAGCGGTATCTGGCCCGTCATCAGCAGGTCCACTTCGATCAGGCTGACCGAGCGCCACAGGCAGCCGCGATCGTTGCTGCCGTGAATCGGCAGTGGTACCGCCGGACAATCCGCACGCGTGCTGTGGTCGACCTGCTCGGCGGTGAAGTAGCGCACGTGTCCGTCGGCCTGCTGCACGCCGTATCGAAAATCGAGCCGCTCCACGCCACGTGCGATTTCCTGCGAGGTGCCGTTGACGCGCCTTATCAGCGCACCGGTGGTGTGCCCTGCGCCATCGCCGTTATCGATCACCTTCAGGAAATAGGTGACCGTTTGCACATCGCGGCCCACACTGAACGCCTTCGGCGCCGCCATGTGCTGGAACATATGCGGCTGCACGAAGTTGCCGCCGGTGGATGTCGGCTCGCCGCTGTCGATGTCAGTAGTGCTGAAGATCTGCGCGCTGGAGCAATCGGCCAGCATCATCAGCGGCGGATCGTTCTTCACCTGCTTGAGGTTGGCCTCCTTCGATTGCGGCCTGATACGGATGCCGATCGAGCCATCCGCATGACTTACCAGCGTGCTGCCTTTTCCTGCGCCGTCCTGAGCGATGGCCCATCCGCCCACCGGGTTTACATAACGCACCGTAAGCACCGATGCGCCGAGCACGCGGCGATCCTTCGCCTTGCCCATGATGGGAATATCGAAGCCATTGGGATTGCGCTTGTTGCTGGGCTCCACCGGCGTGCAGGCGCTTGTCGTGCAGTCATAGCCGCGCATGGCCAGGAACGAGGGCAAGGAATACGGCTCGCTCGGCGCGGCGGGATAGGCGCCGCCCCACGGTGTGGTCACGTCACTCAGCGCGCTCATCAGCGCGTTCGGATCGCTCGCATAGACGGTAGGCGCGCGCAACTCGTCCAGATACAGGCCGGCGGCGCTCGCACGCGCCGCACCGCCCGTGCCGGTGCAGTATTGCGCGCCGGCCATCGACAAATCCTGCCTGATTTGCGTGATGGCGAAACGTCCCTCTTCCTGCAGACGCGCTAGCTGCTCCTGCGTACGGCGACTGTCGGAGGTGGAGACGAACACAGCCACGATGCCCGCGCCGACCAGCAGGCCCAGCGCCATCGCGATCATCAGCTCGGTCAGGGACGCGCCCGCGCAACGCTTCATGGCTGGAATTCCCAGGCGAAGCTTTGCAGCGGCGCATCGGCGTCAACCAGCCGGCGCTCGCTCCAGGTCACCACCATCGAGCAATTGCCGCCATAGGGCGGGCGCAGCGCGATCTGTTCGCGGCTCGGCACTTGCGGCAGACCATCCGTCGTGCAGGCGATGCTGGCCTCGCCCTGCGGCAGAAAGGTCTTGAGCTGGCTGCTCCAGCGCTGCCGATCGTGCTGCGCCAGTTGCGACGGCGTGCAGCCGCCACTGCAGTCCTGGACGCCGGCGTCCGGGTAGTGGCCGTTGTAATCCCCGTTCCACACGCCGATGGCATTGGCCTGCATGCGCTCGGCCATGCTCTGCGCCAGAAACGTCACCTGGGTGCGCAAGTACGCCGCCTGATTGGAGCGCGCCGCCACCACCATCAACCCCGCCGCGCCGAGCAGGCCTACGCTGAAAACCAGCATGGCCACCAGCACCTCGATCAAGGTGACGCCTCGGCAAGGCGGAAACGGCATCGCCACCATCCTTAAGTGGAACCTGCCCTCACTGTGGCCGCGCCGCCGCGCCCGCGTCAGTCGGCCACCGCCCCATCCTGCGGTGCGAATCCCGCCAGGGCGCCAGAGCTTGCAGCCCGCACCGCACCTCCTTAAACTATGCGGCTCCGCCGGAATAGCTCAGTTGGTAGAGCGGCGCATTCGTAATGCGTAGGTCGTAGGTTCGATTCCTATTTCCGGCACCACATGCTTGTTTCATACCGTCCAACGGCGTCTGATGAAACCACGAAAACCCGCTTAAAGGCGGGTTTTTTTGTGCCATACCGTCCAGCGCCATCCAATTGAAGCCAAGCAAACGTGGGGGTATCTTCGGGGGTACATTGCCCCGTTGGGGTATCTGGCCCAGGAAAGCCCCCATGGCGAGCGACACCGGCAAGCTCACGGTCCTGAAGATCAAGGCAGCGAAGGTAGGAAAGCATTTCGACGGCGGCGGACTGTTCCTGCACGTCACCGAATCGGGGCGCTACTGGCGCATGAAGTACCGTCATGCCGGCAAGGAAAAGCTGCTGGCGCTCGGCGTGTACCCCGAGGTGGGTCTCAGCGAGGCACGGCAGCGGCGCGATGAGGCACGCGCCCTACTCCGCGACTGCAACGACCCAGCTCGATCAAGCGAGACCGGAAAGCAGCCAATGCAGAGGCCGCGGCAAACACCTTTGCAGCGATCGCCGACGAATTCAGCGTCCACAGGGAACCGTTGAGGGCGGTCTTAATCGCATTTCCCGTGAACGCATCCGGCATCCCCCACACAGTGGGAAGTCAAGGCTGCGCATTGATTAGGAAGTAGTGCGCGGCGCTGTGACTCGTTAGTGCCGACAAGAATGGCTTGGGCGATATGAATGGGTACACGACAAAGGCGCTCAACAAAACGCATACAAAGAGTGCCGGGTAGATCCGTGCCAAGCGCAAAACGATGAATCGCCACCAGCTTTGCTGTCTGCGATAGCTGGCTGTCACGAGTATGCCGCTGACGAGGAAGAACGTGTAGACAGCCAGGCTGCCTGAATACTCAAGCCCTGTGAACGCCAACAAAGGTTCATGCCTCCCTTCCGCTGGCTGCAGCCAGAAGGAATGGCCAAACATGACGGCAAGAGCGGCTAATAGCCTAAGTAAGTCAAAATTGTTGGACTTCGTATCAATGACTTCCGACAGCATCCTTGTCATTGCCTTCCCTCATTAAATGCCCGTGCGAGAAACAATATTTTGCCCTGGCGAAAGGTAATGCGACAGAGCCCTAGAGTCTGGTTGATGATTGCAAAGTAGTAAGGAGTGGCAAAGGCCCACGCCGAAGTGCCGTTGGATGAGGTCTGCTGGGGAAAAGGGCCGGATGCAGTCTGACGTTTGAAAAACAATCAAAAATAATCAAAGGTCGCCTCATGCCATGTCCGTCCGCATGCAACCTAGCCCAACGCAGGATGACCCGCGCCACCGGCATTTATCGCAAAGTGCGATTGAGTGCGATAAATCCCTCGGGTGCGCGCATCTCGTGCATGAGTGGATGATTTAGAGCGTTTCGTCATTGCCGTCTTTATCCTGGCTGTCTAGGATGTGACGTAAGCTTGATTCCCTGTCCGCAGTGTTTGCACTTAACGGCAACTCACGCCCCCCGATGCTTCCGCCTGGTGCACGATCTTCAATTGGGGAATGAGAGGGGCACCGGCCGATCATTTCATGAGGGGTGAAGCCCGGACTCCTCCGTTGCGCCGGGCGGCGGCAGAAATCCTGGCTTCAATACCAACGATCGGGTTGGCGGCTCCGGCTGCATAGGTATCGGGTTGATAGAGAGCTGACCAGGATACAGGTCGGCATATAACGCCTTTGGCCCACATAAGAGCCAAAGGCGCAGTCCCTACATCTTACGAAACAGCTTAACGTCCACGTCAGCGGGAACAATCAGGGAATAGCAAGGTTGCCTGAATTGCCGATCTGGTTGTTGTTGCCGTTGTATGTAGCAATGCCGTACATGTAGATCTTCTTGCCAGCATACTGAGCCGTTGTAGCTGCGCTTAGATTGACAGTGAATCGATAGCTTCCGGATGCGACATGGCATGCAGTGGCCACAGCCGGTTCGCTGGCTTGATTAGCCAGATACCGCCCAATCCCAACACCACCACTGCCGTAAGGCGCCCCCACGTAAAGATCCACATTGGTCGATTGCGGAACGCCGGTTGTGCATGTCCAACCCCAAATGGTCGAGGAACCATCCGAATTCAGGGTAACCCCGTCAACCTCGCCAATAACCGGATTGGTAGCATCCTTCATCGTCTGACCAATTTCGTTGTACGGAGTGGAGAGTGAAGGAATGTCACGAACGCCCGGACAAGTTGCCGAAGCACTGAACCAGTGAAAAGGCGCTAACCATGCCACGCGGGAGCTGGAGGTCAACGTCGAGTAAAAGGTCCAAGGACTGTCGTATTGCGTAGCCGCACCACCTACACCACATGCGCTTCCTCCGTTTGTAGCCTTCGGCACGAGGATCGTTCGCTGACCCGCGGTTAGATGGGAGATCAGTTGCCCATAAAGGCTGTTCCAGGTCGAAGTTGAGGCACCGTAATCATCAAACCCCACCCAATCGACCAAAGAGATCGCATGCAGCACCGAGCCAAAGTTTGGCGTAGTGATGAAGGCAATCGGGATCGACGATGTCGAGCTATTGTTGCGCAGCGCAGCGACAGCATTCGCGATAGCAGGATTGGCTGCACTATTGACGTCGGCCAAACCCGATATGTCCGGCTCATCAACTAAATAGAACGCGGCCACCGTACTCAATTGAGGATTGCCCGGAACGATATAGCCTTGCGATACCATTTGATTGACGAACGAGTTCCACACGGAACTAGCGTTAGGCTCAGCCTGCCATTGACCTGAGTTGTACTGAAAGACCAACGACGTAACTGTAATGATTGCCTTCACGCCATTTGCGCGCGCGAGCTGCAACTGGCTCAGAAGATAGCCCTCAGTAGCCTGCCTGCCAGCATCGGTGGTGTTACCCGACCAAGTAGCAATGTGATAGAGATTGATGCGATTGTAGTTTTCAGAAAATCCGCTAACGCTACTGTTGTAGCTCGCTGCATCATTGTAGTAGTAGCCGAAGTATTGGTTGGCGGTTTGCGCAAAACAAATCGCGGGCAATAAGGCCATAAGCAGCAAAAGCAAAGATCGTACGAATGACATACCTGTCCTCTCCTATTTACGAATTTGCACGTTTTAGCGTGCAGGCAAACGCATCCTAGACCACTAGGATGCACTAACAGTTATCTCTGATAGCACGCGGAAAAACCCACTTCTTTTCAAAGTCAAGTCCCGTTTCCGATATTCAAGTTACCGAGCACGCATAAGCGCTCATATTCCTCAAGCGACGACGATAGTTATCCTGTCGCTGTCGCATTAGCAGAACATGCCCATGTTCCATTAGTCCTTAGCGCAGGCCCAAAGCAAATGTTAGCCAGCACACGTCTCAAGGAACGCGACGCCGAAGTCCATATTCATGCGTTGAAAGAGCTGCCGTTTCGTGACAAGCCCCAAACTTCTGCAGCTATCATTCCTGCATTGCACGGACGCCCCGGGGGTGGCGAGCTGCTGCGCCGTAGCTAGCTGGGTCTGATGGCCCATGGTTGGAACGCTACGCTTAAACGCCAGCGCGAAAAACAGACAAATTCCCGCCCGCATGGATTTCCCCCACGTATCCGGATAGGACTCAGAAGCAAGAGGCCTGCCATCTCACATGCCACGACTTGCCATCGAACAACCATTTTGTGCGTAAGTGAATCACACCACATTCTGCGGTGATTGGTCACGCACCTACGCACCGCATCGGAGTTTTCCTACATATAGGCTCCGGGGAGGATGCGCAGAATAGCTCGGCCACAAAGCTAGCCAGCGCCCGACGACGCCGTTACAGGGGAAAGTATGAACAGGGGTTCTACGAAGGATTCGCTTGCAAACCTTGCGATCTAAACGTGCTATCGCGCGTGAGTGCTGCCCGCTTCCTTTTGTTGGCCACCAGGCCCGAATAGAGAAGCGCGATTCAGCTCCCTTCCAAGTTCCTTGGGTGCTCTTGGCGCCTTGGTTATCGCACGCGCCCAATAAGCCTTTTCAACACCAGCACAAGGAGTGTTTCATGCTTAAGAAGACGAAGTTGCGGCTAATCTCCCTCGCATGCGTTCTCGGAGCTGCCTCGCTCCAGCCAGTATTTGCTCAATCGAGCTCTGGAACCACCACCATCAAGCAGATAGATACTGGATGGTCATCCGATACCTTCGGTGTGATGACGGCAGCCCCCGTCCTCAATCCCGCTGGTTGCACAGCAACAGACATGTACGAATCGAGTCAGCCGGCTGCGGGATACAGCACGTTTTACGCAGCTGCCTTGACCGCTTTTTCAACGGGATCTCAGGTAGTCATCATTGTCTCTAATACTACGTGTACTCAAAATCGTCCGACGATTATGGGGATTTATCTCGTCAATCCCTGATCCAGTGCAGGGACAGGACATCTAGGCTCAAATTTGAGGAGAAATACTGCCATGAAGAGAGCCATTGCGACTCTTTTGTTTTCGATGTCAGTGGCTGGAATCGCGAATGCCCAAAGTATTCAAAAGTATCTTGGTTACTATTATGGGGACGCCGACAACCCTCCATCAACCGCTCTCAGCGAGTTCAAGACGGGCTCAAATCTCTACCACATCGAGTTCTGGTCGACCGACGAGTCGGCTGCAGGAAGAGCTCAATCAGCACAGGATTTATTGCGCGAATTGGCGCAGGCAAAAGCAGCCCACATGCACGCGATAATTCCTGGTTATCCATTTTTATTCCAGCAAAACAGCGCAACAGGATGTTTCACTAACGATCCTGGCGCCGCCCAGTCGTGGAGCACCGTTGCCCAAGCGATGGTGTCTGCCGGGTATATCGATGTAAAATCTCCAGATCGAAGCGTAGTTTCCGCAATCTACGTCGTCGATGAGCCAAATGGTCCGCAGATCAATGGAGGGCCGAACTGCCTTCCGGACGTATCTGGACAACCAAACCCTGCCCTACAAAACGCAATAAATGCCATACGCTCCAATCCCAGCACGGCGACCATTCCGCTCGCCACCATACTTAATGGGTATACCGGGTTTGCAAACATAGCCAGTGGCATGCAGCTCTTCGATTGGGTTGGGTTTGATAATTATTCGGACACTACGAATCAATGGCAATCTCAGCTCGCGACTCTTAAATCCTACGCTCCAACGAAAAAGTACATCCTTGTACCCGGCTCGCAGAGCCAGACCATTCCTAATGAATGTGTCGGCACACAGTCACCAACGCCATTTATCTCTGAATTTCAAACGAATCCCCAGGCCGTTTGGCTAGCGCCATTTGTTTGGTTCTCAAGAGGCAGCTGCTTAGGAGTGAGAGATATTCCATCGTTGCGATCAACTTATACGACTCTAGGGAGCACCATTAAAGCGCAAGGATGCAGCTCTTCCAAAGCCGCTCGTAACTTTTGCAAACCGCAAGTAATCGCGCAGATTGTTACAACGGTTTTATTTACTACCACTCAATGATTTTCATCATGAAACTCGGCAACATTTCCCTACGCGAAACCGCGCGCACCACCCAAGCAGTTTCAGAAAAGCCTTCCATCGGCTCACCTGACTGCGCTCACTAGCGTTTCAACCGCATAAATGGAGGAACAAATGTTGAAGAAATTTTCTCTAAAAACTGCTGCTTTGATTACCCTGTCTTCTGCGTCATTGAGCGTTATGGCGCAAACCTCCACTACCGATTACAATAGATCTGTGAGCGCAGCTGGCATTCAGGCTGGCGTCGCGTACTTCCAAACTTCACCCGCACCTTCGGGAAACTGTAACTACAACACTCTCTACATCGGCGGCATTACCGGCAATGCGGGCAATGCAGCCGCTTACGCGACAGTTCTGGCGGCGCTGATGAGCGGCCAACAAATAACCCGCGTTCAATACACCAATACGTCAGGCACTTGTACAGTTGTATTGGTTGAAACGGGTCCATAAGTCGCAATTGCTCGATCAGCGAGCACCATTATCGATATTCGTTCAGATCGGCACGATTGACGTTGGTTTTGTTATTGGCTCCGGGATGACAGTAGAGATCCTAGATTTCATGTCGGCGATTGGGCTCGGTGGCGTCGGCATCGGGGACACCACACTGTAGAAATAGCCGACTTGAGAGGCTACGACAGTGGACTACATGTTACCCACGGCTTTTTCCTTTCCCCTGTCCCTGGATGTCGCCCGCAATTCGCTCGAGCGGTCACTCAGGGCAGCTGCCTTCCCCTCAGATAGGCGCATCGTTCTATCGCTACATGTGGCGATGTGCGTGCCACTAAGCGAACGTCTCATGACGGTAACTTTGACGGTAACTCACTTGAAAAAACCCGCCAAAATGGCTCAACCATGCGGTTCTCAAGCCATGATTTGACGCCTATTTCCGCACCAGCGTCGATTGAAAAAAGCCTGGGGGCAAGCCTTCCAGGGCTTTTTTTTCGGACCTCAATGGACGCTCGCCGAAGCGACGCGACGACAATGGCGCGCTTGCGCCATGCTGTTGCATGCTTCGCGCATCGGGCCATTGACCGGCCATGTCCTGGGAGGAATTCTCAGATGAGCTACAAGCATCCCCCACTCAATCGCGGCGTCAATCCCCTGAAGATGAATTGGCTGTGGCGACTGATCTGCGACGTCGGATACGTATCCGTGGATGATGTGATGTCGGCGCTGGCAGAAGCGGATGTCCATTTGAGTCGCGAGCGCGCGGCCGGCTGGCTCAAGGCGGAAGGCGAAGACGGCTATTTCCCTTTGACGATCGCCGATCTGGAACAAAACCTGCGGGCGCTTCAGGCGGTTCGGTCCAGCGCCACTTAACCCTACTCGCCATGGCGCTTGCCGCTCGAGGAGCGACGTTGAGCCATTTGTGACCTTCTGTGTCTGCATGGAGCCGCTGATCTGCGGCGAGCGCGCCAGGACGCCATCGCCGGCAGACCGGTCCCTCTCGGCACATGCCGACGGTGCGGATTTTTCCAGGAAAAGAAGACTGGCGTTTCACCCATGCGCCAAAGCCTGTGACGCGGATCGCAAAAGCCGGCAATCCAGTGGCCGTTGGCACCGTAAATGCTTCACTACCTGTGAATGCGGCCACAAAGCGGTACGGCGCCCTATGAAAATCCAAAGCTTGACGCCAAAGGTGTACCTACCGCTGCTGCTGGTCCATCTGGTGGTGCTCGTCGCCGAGCCTGCGCACGTGCTGGCGTGGAGCTACGGCTGCGTGCTGGCGGTCCTGTCTTTCACGCTTTTTCTCAGCGGGCGGCGGCTGCGGATCAGCGTCGTCCACAATCATCCGTTGTGGGCGCTGCTCACGCTGGCGCTGGTCATGCAGCTGGCCGCCTTCGGGCTATTGCTCGACGACGCCCTGTCGAACCCCCAAGGCACCTTGGTGGCGTTTGATCCCACGCTGTACTTTTGCCTCAGCAGCCTGCTGCTGACGATCGCAGCGGTGTACAGCCCGATCGGCGCGTTGCGCCGCTGGACCAGTGTCCTGGACGGCATATTGGCGTGCGCCATCGCCGGCCTGTTCTACGGTTTTTTGCATCGACTCATCGGCAAGGGCACTGCGGACACCGGTACCGCCACGCTCATCATGTGGACGTTCGATGCGATGGCCGTCTTCGTCTCGGCCTGCGCCACCCTGCGCTTCCTGGCGACCAAGCGCGCGGACGAGCGCCGGTTCTATTTCGTGCTGATGATTTTTTCCTGGGCGGAACTGCTTTTCCCCGCCATCCATAACCGCTTCATCCTCTCCAGCGAATCCTATGTGCCGGAGCTGTGCCTGGATTTGCCGTTCGTGATGCTGGGCATGCTGCTGTGCCGGCGGCGGACGGTGTGGTTCCGTTGGTACCACCCCAGCCGGATCACGCGCATCGTGGTGGGCAGCGTGAGCCCATTCGTGCTGAGCCTTGCCTTGTGCCTGCTCGCCTTCGCGCAATTCGGGCACAACACGGCCATCGCCGTTGGCGCCATCATCCTCGGCATTACCTCCTATGCCGTGCGCGTGGCGGTGATGCTGGGGCATCACCTGCATCTGGAGGGCGAGCTGAAGCACTTGCAGCGCGGCCTGCAGCAAATGGTGATTCGCGATGATTTGACCCGCATGATGAATCGCCGCGGTTTCCACCGCATCTTCAAGCGGGAATGGGAAAGATTCAGCGTATCGGCGCAGCCGCTGACGGTAGCGATGGTCGATATCGACATGTTCAAGGTTTTCAACGACACCTACGGCCACCTGGCAGGTGACGATTGCCTGGCCGCGGTCGGGCATGCCTTGCAAAAAGAGGCCAGCCACCATGGCGGCGTGACGGTCGCCCGATATGGCGGCGAAGAATTCGTCGTGTTGATCACCAACCGCGACCATTCGGCGGCGGAACGGGTGCTGCAACGGTTGCGGCTGGCGGTCGAGGCGCTGCAAATTCAAAGTCGCCGCAGCCCCCACGGTGTCGTCACGGTCAGCGCCGGCCTGGCCACCACCGCCAACCACGAGAAGATCGAGCGGGAAAAACTGCTGGACGCCGCCGACAAGGCGCTCTACGCGGCAAAACGCGCAGGCAGGAATTGCGTCCGGTGGTTTTCAGCCGATTCGTCCATCATCGACTTGGGGCAACGCGGGAAGACGCTGGGCCCCGGCTTTCGCCGGGGCGACGATGCTTGAGCAACTGTCGCTGCGCTGGCCGATGAAAGGGATCAGGCGGTAACCGCTTCGTAATCGACCGGCTCCTCCGGCCATCGCGGCACCACGATCCACAGCACCAGGTAGATCAAGCCACCAATGCCCGCGCCCAAAAACAACAGCAACCACAACGCCCGGATCAGCCAGGTCGGCGTGCCGAGGGCGTAGGCGAGGCCAGCACACACGCCGCCGAGCCAGGCGGCCTTCTTTATGCGCTTGAACGGACGGTCCATGAATGATGCTCCTGACGAGAGACGTGGTTGATGCTAAGTCTCGTGCATGCGATCGCCAGTGCGGAAAGTCCTAAGAGGCGGACAACGGGTGGGAGGTGACTGTTCTCAGGCCTCGATCTCCGCGGCGGCCAGGCGGTTTCTATAGGCCAGCTCGGTTTCCACATAAAGACCCGACCAGGGTTCCAGCACATAGCCATCCAGGGGCTCAGCGGAGGCGCGGCGGATTTCGGGGTCTTGCTCGGCGTTCGGGTCAAGAACGTGCGGGTTCATAACAACGCTCCTCGATGTTCGTCGCGGAAGTTCAGGCTACCGGTTGCGTTGTTCGTATCCGGTTAAAGGATGTGACGGGGTCTGCACACGCGGAATTTATGAAGTGCGGGCGCCTGCAGGCACGTATCTATAGGTGTTCCGCCTCCACGTATTCCAATGGCACCGGCTTTATCTTGGCCGCCCACGCCACGCCCGCGATCAGCAATGCGATGCCGAGCAGGGTCTGCGCATTCGGCCACGTTCCCCGCAAGGCGAATGCGTAGCTCAACGCCGCCAGCGTTTCGAACACGATCAGCTGTCCGGCGATCGCGGTAGGCAGGCGCTGGCTGGCTTCGTTCCAGCAGGTGGTGCCCAGCCACGAGGCGAACAATCCGATCGCCGCCATCAGCGCGATGAACACCCACGGACGCGGACCGAACGGCATGGCGAAATGACGATGGCTCATACCCATGAACAGCCACAGCAAGGCATAGCCGATCAGCGCCAGCGGCAAGGTGGCCACGCCCTGCGCGGTGGCCCAGGTGCGCGGATTGCGACCCGGATGATGACGCAACCAGTCGGCATTGCGCAGCGGATACCACGTCCAGCACACGACGGCGCAGCACGCAAGCAAGGCGCCGATCGCGTAGCGCGCCAGATCCGCATGCGCCTGCGCGCGCAGCGCGATCCATTCGGCTTCGTTCACGCAGGCGATGCCGGCGACGATCAACAACAATGACGGCGCCAGGCGCGCCCATGGCAAGCGCCCATCGCGGCGCGCGTTGCGCAGGTTGGCGGCGATCGCGATCACCACCGGCAGGGTGCCGATGATCATGGTCGGCAACGGCGCGCCGGCGCGCTGGATCGCACTGGCCAGGCACAGGTAATAAAGCAGGTTGCCGACGGCGGCGAGCTTCAGCGCTTCCAGCCAATCGGCGCGACTGAGCTGGCGCAGCGCGTTGCGATCCAGCCAGGCCAGCGGCAGCGCGATCAGGCCGAAGGCGAGATAGCGCCCGACCGATTGCATCGCAGCCGGATATTCGGGCACCAGCAAGGGGCCAATGAAAACCAGGCCCCACATCAGGCCGGCGACAAGTGCGTAGAGCGTTCCTATCCACATGGAACCAAGCATCGGTGCATGCGGAACGCCGGTCTTGTACCAGATTGCTATCGCAGCAAGCGGCGCTGATAGCGCGCGGGCGTCACGCCGTAGCGGCGCACGAAGGTGCGGGTGAGATGCGCCTGATCGGTCAAGCCGGTCGCGGCGGCGACCTGCGCCGGCGCTTCACCGGCGGCAAGCAGGCGCTTGGCCGCAGCCAGGCGGAACGCCATCAGCATCTGCTGCGGCGTGGCGTGATGGCTCGCCTGGAACTTGCGCAGGAAATGGAACGGGCTGAGCCCGGCCACCGCGGCGAGTTCGTCCAGCGTGATGCGCTCGGCCAGATGCGCATGCAGATAATCGATCACCGCGGCGAAGCGCGCGTTCGCCTCGGCACGCGCCGCGCGCGGCACGCAGGCGTGGCGGCGGAATTCGCCGAGCAGTTGCAGCAACAGGCTGTCGAACGCCAGCGGCTCGCGTGCTTGCCACAGCGCATCGAGCAGCATGGTGATGCGCCGCGCGCTGGCCGCATCGGTCTGCACGGCGTCGCCGAACCACCAACCGGACTCGCCGGTGATGGCGTCCACCGCCGCCTGCTCGATGTAGACCATGCGATAGCGCCAGCCGCCGTCGGTTTCGGCGCGGCCAGTGTGCAGCTCGTCCGGATTCATCAGCACCAACGAGCCGGCCGGCGCGATGTGATCGGCGCCGCGGTAGCGAAAGCGTTCCACGCCCGACTCGATCGCGCCCAGGCCAAAGCCGTCATGCACGTGCGGATCGAAGGCGTAGCGCACGATGTGCGCGCGGTACAGTTCGACGCCCGCGCGATGGGCCGGACAACGGAACTGGGCCGTATCGGCCGGATGATCGAACAGGTGGGGAATCCCTTGCATGCGTGCATGATGGCGTTTTCATGCGCGCCATGCCACCCAATCTCCGGGCTTGAGGATCTCGATGTCGACGTGACGCCGGTCTGCGAAATGGCGCAGTTCGTCCACCGCGTGGACATCCTCGGCATAGCCTTCCGCGCCGACCACTCCGTAATGGATGGGCACCACCAATCGCGCGCCAACGACAACCGCCGCCGCGACGGCCTGCTCCGCCGTCATCACCGCCGGCACGTCCGTCACCGGCTTGCGCCAGCTGAACTTGGCGCCGTTGATCGGCAGGAACGCCGCATCGAACGGACCGTACTGACGGCCAATGTGCCACCACGCGCCATGCCATAGCGTGTCGCCGCAGTGGATGATGCGGCGCCCGCCCGCGGTGACGACCCACGAAACCTGCGGATCGCCATAACCGTCGACGGCCGGCACGGCGGTGGCGGTGAAATCGCCGAGCAGCACCGGTTCGTACATCGCCGCCGCGCGCATCTTCACGCCCGACACATTCGGTATGCCGGTCTGCGATGCGTAGACCAGCGTACCGTCGCTTCCCAGCGCCTGGCGGATCGCCGCCGGATCGCAGTGATCCGGATGCCGATGCGTGACCAGCACGAAGCGATCGCCGGATGCGCCGCCTACCGGAATCATCGGATCCTTGAGGCCGGCACCCCAGACATCCTTGTTGATCAGCGGATCGAGAAACAGCGAACCGCTGTCCAGTTGCAGGCGAACGCCGGCCCAGGCGAGTTTCTGCGCCCGCATCGATGGCGCAGCCGGCACCGACGATTGCGCCGCCAGCGCGCCGAACCGCGGCGCAAACAAGGCGCCGGCGCCGGTCGCCAAGGTGGCGCGGAGGAAATCGCGGCGCGTTTTCAGGGTAAGTGTGTTCATGGAGCGGGGTTCCTTGATGCGACCGGCACGACTCTAGTCTTCGCGCCATGCTTGACATAGAACGCCGATGCACAGCGAAATGTGCGTCCCATGCACAGCTCGATCTCCCTTCCACCCCTCGAAGCGCTGGCGGCGATGCTCGCGGCGGCGCGTCTTGGTTCGTTTTCGTCCGCCGCCGCGGATCTGGGCATCACGCACGGCTCGGTGAGCCGGCGCGTGCATGCGGTGGAATCGTGGCTGGGCACGCCGGTGTTCGTGCGCCACGGCCGCGGCGTGCGCCTGACACCGGCCGGTGAACATTTTTCGCGGCAAGTCGAATCGGCGCTCGCCAAGATCGCCGACGTCGCCGTCGACCTGCGCGCCGCACGTGCCACGCCCTCCCGCCTGCGCCTGAGTGTGCTGCCTTCGTTCGCACGCCTGTGGCTGATGCCGCGCCTTGCGGAACTGCAACGCGCGTGTCCCGGACTGATGCTGCAGATCCTGCCCGAGCATCGCATGGCCAGCCTGGACAGCAGCGACGCCGACCTTGCCATCCGCTTCGGCGGCGGACGCGGGCCAGGTACGCACGCGCAGCTACTGATGAAGGAGCGCCTGTTCGCGGTGGCGGCGCCGAAAGTCGCCAAGGCACTGCGCAACCAGCCGCTCGACGCCGTGCTCAAGCAGACGCTGTTGCACGATTCGGATACCGAGCATTGGCGCAATTGGTGCACGCAAGCCGGCGTCGCCTATCGCCCACGCAACGGCGAGCGGCGCTTCGACGATTACGACCTGGTACTGGCCACGGCCGAAACCGGCCTCGGCGTGGCGATCGGTCGCTGGCCGCTGGTGAAGGCAGCGCTGGATGCGGAAAGGCTCGTTCGCCTGGCCGGGCCCGAATTCACCGGCAAGAAAGCCCATCATGTGGTCACGCGCACCGGCGAAACGCGCCTGGCGGTGAACCAGCTCACGCGCGTTCTGATGGCGATGGCCAAGCAATAAGAGCGCCAGCGCCTAGACCAGCCCACGAGTGCGGGCATAGTCGAACAATTGTTGATCGTTGCCGATCCCGAGCTTGGCCATGGCGCTGTGTTTTTGCCAGCTCACGGTCTTGACGCTGCGATGCGTGATGCGGGCGACTTCCGAAACGCTCAAGCCCTGCGCGAGCAGGCGTATCACCTCGGCCTCGCGCATCGACAGCGTCAGCGTTCGCTTGCCGCGCGCCGGTGACGGGGGCTTGGTTGCGCGCGAAACATCCACGCCCTGCTCGCGCAGCGGTTTGCCGACGTAAGTACCGCCGGCGCGAACCGTGCGCAGGGCGACGAGAAGCTCGTCGACCATGGAGGCCTTCTCTACCACCGCATCCACGCCTTCGCGATACATGGCGCGGCAGATCGCCGTGCTGTGCGAGGTGGTCAGCACCACGATGCGCAATGTTGGAAAACGGTGGCGTAATTCGCGCAGCAGCAGCACGCCGGCCAGCGCGGCGGTGTCCTCCGGCATCTGGAAGTCGACGATGACCAGGTCGCACGGTGTGTGCGCCAGGAGCTCGAGCAGCTCGCTGCCGCTGGCGCTTTCGCCGGCCAGCTCATAGCCTTCGCCACTACGCTGCAAGACGGCGCGCAGACCGATCCGCACCACTTCATGCTCATCCGCTATGACAACCCGCACGCTTTTTCCCGGCAGCCCTGGGGATAGTTCCTGCGCTGCGTAGCCATCTGCTACGCACGCGAAAGTGGTCGCTATCCGTGCGTTCTGCCTGCAACTGCCGTGTTGTCATTTAGTATGACCATAGCCTAGTTCATGAATGTCGAACAAGTGATTGATGTTGCGTGAAGTTTCCGTGGTCGATGCACCTGTTGCGGGCACGCTTCCAAAAAGAGTTTTGATTCGCCGCAGTGCATAAAAAAGCCCGGCTTGCGCCGGGCTTTTCCAGGAAGCGGGCATCACGCTCGATCAGTCGCCATCGCCGTAGTAGCGCGTGGTATAGACCACGGTGCGCGTGGTGACGACCGGCGGCGGAGCGGTTTCATACACAACCGTCGGCTGGCGGTAGACCACCGTCGGCGCCGGTGCGTAGTAAGCCGGCTGCGGCGCGACCGCATTCTCGACCAGGCCTGCCACCGCCCCGGCGACTACCGCGCCGGCGATCCAGCGCCCGCCGCTCCAATAACCGCCGCGGTGGTGCCAATCGTCGCGATCATGCCAGCCACGGTCATGCCAGTCGTCGCGATCGTGCCAGCCGCGATCATGGTGCCAGCCACCGCGATCCCAATCGCCGCGACCCCAACCATCGTGATCGTGTGCCGATGCGGCCAGCGGCATAGCCAATACAGCGGCAACTGCCAAACCCATCAACATTCGACTGCCTGCGACGCACTTGCTCATGACGCACCTCCGTTGGTGTCGGCTCGGATGCTCTGCTTGCTGCGCTTAATAAGTACTGAAGGTTTCCTTCTCTCTTGTGCGACGCAGGTTTCACCGTCAGCCGGCGTTACGGGGCAAGCTAGTGGTGATGACAGGTACGTGACGCGCACCACTCTTCGCAAAATTTTTTGCGTTTGTGGCGCATCATTTAGCGATGGCTCATGCATCATGTGGGCAGCGTTCAGCCGTGTCGCCATTCAATGACAGCCGTGGCATGCACGGGTGAACGTGATGTTAGATTTTACTGACCGATTGGGGGATTCAAGTATGAGCAAGTGGGTAGTCAAGGCGCTTTGCGCGGCAATGACGGCTGCGGCTGTCGGTCTGGCCGGTTGCGGCCACCAGGCCAACGCCGATCCGGCGCTGGAGGCACAGCAGCAACAGCAACAGCAAGCCGCGGGTCCGCAGTATGCGCAGGTGGTCAGCGTGACGCCGGTGCACTCCACGGTGAACAACCCCCATCAGGTCTGCCAGGATGTGGTGGTGAACCACACCGAGCCGCCGAAGGACCAGCACAACATCGCCGGCACGGCGATCGGCGCGGTGGCCGGTGGCCTGCTGGGTCACATGGTGGGTCATGGCAAGGGCAACACCCTGGCCACGGTGGCCGGTGCCGCGGCCGGCGGCTACGCGGGTAACCGCATCGAGAACGCCCATCACCAGAGCCAGGTGACCTCCACCACCGAGCACGAATGCAAGACGGTGAACGACACGTCCGACCGCATCGTCGGCTACGACGTGCAGTACGTCTATAACGGCGTAACGCGCACCACCCGCATGAACCACGATCCGGGTAACCGCGTGGAAGTGCAGGAAGGTGTGGTTTCGGTGTCCGACGCTCGCTAAAAAAATCCGGTTGCAAATGAAGGTGGCGGTCTTTCGACCGCCACCTTTTTTATGGGCTGCCCAGCCGATCCCCTCCCTTCTGCGCACCCGCAACCTGTCCTTTCCGGCCACCATGGCTCTGTCCAGATAATTGACAGCGCTGTCATATCACCAGAATATGCGTCGCGATATCCACCCACGAGGCCGCCCCGGCGCCCGCAGACAAGGAACACGCATGCAACCTGTTCGAGGCGTTTGTTCGTCCCGCCCTTTTCTTGGTGTGCTGGTTTTCGCGGCGCTGGCCACCGCCCTGCCCGGCTTCGCCGCGGCCCAGGGCGAGGCGGACAGCACGGCCGTGCATCCGGAAACCTGGCCCACGGCGCAGCCGCCTTTTCCTCGCGACGCCAAGCTCGAGCAGCGCATCCACGCGCTGGTGGCGTCCATGACGCTGGAAGAAAAAGTCGGCCAGATCATCCAGGCGGACATCAGCAGCGCGACGCCGGAAGACGCGCGCAACTTTCATCTCGGCTCGATCCTGGCAGGTGGCAATTCCAAACCCGGTGGCGGACGCCTCGCCGATGCGCAGCAATGGCTGGCCACAGCCGACGCCTATGATCGCGCCAATGCGAACGCAGCCAACGGCAAACCGGCCATTCCCCTGCTGCTCGGCCTGGATGCCGTGCACGGCAACAACGATGTGACCGGCGCCACCATCTTTCCGCACAACGTGGCGCTCGGCGCGACACACGATCCGGAACTGATCCGCAAGATCGGCGCGGCCACCGCCGAGGAAGTACGCGCCATCGGCTGGAACTGGGCGTTTGCGCCAACGCTCGCCGTGCCGCAGGACGTGCGCTGGGGCCGCAGCTACGAAGGATTTTCGTCGAACCCGAAACAGGTAGCCGAATACGCCACCGCCGCGGTGGAAGGCCTGCAAGGCAAGCCAGGAACGGCGCAATTCCTCGACGGTGCGCACGTCATCGCCAGCGCCAAGCATTTTCTGGGCGACGGCGGCACGCACAACGGCGTCGACCAGGGCGATGCGCAGATCAGCGAGGCGACGCTGCGCGACATCCATGGCGCCGGATATCCGCCCGCCATCGACGCCGGCGTGCAAAACGTCATGGCTTCGTTTTCCAGCTGGAACGGCGTGAAGATGAGCGGCAACAAGGGGCTGCTCACCGATGTGCTGAAAGATCGCATGCATTTCGACGGTTTCGTCGTCGGCGACTGGAATTCGCACGGGCAAGTCGCCGGTTGCAGCAACGACGACTGCCCGGCCGCCATCAACGCCGGCATGGACATGTTCATGGCGCCGGACAGCTGGCGCAGCCTCTACGAGCACACGCTGCAGGAAGTGCGCAACGGCACCATTGCGATGGCGCGCCTCGATGACGCCGTCATGCGCATCCTGCGCGTAAAAGCGCGGTTCGGCTTGCTGGATAAGAACGGCCGTGCCAAGCAACCGCTGCGCGGCAAGCTGGACATTCTTGGCGACGCGGCCCATCGCGCGCTGGCGCGGCAGGCGGTGCGCGAATCCCTGGTGTTGCTGAAGAACGACCATCATGTGCTGCCGCTGGACCCACACAAGCACATCCTGGTGACGGGCGACGGCGCCGACAACATCCCCAAGCAGAGCGGCGGCTGGACGCTTACCTGGCAGGGCGCGGGCACCACCAATGCCGACTTTCCGCACGCGCAATCGATCTGGAGCGGCATTCGCGAACAGGTGGCGAGAGCCGGCGGCACGGCCACGCTCTCGGCGGACGGCTCTTTCACGCACAGGCCCGACGCAGCCATCGTGGTATTCGGTGAAGACCCGTATGCCGAATTCCAGGGCGACATTCCCAATCTCGCCTACAAGCCCGGCGACGATAGCGATCTGCAACTGCTCAAGCGCCTGCATGCGCAAGGCGTGCCGGTGGTGGCGGTGTTCCTTTCCGGCCGCGTGCTGTGGACGAATCCGCAGATCAACGCCGCCGACGCATTCGTGGCGGCGTGGCTGCCCGGCTCCGAAGGCGGCGGCATTGCCGATGTGCTGCTGCGCAAAGCCGACGGCAGCGTGCACTATGATTTCCACGGCAAGCTTTCCTATGCATGGCCGCGCAGCGCCGCGCAAACGAACCAGGCCGATCCGAATCCGCAGTTCCCGTACGGTTACGGCCTGCGCTATGCGGATAACGGCGATCTGGCGCAACTTTCGGAAAATCCCGGCATCTCCCTGGACAACGCGCAGAGCGGGGTGTACTTCGCGCGCGGCAAGCCGGCCAAGGGCTATTCGTTGTTGCTGTCGGATGCGGGCGGCGAAACCAGGCCGATCACGGCCACGCCGGCCAGCAGCGATCAAGGCGATCTGCACGTAACGGCGGTCGACTATCACGTGCAGGAAGATGCACGGCGGTTTGCATGGACGGGCCAGCACGCTGCACAGGTCGCGATCGCCGGCAGCGGCGCACAGGATCTCTCGCGCCAGGCCAACGGCGACATGCAGATCGTGGCTACCCTGCGCGTCGATCAGCTGGGTACGGGCAATGCCACGGTTGGCGTGACCTGCGGTTCCAATTGCCATGCGGAGGTGCCGGTGCAGGCCACGCTTGCGTCGTTGCAACCAGGCCATTGGACGCGCCTTGGCATACCGCTGAAATGCCTGCAGAAGCACGGTGCGGACATGAGCAGGATCGATCGGCCGTTCGAGTTGCGCGCGGCGCAAGGCACGACCCTCTCGATCGCGTCGGTGACGCTGGCGGCGAATGCGGATCGCAGCGTGGCGTGCGCGGGGCCGTGATGTAAGCCGGGGTGCAAACCAACACCGCCATGCTCGGCATGGTGTTGGATTGCACCCCAACCTACGGGCATCAACCCGCGACCGGCACCGCGCCACTGCGCTGCTGATACGCCCGGCACATCTGCTCCACCAGCTCGCGGTGCTTCGGCAGATCGTTCATGGCGCGCGCCGACACCTGCTGGATCGCCGCGAACTCGCGCTGTGCTTCTTCCATGCGCGGATAGCTGCTGCGCATGGGTTGCAGATCCGTGCGGAATTCCATGCCGTAAAGCACGTATTGCCAGCTCGACGGCATGAACATTTCCAGGTCGGTGACGAAATCGAGCCGGTGCGGCGGACGATGCCGCCAGGCCGCGAGGCGTTCGCGCAGGGTTTCCGGAATGCTCGTCGCATCGGTGTTGTCGCGCCAGAACTGCGTATCGGTGCGCTGGGTGAGGCAGTAGTGCATCTTGATGAAATCCAGCACCCGCTCGTAACGCGCGCAGATCATCGCGTTGAAGTGCTTGGCGGCACGATCCATATCGTCCAGCTCGGTCGGCAGCAGATGCGTGAGCAAGTAGGTGCCCAGTTCGACCAGCGCGATGCCGGTCGATTCCAGCGGCTCGACGAACCCGCCGGCCAGGCCGATGCCCACGCAGTTGCCGCGCCAGTGCTCGGGCCGATAACCGGTTTCGAACTTGATGTGCAACGCTTCGAGCCCATCGGCAGCCGAGCCGAGATGGCGCCGGATCACCTCCTCCGCGCGCGTCGCATCCGAGTGGCGCGACGAATACACATAGCCCACGCCGCGGCGCTGCTGCAGGCCGATATCCCAGGTCCAGCCCGACTCCTGTGCGGTGGCGATGGTGCAGCAGGCGATCGGTGCATCCGGACGCGGATAAGGCACCTGCATCGCCACCGCGCGATCCACGAACAACACGTCGGTGCGGCTGCGGAACGGTGACTTCATCGCGGTGCTGATCAAGCGGCTGCGCAGTCCGGTGCAATCGACGTAGAGATCGGCTTTCAGCTCGCCCAGCTCCTGCGTGACCAGGCATGCGATGTTGCCGCGCTCATCCAGCTTCACCTGCTCCACCGTCGCTTCGTGGCGCTTTACGCCGAGTTTCTGCCCGTGCTCGGCCAATACCACCGCCACGCGGGCTGCGTCGAAGTGATAGGCGTAGTTCATCGGGCCCTGGTAATCCGGATCGCTCACGCGCTTGGGACCATGGCCTTGTGCAACCAGGCGATATTGCATGCTGACCGCTTCGGCCAGTTGCATGCCTTGCGGTGCGCCGCCGAGCAGCCAGTACGGCAGCAGTTCCGGGCTGCCGGCACGCTGGCTGGGCAGGCTGAAGGGGTGAAAGAAACTGGACGGCCCTTCGCTGTCGGGCGGCCGGACCCAGTGGTCGTAACGAATGCCCTGCTTGAAGGTGGCGTTGGCGCCGGTGAGCAGTTTCCCTTCGTCCAGCCCGATGGCGGACAGGGTGCCGCGAATCGAGGGGAAGGTCGCCTCTCCCACGCCCAGTAGGCCAATACCGGGCGATTCCACCAGCTCCACCCGAATACTGCCGGGCGCCGCCGCGTTCAAATGCCTGGCCAGATAACAGGCCACCAGCCAGCCTGCCGCCCCGCCGCCTACCACCAGAATGCTCTGCATACGTGCCATGTGCGTACCCCTCCCCGGGTGCCGATTGTTGCTATGCGTCAAGCTTCTTGTTCAAAAGCTGCCTATTATTGCCATATGACAGCGCTGTCATAGCGTATCAGCACCTGTCATCTCCGTGGGAACCCGCCGGGCGGATGAGAGAGGCGGACCCACTCCACAACGCGAGTCATTTTTGGAGGGGAATGAAATGACGCTTCACCGTTCGGCCATGTACGTCGCGCTCGCTACCGTGCTCGCCACGGTCCCCGCTTTAGGTCTGGGACAGGACGCGACCCAGCAGGCCACTGCAGACAAAGGCAATGGACCGTCCAAGCAGAAAATCAAAAACCTGGATACGATCCAGGTCAGCGCCACCAAGCGCGAAACCCCGCTACAGAAAACCCCCGTAGCCGTCACGGCGATCACCGCCGATGCGCTCGACAAAGAGCGCGTGATGACCGTGCAGGACATCACCAAGCTGGTACCCGGCCTGCAAGGCACCAGCCAGGGCGACCATGGCGTGACCACGCTGACCATGCGCGGCATCGGCAACGACAGCGCCAAAACCGAATATGCCGATCCGGAAGTGGCGCTGTTCGTCGATGGCGTCTACGCGCCACGCGCCGAAACCGCCACCAGCCTGCTGCTGGACATCGACAGCGTGCAGGTGCTGCGCGGCCCGCAAGGCACGCTATGGGGCCGCAACTCCACCGCCGGCGCGATCGACTTCGAAACCGTCAAGCCGGACATCAATGGCGGCTTCTACGGCAACGCCCAGATGTCGCTGGGCAACTACAGCCAGACCGGCGAGAAAGCCGCGATCAACATCCCGATCAGCAACACCTTCGCCGTGCGCGTGGCGGTCGCGCACCAGCAGCACGACGGCTACGTGAACTACCAGAACCCGGCCAGCGAACTGCCCAGCGTGGCGCAGCAGCAGGCCACCTACCTGGCCAACGGCGGCAACCCGGCCACGTTCCAGCCGATCAACCAGGCGCTGTACGCGCAAGGCGGCGACAAGTACAACGCACAGAACCAATCGGCCGCGCGCATCAGCGCCTTGTGGCAACCGATCGATGCGTTCAAGTGGAACCTGTCGTACGAGTATTTCCTCGATCGCGGCACGCCGGACATGAACCTGATGCAGGATCCGCGTCCGGGACAGCAGTTCTGGTCCGCCCTGATCGATACGCCGCCCTACCTGCACCGCACCTCCAAGACGGTGCGCAGCCGCATGGACTGGCAGATTAACGAGGACATCGCGCTCACCTACATCGCCGGCTACAACCGCTTTTCCGGTTCCAGCCAGTATGACCAGGACGCCGGCTCGATCCTGCCGACCAGCTTCACCAGCGGCGGCGTGTACCAGAACGACCGCACCAACTATTCCAACTACTCCAGCTACAGCCACGAATTCGATCTGAAATCGACCGGCCAGCATACGGTGGACTGGATCCTGGGCGTCTATTACGCCGCGGAAGACAACAACATCCGCTTCGACATCCCGATCATGAACGGTACCCAGCAAGGCACCGTGAACTGGCAGGGCTCCTTCATCCAGCCGAAGGAAACGGTGGAATCCGAAGCAGTGTTCGGCCAGGCCGTGTGGCACGTCACCGATGCCTTCAACCTGACCGCCGGCGCGCGCTTCTCCGACGACACCCGCAAGAACGAAGGCGGCATCAACTGGGGCTGGGCGTACGACCCAACCGTGCCGCAGGTGCCGATCTCGCCCGGCGCGCAGCCGCAGGACGTGGGCTTCAGCGTCTCCCAGCATAACGACGGCAAGTATCACAAGACCAAGGTGACCTGGCTGGCGCGCGCCGACTACGTGTTCAACCCGAACGCGATGGCGTACGTGAGCGTGGCCACCGGCTACAAATCGGGCGGCACGCAGGACGGCGGCACGCTCTATCAGCCCGAATCGCTGACCAACTACGAAGTCGGCGCGAAGTTCACCTTCCTCGACGGCCACATGACCTGGAACAACGCCGCGTATTACGAGGATTTCAAGAACTTCCAGCTCTCGGCGCCCATCACCTACCCGGACGGCAACCACGGCCTGGGCTTCAACAACGTCAAAGGCAGCACCAAGGTGGCCGGTTTCGAATCGGAGTTGACGCTGCAGGGGCATGACGATCGCGCCAACCTGGTGTTCTCGGCCATTCCCAAGAAGACGCTCGGCACCCTGCTTTACGCCGGCAGCAACGACTACCAGGGGTTGCCGCCCTGCCCGCCGCAGTCGAACCTGTCCAGTTGCATGAACATCAGCGGCCACACGCTGCCGCATGCGCCGGACGCCTCGCTGACGGCCATCTACGAGCATGATTTCCATCTGCCCAACGAAGGCCGCCTGACACCGCGCATCAGCGCCCAGTACCAGAGCATGCAGTGGTTGAGTCCGTTCAACCTCGGCTCCGGCGACCAGCAGAAAGCCTATGTTCGCAGCGATTTCTCGCTGCGCTACACCGAGCCGCAGGACCGCTGGTGGGCGAACGTGTATGTGCAAAACATTACCGATGACAAGATACGCACGAACGCCATGCGCTTCGCCGAGGCCAATGGCGGCTTCGTCTACGTATCCCAGTACTTGCCGCCGCGCACGTACGGCATCGAATTGGGTGTGTGGTTCTGAGCAGGAAACACTCCCGCCTGCTCAGATGTGGCGCCTCCGCGAGGAGGCGCCTTCTTTTTTTCGGCGCCCCAGGCCCGATCGCCGTCACAACGCTTGTAAAAAAGTAGACCTGCGGGGCATAGTCACCAGGCACTAGGGTGATGGTCAGGAGCATGCATGCGGGTACGCCTTGAAGATGTCGCGCGCGCGGCGGGTGTATCGCCCAAGACGGTCTCGCGCGTTCTCAACGAGGAAGCCTACGTCAAGGACTCCACCCGCCAGCGCGTGCTGGCCGCCATGGAGTCGATGAACTATCGGCCCAGTCCATCGGCGCGCGGCCTTGCCGGCAGCAAGTCGTTCCTCGTCGCGATGCTGTACGACAACAACGACAATCCCGCCTCGACCTATCTGGCCGAAATCCAGGATGGCGTGCTCGACGCATGCAATGAAAACCGCTACAGCATGATGGTATGCCCGCTCAGGATGCGCGGGCCGGATTTCATCCGCCGCGTCGATGCGCTGATTTCCGACCACCACGTCGACGGCGTGGTGATCACGCCGCCGCTCACCGACCATCCGCCGCTGCTGCGCCGGCTGAAGGAACGCGAGGTGCCGTATGCCAGCGTCTCGCCGGTGAATCGCCAGCACGTCATCGGCGTATGCATGGACGATGAGCACGCGGCCAAGGCGCTGGTTACCCATTTGATCGAGCTGGGACATCGGCGCATTGCGCACGTACTGGGCATCGCCACCCACGGCGCCAGCCGCTGGCGCGCAGCCGGCTACAAGGCGGCGCTGTCGGCCGCGGGCATTCCCTACGATCCCGACTACGTGGTGGAGGGCGAGTTCCTGTTCGGCTCCGGCGTGGTTGCCGCACGCAAGCTGTTCGATCTGCCGGAACCGCCCACCGCGATCTTCGCCGCCAACGACGACATGGCCGCGGGCGTGATGTGGGCCGCCAACGAACGCGGCCTGAAGGTACCCCGCGATCTGTCCGTATGCGGCTTCGACGACACGCCGCTGGCCAGCCAGCTATGGCCACCGCTCACCACCGTGCGCCAGCCCGCGCGCGAAATGGGCAAGCTGGCGACCTTGCAGTTGATGGAATTGCTGCGCGGGCGTGGCGAAGGTTTGCTGGTGCAGGTGCCGTATTCGCTGCAGTTGCGCGAATCCACCGGTGCTCCGCCGAAAACGCCGTGAGCAGGATGTCTTGTAGGTTGGGTTACCCCGGACTTGATCCGGGGGTAACCCAACGTCTTCGAAGCGACATTGTTGGGTTACGCTGCGCTAACCCAACGAAGACTTTCCCGCACACCGCAAAAAAACCTCCCGTCAGCACGGGAGGTTTTCCGCAGATCAATGCTTTTGCTTATAAATACGCTTGCTGTTGTGATTTTCCGCGCGATTGAGGTTGCGCTGTTCCTGCTTGGTCAGATGGCCGTTGTGCTTGGCCTCATCCACCGATTCGCGGCGGGCGATATTGGCATCGTGCGCTTCGTCGCGCGCGGCCTGCTGCTGCGTCATGGTGCCGTTCTTCAAACCGTTCTGGATGCGATCCTGCTGGTTTTCCAGGCGATTGTTCACTTCGTTGACGCGTGGATGGTTGGGCACATCGGTTTGCGCAAACACGCTACCCGACGCCATCGCTGCACCGATGACCAGACCGACGATGACGAACTTCGACTTTGCGTTCATGATGGTTCCCTTGACAGTTGGCGGACGTCTTTGATTGACCGCTTGCCTTGATGCGCGGCAGGGCGGCATGGCTGCGTCGAGTGGGATCATCTGGTTATTCAAGCTCGATGGTGTCTCCTGCAGCGTCCTGCTCCATCGCGTTCCCCGCACCCCCGCAAGCGCCATAAACGAGCACGCCCAGGGCCCGTTGACGGCGCCGCTTCACGCGAAACCCATTCGGTTCAGCGGGCGCATAACTTTGGATGACGGGCCTTGCGGCGGGCTGACGTGCCGGCGCTTTGATGCATTGCGCAATCACGGTCGGCCGCGGCATTTAGGAAAATGGTGCCCCCGATACGATTCGAACGTACGACCTTCCCCTTAGGAGGGGGTTGCCATGTCGCATGAAATCAGTAACTTACAAGGCTACTGTGACCATAGTGAGACCAATCGGCCTAAAATGCCACATGGGCATCACCTATGAACACTGCTAGAGATGAAAATGGTTAGCTTGATTGCCCCTGTAGGATAGGGGCTGATCACAAATGATGATAGCTAAAGACATGACGCCACAGAAAAAGAAAGACATCATTTTTGCCATAACCATTGTGGTTATAGCATGGCTTCTTGGCAAATCTAGCTTTTTTGAAGATCCGGCTAGAACTGCCAAGACATTGCTATCGATCTCCTATTCCCGTGTAGATGTGTCGGGAGATGGGTATGATGAGTGCGGCAAGACAAAATTATATGGCTATCATTTTTCAGGATTCGACAAGAATGGTGCCAGAGTCACTGGCATGATTTGTCGTGCGTCATCGACAGGCTGGAAGACCGTTACTGACATATCTAAGGGCGAATGAGCTGCCAACCCAAATATGTGGCGCTTGCTAGTGGCGATGTGAAATTGATGGTAAAACTATTTATAGATCTGATGAACAAATAATTTTGTGGGAGCTGTCCACCGATCGCACATACATTAACCCAATAATTTACATTGGTTTCGTTTTGCAGAAGCGTCACAGTGACCGACGTCGAACCTGCCGATACTAAAACTGTTCCTTGAGGAAATCGTGGACTTGACCATCGCACACTACGCGCCACAGGCCTGTATACATGCGTCGCCATCCAGCCGCTACAATGGTTATAACCGCTGCCTCCGTATTCTCCGATAGGCTGAGCGCCATTGCCCCACAGCACACTGTTCCTGATGGACGGCTTGTTGAGACGTTGCGAGCCGTATGAAATATCAGCCTGCACAAGCAAATTGCCAGACGTATTAGTGATGACCTGTAAATAGTCGCCACCCAATGCAATCAATTTACTGGCAAAAATAGGACCGTTATACCCGCCGCTATTTCCATCCAAGTCTTCATAAACCACGAGGCCATTGTTCGAGCGTTCGATGGTGAGATAGTAGCCAGTTCCAGAAGGCAGTGAATAATTGACCGTTTGATTGGCATAGATCAATTGATCAAGCGCGCCCGTAGACAATGTGAATTGCAACTGCCCCGGTGCTGGCTGCGCTATCGTCATGAAATCATTGCCGCCCGATCCAGTCATTAACGTTATGACATTAGAAGATGACAGCCCGCTTGCATTGAACTGTAGTCGTATTTTCCAGTCTGTACTGCGCTGTACACCCGTTATCGTTTGAACACCATTATTCATTGCGGCAACGGATGTCTGTGTATTCCCGATAGCGCTTGATACGGGATCATAGCCATCGCGCACGCGACACACCTTACGGTGAAAATCCAACACACCATAGCCGTAGTATTTGGCAAATGTTCGTACTGCGCCCGCCGACTGATCTCTGGCTCGCTGCCCGGCTATGCCATCAAGGCTAGCCGGTTGCGATGGATTAGGCACCAAATTGGTGGCGAAAATGATCGAAGGTGTTTTTGGTAGATTTGCCGTGTTATTAAGCCATGCCACTACTTGCGAGATTGCTTGCATTTTGATGGATGAGTTGTCATTCATACCCCATGCAAGAATGACTAAATCCGGAGCTAGTGCCTGAATATACTGATACCAGCCCCAGGATGGATTGGTGTACCAGCTTATCGATGCGTTGTAATTGTTGCCTAAAAAGCTCGGATAACTGGTGCCGGATATAGATCGGTCGTAGAATTGCACAGCGTTGACTTGTTCTTGGAGCGTCGTCCTAAGAACCTCGGCAAGCATATCGCTACGTGCAATGCTATTGGCAAAATACGTGCTCAAGCTGTCGCCGATCAACACAACCACAGGCGCTGCCGCCGTGTTGAATTGCTTGAGATGAATAGGTGCTGATATGTCAACCTCGGCATAATCATCCGCAGGCGTTAGTTCCGGAAATACATTTTTTCGCGTAAGCGTCGTTGTGCCGTCACCGTGGAAATAAGCATCCATGACGGATGGATTGGTAATATCCGTATCCGAACCTGATACGTTGGGGACGTTAACGATATCGGATGCGGCACATGCATCCGCCAAGGTATCGAAGTCGGACACGGATGCAAAAAAGGGTTCGCTCAGCTTATCGGATAGGGGCCTACCGACGCCACCCGTTGCTTCGTGGGTGAAAATAACTTCCGATGCGGGCACGCTCATACGAAATGTCCTTTTGATTGAATCGAATCACCATTCAAAAAGCACGGCGCCTGGCGCACCCGCACCACCCGCGCCACCCGCTTGATTGTTCGTCGCGCCGCCTGAGCCTCCTGCACCGCCCGCACCAAACCCTTGACCGCTCGATCCGGCCGAACCGGAGGCAGTGCCGCGCATGAGACCGCCGGGGCCCATGAGAGAGCCGCCGCCTGCACCGCCTGCGCCAGGTAATTGATTGAGGACGCCAAAACCGCCTGCAGCGCCGGGTTGACCTCCCGTGCCTCCAGCAGTGCCGCCGCCTGCACCGCCGCCTAAACCATTTGTCGTCACGCCTGGCGAACCGACGCCACCGCTTCCGCCAGCAAGTGAGATGTTCACCGTAGGGCCGGTGCCCGTAATGGTCGTTGTGCCGCCGTTACCCCCCGTAGTGCCATTCGTACCTGCTGTGCTGCCGCCAGGGCCGCTTGTGCCGGCCGCACCTATGGTCACTGTCAACACCTGACCTGATGTTACGGTAATAGCTTGCTTGTAAATAGCAGCGCCACCACCGCCGCCGCCGCCACCGCCAGATGCTCCTGTTGAGCTATTGCCACCACCGCCGCCACCGCCACCGCCGCCACCCGCGGCAGTGCAGTACAGTGTCGTAACACCTGTCGGAACAGTAAACGATCCACTGGATGTTAGGAGCTGCTGTTTTCCAAGTACTTGGGAAAGCTGCGGCACCTGATTGGATGCCGTGGCCGGTGCGACTTGTTGGGAACCACCGGTAGATCCAAGTAAAACCCACGAAGACAGTCCTGCGTGATAACGGACTTCAGCAGTTCCATTCGCGACAAGCTCGCCACCCTGTAGTGCTGAATGCGCGGCACCTAGAATGGGTTTTGCACCCAGGCCATTCAAATTGAGCGTGGCAGCACCGGTGTTTGCAGCGGCAACTTGAAATTCAACAACCATGCCATCGACAAGTGATGCAGGAGCAGGCGCAAGCGTGACGACACTAGCGTTGGCGATACCTGTATCTTTGGCATAGTTGAGTTGATTATTCTGTATAGCCTGCAGCAATGAGGCTGGAAGAACATTGGTCGTAATGGCGGTGATATTGACTGCCGTGATCGTGTTTTGTCCATTTGCAACCGTCACAACAGCAAGAGGTACATAGCCTGAATCAACTGCTGGTGTTACCTGCGTTCCAGTAGTCGCTGCTACACCTGCCTTAGCTTGAATCGTGATAGCACCATCACGATAAGTAGAATTTGCAGCGCCAGTATTGTTCGGACCTGCGTAGGGCTGAGATGGATTGGCTGCGTTGTAATACGGAAGTACTGTATTGCCGCCGTCTACTTCTGCGAAGGTCGCTTCGATCAGGTAGTTGATCGAAAATCCCGCCGTCGCAGGGGCTGGGCAAGAAAGTACAGCAGGTGCGTTCGAAGCTAGTAGAATGCCCTGCTTAACGATTGTATTAGTGGTGTCAGCTGATAGTGAGCCATATGCTGTGTTATCTACGTTTTGAAGCTGGTACAGCTCACCATTTGCAACATTAACAGACAGGCTTGCCGGCGAAGTCGGCGTTACCCCGAGTCCAAAAACAAGACCTCCTGTGCCAAGCAATGCATTGCACAGGCGTCCAAGTCCTATCATGGCGTTCTTGTTGGCATTAAGGAAATCGGTGTCTTCCGGAATTGATCCGGGGTATACGGTTTGACGGCGCATGGTTACTCCAGGCAATAAAAAAGCCGGCGCATGGCCGGCTTGTCGCGAAAGTGGTGTTTAGCTACTTCGTTAGTTCTGAATCTGAGTCCAGGCGACTATGCCTGCAGCTGTAGTTTTTGCTACGCAGTCGTAGATGGCGCTATCGGGTACATTGGCATCCCAATTGGAAAGTGTCGCATAATTGATCTGGCTTCCTGTGTTCCACGCACCAACCGACACTCCCCAGCCCATCACATTGGCTAGTCCGTTTGCGGCGTGAGGGCGATAACAAGTGATGAAGTACTGAGCCGGGAGTTGGGTAGAGCCCCAACCTCCCGCGGTATTCCATGAAAGACTTTGTGCGCTGTTATAGGCGCCCGTATCAGCCGTTCGAAATGGCTCAAATATTTTTGGCGCACGACCCGTTAATGCTGTAACGGCTTGGATGATCGCACTGCGTGTTGCCTTTTCTTGAATAAGCTCCGAACGGATGCGGGACCGATAAGATCCATCTGATTCACCAGCCTGCCGTGGCAAATTCGACCCAAAGAAGTCAGCGGCAATGAGATCAAGCCAGCCATCGGTCGCCGTGGCGATGCGTGTTTGCAGCTTGGCGTATGCATAAAGCGAATATAGCCAACTAAGAACGGCTGCAATCCCTGTAAGTATGGCATCAAGGATTGGAGTGCTATCCGCTGTTGTTCCAAACCAACGAACGGGCATCGCGCCTTTTAGGCGTGCAAATATATCTTGCTTATCGCCTGTCGCCACGTCAGTTCACCGTTACCGTGCCAGCAATAATGCGCTGCTGAGAGGTTGGGACGAGGTCCGATGATCCGCCATTCAGCGTCCATGCTGTGACATTTGCTACGCCAGAAACTCCATATGCGATCGCGGCAAGCTTTGACCATTCACAGGTCTGTCCAAGGGCAAGCGACCCGATATAACTTTGAATGGCTGATTGAACCTGCGATTCCAGCGTAGACAGGACGTATCCGCTCGCTGCGGTGATGGTCATCACTACATTGGCCGTGACAGTCACCGGCCCGAATACGTTGAACTGGATGCCGCAGGCGCGGGTGGCGTCTATCGCATTGGAGGCATTCGAGATGAAACCAGAGGGCGGCGCACCGGAACCGTCATCCACCACGGAATAGAAATAACCAGGCTGATAGGTGCCGTTATAGGCATAAAACTGGGTTATGACACAGGTAGCACCTACCTGAAGACCCTGCACAGCATTGACGATGGCGGCGGCGGTGGCCTTGGCTAGGCTGGCTAGATATGCGATGAAACCTGTCCGAACCTGAGCATCCGTCTGTGCATTTTGGCCCGACGTAAAAGCAGCGGCGTTCGTTACCGTGTCAACATAGGGAATGGACCCCGTAATGACCGTTATGGTATTGGAACCTACATTACCCTGCGTGCCAGCATTAACCGCTTGCACTGTGGCGGAAATGCTCGACGTCCCAGCTGGAATGACATAGGCATTCAGCGCTGAGCTATAGGCGCTCTGCGTGGTATCGGCTATGACGCTATAGGATTGCGTTCCATCTGCCGTCTGCACGATCGATCCGATAGGGATCTGCGCCTGCATGGTGGACGTGAAGCGGGCAAAAGTAACTGATCCATCCGCTTCGACAGCTTGAAGTCGCTCATATCCAAAATCATTGACGAACGTGTCAACGTCACCGTTCGATGAGGTCGAAAGTCGCGTCGTCTGCAACAAAATCAGAATCAATCCTTCCAGCCAAACCGTCACAGAACTGACGGCCTCACCAAGAGCTAGAAGGATTGATCCAACAGTAAAGTCAAGAAGCGTAGACGCCGCACCCTGCACCGCCGTTGCGAAATCGCTAACGAGCGTGTTGAAGTCCTTCTGCGAAAGATTTGCCATGGCTTATTGCCCTACGGGTACGGTCAGAATTGCCGGCTGGCCGGTCGATGCCTCGGTATAGGTGATATGCGCAGTAAAGGTGCTGCCGTTTTGGGTGATGGAGATCACGAGGGCCGGATTTTCGGCTACGGAATCCTCCATCAGCATTTGTCCACGGATGACAGCCGCTATTTCATCTGATGACGCATTGGAACCAACAAACTGAGGCAGCCCAGCACCATAGTCTGGATGCCAGATGTAATCGCCTGGATTTGTCAGGAGACGTCTAAGTACTCGCTGATTGCTTCGATCGATTGCCGACGCCGGCAGGAGGTCGCCATTGGCTGCGGCACTGAGATCATTACCCCAGTACTGGAAGATATCGTTTAGTAAGCTCATGTATTGACCGGTCCGGAGGTTCCGCCGCCTGTCTGCACGCCGCTATGAGTATGTGTGTCATCGACGCGATGACTATTCATCCACACTTGCCCGGTGAATGTGTGCTTTGTCGCCTGATAATTCAGGTTTCCAGCGCCATCCCCGGAAATCGTTGCTCCATGTCCATCACTGAAGGAAAACTTGCCATCATTGGTGAGCTTGAACGACTGGCCGCTGGCATGCACGATCCATAACTCTCCCGATGGAACGGCCACGGGCGGATGTTCATTGTCGAACAGGCGAAGTCCTGCGCTGCCTGCGTCGCCATTTGATTCTTGGAATTCGACCTGTATTTGATCGCCAATATTCGGTCCCGCAAAGACACCCCACCCGTTGCCCGAGGCAATCGTTTTCAACGGTATCCATCCGGTCTCCGTCTCATCAGGCGGAAACATGACTTTGACGCTATAGCTATTGGGGTCATAGCCCGAAATCTGGCCAATGCGAACGGATTGACGCTGCTGGCTACTCATTGCCGCGCGCTGAGCCGTGGCATTCATTAGACGCGCCATGCTCATATCGCAGGCTCCACGTCATTGGAATGATTGCGGGCAGTGACGCCCATGGTGTAGCCGCCTTCGAAGCTCATGCTGCGCTTGATGGTTTCGGGGAAATACGTTTGATCGAAGGATGTTCCCGTACCACTTACAGGAATGACATGGGTGATATCGAGGATGTTGTCTGCGGGAAACTCCGCTGTCAGTCGCATCTCGTTTTTGATGATTTCGTTGTAGATCGCCTGGGCTCGCTGAATCGCCTGCTCCTGCGTCAGATTGCCGATAACGTAGCTGTAGACCTGCGCAGGTTCCGTCGCCATGCCTGGACGTATGCCCTTGGCATGGTTCGTCGGATACGTTGCCGTGAAACCCTTTGCCTGCTTCTGGTTCCAGGAACGAACCGTGACCGTGATCGTCTTGCCAACCGTCAACGTGCGGGAGAAACGCAACCGTTTTGCGTTGGATTTGAACGATGAACTCGATGTGGCCGGATGCCATGTAATCGGATACCGAGGAGCCTTGGCCGGGTCAGGCGACGGCTCAAAATGCAATTCATTGCCTTTCACGTAGACAACATATTGTGTCTGGTGCGCAATCCAGCAAAGAAAGTCCCATTCGGTCTGAGCGGCCGTCGTGTTGACGTGATCGATCTGGTAGAAGCGGCCAAGTTTATCCGTCGTGGCTGTGACTACTGGCGTCAATCCATGGCGCTCTGCCAGTGTCGTCGCTATATCGCTGGCTGTCTGGTTCTGCCACTTCTCGGCTGTCTTTGCATCGATCAGTAGTGATGTGTAATCGCGGCCTGAAAGTTCAAGCGTACGGCCAGATGGGTCGTAATCGACACTATCGACATTGCCGAGAATGAGGCTTTGGAGTTCTGAAGATCCATAGTTCTGCGGATCAATCGGAAATCCAGCAAAAAGCTCAATCCCCATGGTGGTTTGACTAGCGAACCAGGCTTCGTCGTAAGGCGCCTTTAGCGATGACAGAGCAAAGCAAACGCGAAACGTACTGGCCTCGCGGTACGCTGTGTTTGTCACGTCAAACTGCGTCCATCCCTGCACGACCTGGCCGTTTACCTTCACCAAACCCCTGGGTCGGCGACCGCTGGAGACGATCTGAACTGACTGTGTGTTAGCCGCCAAGGACACCACCCGCATTATCAGGCTGCACAGGTACAGTAAGCGTCTGAACGCCATTTACGACTGGATCGATCAGGCCATTGGCCTTGGCAATGCCCGTCCAGCTTGTCGCATCGCCATATTGCTTGGCGGCGATCGTTTGAAGATTTCCCCCAGCGGTTGTCACCGTCGTTGCGTTGCTGCGCACGCTATTTAGGTTCGCAGCCATACGCCCCATGACACCTTGGAGACTTAACAAGGAAGGCTGCGACTCGAATGCTGCCACTTGCCCACTCAGGGTTGCCGCGGCCTGAGCTACTGGCGAATACGGAAGCACTCCACCCAACGCCGTAATGTTCGTGGTCGTGTTGATCGCTGAGGCCAGAAGCGTCTTTACGCGTGACTGCACGGCTGCAATGGGCTGCAAAACGCTGCTAATGGTCGACTGCGCTGCATTGGCGAACGTTGATATCCCGGATATAGCTGTATTGACCGTGCCGAGTAAGCCCGTAAGCGTACTATCGCCAATCAATGAGCCCAGTCCTGTCGCCGTGTTCATGTCGGCATTCATCTGATCATCAATGCCAGGAACGGAGCCAAGAACCGTAGGCGTCGTGTTGTCCTGCACCACTTCGCAAGTGATGCTGTATCGAATACGGAACTGGAATTCGTAGGACGCCTTGAAACTGCGAATCACGACAGTGAAATTCAGTGGCCCCATCGTCAGCGATAAAGACTGTCCAAGAATCCGCTGCGTGTTGACGTACTGGGCTCGATCTACGGCTGATGCGCCAAGGAACCAGCCTGTCCATTGGATGGCGTCATCATCACGACCCATCGCATCAATGACGCGCGAACCGCCGATGAGTTTCTGGATAACTGTCGACTGATCACCGCCCCAATTCAGGCTTTCGGGCACCTCAAGATTTGCGAAGGTGATATCGCCAAGGGTCAACTGGACTTGAGGCATGGTTAGTGACCGTAGTTCAAGCCAACAGCTGTGGGAAACATGGAACTGTCAAATGCGGACATGCCGGTTTGTGGACGCGTTGCCTGCTTAACCTGGTGATCTGTGACAGCCGTGGCGATGGCCTGACCATCTACATTGATAGTGGTATGAACCTGGATGGCTTGTGCCTCTTGCGGCGATAGCCAACGATGCTGATCCCTGGAATAGACGCGGTGATAGTTCTGCTCAAGCGCATTGTTAGCTGAGATGCTTTCACCCGTCGCCCACATGCCTTGCCACGGAGACCATTCGCGCTTACCGGTGGCAGGATTGAATGGGTGGTAGCGATCAAAAAGGTAGGAGCCAAATGTCTTTTCGCCAGCATCTTTGGAGGCAGACTTGTCCAGAGCATTGCTTGCAGCTTGGCCGATTTTCATGCCGGCATAAGCCGCAATGGCGACGCCACCAAGCCATCCAAGGGTCGCGCCAAATGTCCGGAGCGCTCCTGTTGTTTTGGCAATTCCAGCAAGACCGCCAGCATTACTAAGCAGCATGGCCTTACTAAAGGCGGTCAATCCCTTGGCCATGCGCAATAGGCCCGCATATCCACCCACTGTCTGAAATGCGAGAGCCAGTCCGAGACCACGAAATGCCGCCGTAAGCAACATGACGGATCCGCCGATAGTCATAGCTCCGGAAAGTCCGATGAAAGCCCACATCAAGACTTTCGTAGCGGTAGCATGCTTACGCGACCAATTCGTCAAGTCGGTCAACATGCCAGTCAACCATGTAAATGCAGAAATGAGCTGCGGCAAGATTGTGAAAGCGAGTTGCGCCTGCAGGTTCTTCCACTGTGACTGCAATGCCTGCTCTGCCATTTCCGGATCGGTCTTGAGTAGCTGGTTGTAGGCGTTGATGCCACCCGCTTGCCCAATCAGTACTTGGTCACGCTTGAATTTCCATGGCTGCTCTACCATCTGCGTGGCCATGAAGCCGGCTGTGCGGTTTGGAAAAAGGTATTGCAGGGCTTCTTTCTGCTTCTCTGGCGTGGTGTAACCCGCCTTTTTCAGGGCGGGAAGCAGGACGTCCTGAGTCCATGCGAAAGGGTTTTCCTGGAACTCACCAGACCCAAGAATGCCGCCAGGTTCCACGCCCTTGGCGGAATGCGTCTTCGTCCAGACGATCTTGCTCGGATCTAGCAGCCCAAGCTTTTCCCATACCTTGAGCGATTTCTGAGGTATCGTCCCGCCCACCACAGCTGAATACATCGACATCAGGGCATTACCGGGGCCACCGGAGCCGCCACTGCCCCCACTCGACTTCATTTCCTGGATAAGGGTCGGCAAGATGGTGTAGGCGAACTCGTCATTCCAGCCGGTAGTGGCAGCGCGTCCATACTTAAATGCGCTCAAGAAATCCGAGGCCGTCACCTTGCCGCCCGAAGCTACCATGGCTTTGGTAATGGCATCCGCCTGGGCCGCAAAGAGCTGCGGATTCGCCACGGCGCCCTTCATTTCTAAGGCCTTGGCGACCGTATACGCCTGATCGCCTGCGTTGGAGCCTAGTAGATTACTCAGGACCGCCTGCATCTTCTGGACGGTCGGCATGTACTGGATGGCCTCGCCAGTGCTACCAAAAACCATTCGCAGTTCGCGAATCGCGGCCAAGTTTTCGGCGGCGGTAGCGGTCGGCATGCCTTTAGCTGCGCTCCATGCGGCCTGGGTGGCCTGAACGATTTCCAGGTGTTTCATGCCCGCTGTATTCATCAACTGGAGCTGATGGGCATATTCCGATGCCGGCTTCACCATCTTTCCGATGGCAGATAGTCCCGCCGCCCCAGCGCCGAGCAGAGCCCCCCCCTTCAGTGCTAGGCTTTGAATCGAAGCCATGCGTTTTTGCAGTGCCGCAGCATCCTTTTCCGTATTGAGGAAAGCGCGCGAAAGAACCAGCAAGCCCGCACTCGCATGGTTGATGAGGCTAATCCGTACCCCAATAGCATAGGCTTCAAACATGCGGTTATCTCGATACGCTCGAATGCAGGAATGGATGGCTGACCGCGTTGAATGGGTGCAATACCCGGAGCAGCGCGTTGTTTCGACTCAAGGGCGCCATGCGTCGTTCTGGCGTCATCGGATGCCGCTCAGTACACGCATCTTTCTGGCGATGCTTTCTGTATTTGGGTTGATCGTGGCTGGCTCACTCCTTGCCGCCCTTTGCGTACTGGCCTGGTCGATCCTTCGTCAAGCTTTCTAATCAATCTCGTAGTCGTAACCGAGATTAGGCTTGATCTTTTGATGGCCAAGTAAGCCACTCGCCAGCGCGGCTCCAAGCACTTTCTGCACCATCTTCTGGTTGTGATACAGCGCCGGACCAAGTACGGGTCGCGGCGGAATGTGTTGTGTTCCTATTTCCTGGTAGACAAGTACTTCATCCGGACTGCCCACAACGGCCTCTAATGCGCCAACCTCATGGCTAATTGAGTCACGTAGATTTCCAGTACGTAGCAATGGGGCATCTTGCGGATATCCAAGCCTAGCCTTTTCCTTTTCGGTGGAATCGGCCAGTTGTTGCCACGCCGGAAATGCGCCCGCAGCCTGCTGGTAATGGCCTATTTCATCCTTCGCGTCCTTTTCGACGCGAGCGGCAACTACCTCAAGTCCATGATGCAGGGCGATAGCTTCCGTGACTTCCAGCTTCATGAGATGGGAGGCAAACGCAGCAAGTGAATTGAATTGCTGCGTCATGTCGGATCGTCAAATCGCATCGTTTGCCAGTTGAATTTAGCCCCCTCGAACTCGCTGAAGATGATCGAGTAGGCTCCCCGCGTCACATCGTCCAGTGCAAAGGCCACGTCAAAGGGAACGCCGTTCCTTACCAGGAACAGGCATTCCCTAATCGGCGTGGCCTTTACGAGTTTTTTAGCGCCGCCTTATCGGCTTCCGGGTCAGGCGATCCGAAATTCTCCTGTACGCCCTCCATAACAGCCTTGATGCCGTGTTCGTCAAGCTGCTGGATCAAAGCCTCAATCTGCACCTTGTTCTGTGTGCGCACAGGGTTGCCGTCGATACTTGCCACATAGATCAGCGGCAGCACCATGGACATGTAGACCGTGTTCTGAGCGGCATCGCCAAGCGCTTCGACCAATCGATATTGAGCCAATACACCAGGCTTACGCAATTTGATTGATCGACCGGCGCTATCCGTGACATCAAATTCGCTCCTTGCCTGAGCTACCAATTCTTCCGATGCGGTCCGATCACTCATCACGCCACCTTCAGACGCTTGGAGGCGAAGACGCCAATGGTCTGGCTAATCTTGTCGTCACCTTTTTTGCTGCCGGCGTCCTCGAATCGCAGCGAGGCGTTCGTGTAGCGGTATTGGCTCACGCTACCGTCCGCCTCGTTGATTGTCTCGGTGATCTGCGACCACAGGATGTTCTGACCAGCGTAATAGCCAGCCTCGTATTGCGCGAAGAAGTCGTCGATAGCACCATCTTGGCGGTCCAGAGTGATCGTGCCGTCCCAGCCAGTCGGCAGTGCTGCCTCGCGGTTCACGCCATCCAGGGCGATCGATTTGATGCGGTTGTACTGCGGCTTCATGTCAAACTGCGTCACCGTCACAGGGAGCGGCAGCAACCCGTTCGGCGTCATGACGTCAATGGTGACGTCCTTACCGATTGAAAACGAATTGAAGGGCATTGCGGTTCTCCAAAAAGAAAGCCCGCACTAGGCGGGCTCGATGAGGAAATGACGGGTTGGTTAGGCCGGGACAGTGCTGACGCGAGCGACGGAGACGTTTTGACCGCCTTGCATGTTGACGATCAGCTTTTCAACCACGGATAGGTATTTCACCGTGACATCCGCCTGACCGTAGCCCAAGGCGATACGCGAAGGCGTGTTGTTGTTGAGATCGCACTGCACGCTGAAGCTGTCAATTTGGTCTTCATCTTGCATGTTCTGCAAGAAGTTGTCCTCCGTCGCCTTAACACTCCGTCGCCACGGATCGTTGGGCTGTGTGGACTGCAGCTTGCCCACGTAGACGCCCATGCCGGATGCCAGCGTGGCAGCCAGATAGTTCGTCATGCGGGTGTAGTTGTCGCCCTGGATCGCAGCGTTCGAGCTGGAGTTGTGACCAATGCGTACGCCGAACTGAGCGCCGGCCGGGATTGGGTTGCAGATCACATCGATGCCAGCCTGCACCAACGCCTGGAGGTCTGCAGACGAATAGGTGAGGTTCTGGTAACTCGTCTGCGTGCCGACGACACCATAGACCTGTTTGTTGAGTCCGGAATTCTGCGGGGCCAGATTGGCGAGCAAGCCGGCTACGAAACCCTGCGGCGAGATCAGGCGCGTCAACTGGTTGACAGTGTCATTCCAATAGACCCAATCGCCCAGCAGAATTTTGATGGCGTAGCTGTCGATGCCCGCGGTGGATTTTGCGGTCGCCGCGGCCGTAACTGATTGACCAGCTGGTCCCACGGCGATCATGTAGGTCCCCTCGGACAAGCCGTAAGAAACCTGCGTGGTCCATGTCGTGGAGTCGTCGCAGTCCGCCAGAACGGCAACGGAAGCGCCCGTGCCACGCAGCGCATACATGCCTTTGCGGGCAGTGGTGGCGCCATCCGTACCGACAAGCACTGAACCGGTGATCGTCGTGGCGCCATCCGTGCCGCTGGCCAGGGTGACGGTGGCAAGTGCTGGCGATGCGGTCGCAGTACCTACGGTGGCCGTACAAAGCTGCGAAGGACCGCGGAGAGGACCATTACCGTTGTTGATCGCCGAGACGGCATTGGCCCAGAACGTCGCGCCGCTGCCAGCGATGTTATCGAACACCTCCGGCACCTGACCCGGGAGTGCCAGCACGATCTTGTAGGTGCTCGCCGCCGAGCCCGCAGAAACGGTCGCCTGCAACGAATTGCCAAGCGTGCCGGTGTACTTGGCAGTCAGCGTCAGGCCCGTCACGGCGGTAGGCGTAGTCGTGTCTTTGAGCTGACCCGTAGCGGCCACATCGGTGCCGTCCGTGACACGAACACAGCGGAAGTTATTGGCGCCCTGAAGCAGGGCTGCGGCAACCGCCGTACCCATGTCGTATTTGCGGTTCTGGATGGCACCAAAATTCTGCGCGTACTGTGCTGCGTTACCAACGATGGTTGGTGCGTTCACTGGACCCCATTGGGCCGTGCCGACGACACCAAGCACATTGGTGGGTACGCCATTGAGGGCGGCAACCTGCGGCGGGAGAATGTTTATGTAAAGGTCGGGCACCACCAGAGCAGTGGCGTTGAGCTGTCCGGCCTGGGTGATCTGCGTCATGGCGGGTCTCCGGAAATAAAAAACCCGCCTTTCGGCGGGTCGGGGTAAACGATGGGACGGGGTTTATTCGGCGAATGAGTCGGAAATCGGCTCAGGATCGTCAGGCGTTACGACGATGTGACGCGGATGCTCATTGAGCACGGCTTCTACGGAATCGTCAGCCGTAATCACGTCGCCGCGCTTGTAATCGTGGAAGGGTTCAACAACGACAAGTTTCATGGCCCGCTCACTGATAGGTAGTCGAAAGGGTGGCCGTCGAACCATCGGCATGGGTGAGGTGATTGACCTGTTCGGCAACGATGACTTCCGTGGCAGATGCCGCCACGAGCGTCGTCCAATCCACGGTGTAGATGAGATCGCGGCGATACACGTTCGCCTTCTGCGTCATGTCGTCGAAGGGCGATGATTCGTAAATTAGGCGTCCTGACGTCCCATCCGGGAAGGTCAGGAAATCGATGTTTGATAGTGCTGAATCGATGAATGGCGCCGTGGCATCACGGTGAGCCGGCGTATCGGCCCACACCGTTATCTGGATCGCTCTCTGCTGCTGCTTGGTCATGGCAGCCATCGATCCGGAGCAGCCTGCGCGTGCCGCTGAGATGCGATACGTGCTTGGAAGTGTGATCACGGCACCACTTACTGTTGCCCCGGAAATCTGCGCCGCCAAGGCGGCTGCAATGGTGTTCGGCGTGTCGCCGGACTGCACCGCATAGGTGTAAGCCTGATTGGATGCAATGATGGCGACGTTCTGAGGTGTCGATACGACCCCGCCTACCGTGACCGTTTGACCGGAGACCGTCATAGTCAGCGTCGGTGCCGTCGTGGATGACACCGCAAACGCCTTCGGGTAACGCGTGGTGTTCTTCTCCCGACCCAATGGGAAGACGGTCACATGGATCTTGCCGCCCATCCCATTCGTGAAGCCGGCCATGTCTGCGTCTAGCTGCGAGCTTTGGGGCCAGCCGGGATAAATGGCAGCAGGCAAACCCGTCGCCGATGCCTGGCCGGTTCCGTTCGGATAAATCGCCGCGGCAATCGTGTTGACGATCGCAGACAGCACATCGGAGACGTCAGCCATTAGGTTTCTGCCTCCATCATCTCGATACGCCAGCCGAGTTCGGAAAGCTCGGCTGTGGAAATCACGTAGCGGTTATTGATGTCATCAGTGACAACATCGTGGTCTTCGATCAGGACACCGCCAGGAATGGGTGGAAGTAGCATCGTCCACCAGCCCGAGCGGACATCGCCAGGTAGGTTTACGGGCGACTTTTCGGCCTTGCTGGAAACGAGGATCGAGCCAGGAAAGGCCGTCACGATCTCCGTTTGATTCGAGGCGGTATTACCGCCATAAGGCTGCGCACCTACGCCCGTGGTCTGCTGTGGACGAAAGACATTAACTGTGCGGTTGCACAAGACTGCCGTAATGGGCAGCAACGGCTCCATCTGGCTGATGAAGTACGTGAATCCGTTACCGGTTAGATAGTCGCCGCGCTGTAACTGCGAGCCATCGGCATAGCAATACCACGTCGCCTTGCCGTAATCGCTTGCCTTCTGCCACGCCGGATCGCGGACGGTGAAGCTGGCTTTGATCGACTGAATGAGATTGCCACTGGCCAGAGCATTTGTCGCGGTAGTTGGTCGGTATTGGCTAAACGACAGCCCGATATGGGCGGCAGCTTGCTTATACCCGTAGTAGATACGGGATTGAAGCGTCTGTCCGTCCATGTCAGCACATCAACCGCATGGATCCGCTGCAGCCGCCAAACTCAGGTCCTGGTGGAACACCTAGAAACTGGCAAAGTCGACGACGCCATGAATCGAACAACCTTTCACGGTCTCGCTGCTCATTCGCATTATGTTTCCACGGTCCCGCCGTGTCGGTATCGAGGTTAGCGCCCGCTGCAGGAATCGCGTTCTCCAGCGTGTAGAGGTTTGCTAGATAGGTCGTGATGACCGTCTGCCCTTCAGCCTGATCCAAGTTCTGGAGCTTGTATTCGAGAACCGCGTAGTACTTCATGATCCACGGCAACGGATTGACCACGGCACCACTACCGTATGCCGGATATCCGCAGAAGCGCCGGATATCGACCAATTGCTGATCGGTGAAGGTATACGGCGAGAAAGGCATCGTTAGTCCGCCTTAAACTTCGCACCAAGTCGGTGCAGCTTGGAAATAAGCTCAGCGTCCTTCACTGGATCGAATCGGTGTCCGGCAGGCCACCAGTGCGATTTATTCCGGATCTGCACGCCAAAGTTACGGGCAAGGACAAAGCCGGATTGCTCCGGCTCTGCCTCTACCGCTTGCTCCAATGACATGGAGCTTTTCCCACTTCGAGCCATTACAGCGATTCCAGAAGCACGCCACGCTTGTAGGCGCTATTGCTCGCGCTCGGGATGGTGGTAGGGCTCGTGGTGATATCGGTCGGCACAGTGAAGCCGCCGATATAAGCCCAAGTCTGCGTCACGACCTGCTTCAGGGCGTCCAGCGGTTCGCGAGTGATATGGGCGATGTCATCCACGATGTCGATCATGTCGTCATCGATCTGCGACTGCTCCGCGCCCGCATAGCCTTCACGAGTGAACACGCCTTCAACCAGGGCGCCCTCGCCGCACAGGATGCCGCGCCGAACATTGCCGACACCGGCCAAGTTCTGCACGGGGTTCAGATTGGTTTCAATCAGCTGCACGCCAAGGATTTCGGCCACCACGCCTCGGCGGTATTCCTCACTCTTGGGCTGGCCGCGGAACAGTTCCTTAAAGTCCGGATCCGAGAACAGGCCCACCGACTGGATCGGGTCCATATAGAGGTGATAGAAGCCGCTCTCACCGACTGGCTGCACGCCATTGGCCGACAACTGCGCCTTGCTATTCAAGATCATCTGCATGGTGATCTTGCCGCTGTTGTAGTCGTTGGTGGCGCTAATGCCTGCACTGGTGGATGCCATGACGTTGCTCGTGCTGTTCGACGGACGCATGACGAACGGAGCCACCGCCGAAACCACCGGATTGCCAGCCGTACCATCAGCCACCGTGACATTGGTGGAGAAGGTCAGCGTACCGGAGATGCCGCCCGGAGTCGTGGACACGTTGGTACCGTCGATCGTGTAGCCAGTCAGAGAGTACACATCGCTGCCAACGGTCACGTTTACCGGGTTGGAGCCCGACACCGGAACGACCTGCCCTTCACTGTTCCATGTGGAGGTGAAGCCGCGTACGTCATCAACCTGGATGGTGGCACCAGCCGCACCCAGCGTGACGCGGACGTGCGTATTGCCGCCCAAATAGGCGTTGAACAGCGTTTGCTGCGCTAGGGTGTCCACCGAACGAGCGGACTGCTCGCCGAGGGTCGCGGCATTGCGCAGGAACAGCGAGGCGATCGCCACGCGGGAGGTGACAACATTGAGCTGCTGGTTGGCCGCGTACTGGTTGACACTGAGCGTGTACTGCTCAACACCGTAGTTCTGCGGGGTCAGACCCGAGGTGAAGTCGCTGTTGGCGGCTGGAGACAGGGGCGTAGTGATGGCCGGCAGCAGGCCAGTGCGGGTCTTGGTGATGCTTTCGCCAATGCCTGCGGCAAACGGTTCACGATCAGCAATCGCACGGAAGCCGAGCTTGGCGCGCAGAGCTTGCCGGAAACGACGTTCCAGGTATCCCTGCTGGATGACGGACTGCAACGAACTGGGAAGGTTATTCAGACTCATGGGTAGTTACCTTTGATGGGTGACGTCCCATGGGCGCCCGGCCCCGATGGACTTGCAATGCCGGTCCTTACCGGCTCTTTGGTTGGATTAGCGAACGCCAAGCTTGCGCATTTCGGCCGCGAATTCTTCTTCGGTCATGTCGCGCGCATGCTTTGGTTTGTCTTCCCGACGCGGTGGCGGCTGCGTGGTTGAAGATGTGGTCTTGGTGAACAGGTAGGGCTTGGCCTTCTTGAGTGCTTCGATAGCATCATCAGCACCCTCCAGTTCCCCCTTGTCGTTGAACTTGACTTTCGATAAGTCAGCAAGCGCCAAGCCGTCGATATCGACAATACCAGCCTTCAAGGCGACAGCCTTTACTTCGGCGCGAATCAAGCGTGCCGTAGCTTCGCCCTGTGCTGCCGTGACCTTATCGGATGCATCCTTCTCTGCCTTGGTGGCCCGCTCTTCCGCTTCCTGTAGCTTGCGTTCGGCCTCCTGGGCCTTTAACCGATAACCAGCGTTCTCGTGGCGCAGTTCGCGCACGTATTCCTTGCTGAAGGTTTCCGGTTGTGGTGATGGCGAAGGGGCGGGAGAAGGGCTGGAATTGCCAGCGGGCGGATCACCAGCGGTATCAAGTAAGGGGTAGCGCTTACGCAGCATCAGGCTGTCTCCAATAAAAAGGCGCCGCCTGGGCGCCCTGATGACCCAAACCCATAGGTTTAGGCGTTAATGTTTTCTTTGATCTGCGGGGATTGTTCGGCGAGCTTCGCTTGGTCTTCCGCAATCTTCTTCAATTCGGCATCGACATCTTCGATGTCGTATAAGCCAGCGGTGATCGTTACGGCACTTTCTTTCGACATCAGGCCCGCATCGGTATTTGTCTTGAGTGTGCCAGCAGTAGTCGATAGATCTTGCGCGGTCGGCGCATACCATGCCGGCCATTTAAGGCTGATCTTTCCAGTCTTGAACTTCGGATAGGCCTCACCTTCGCGGCTGACCAGTTGGGATGAGCTCCCAACTTTCACAATCATCTTCAGGAGGGACAGCAGCGCGCCCTGCCCGTAACTAATGCGCAGCTTGTCCGTTAGCCAGATCAGCGGCTGATTCAGTATTTCCATAGCCCTTGCGGACTGCGCAACCGTAATCCTGTCGGGATTTACGCGAGAAGCATGCAACTGTTCCTTGGCGAGATCGGATGCGGCGCGCACGTATTCCAATACAGCGCTGGTTGCTGTTCCGTCGATCTCCAGCATTTTCGCATCGCCATCCTTGTCCACGACGATGGCATTAGATGCGCTGCGAACCAAATCGCCTTCGCTTCCTGCTGGCTCCTTGATAAGGAGCGTTGGATCGCCGGCATAGCGCAGCGCACGATCACCCTGGGTCATCTGGTACTCAATGGTGATCTGCGTCTCAATGGCTTCGTCGCAGAAGGAGGGCCGGCCATCGATCTGGTCGCCACCAGGCAGGTTCTTTACCCAAACCATTGGCACGAAATTAAGCCCATGAACAATCGTACGGCCGTCATCACGTACAGGCTGCCTTTTCGGGCCATCCTGCACAACCTTTACAGGTGTAAGCCATAATTCCTCAGTGTTGTTCCACTCGCGCGACCACCAGAATGCAGCCTTTAGGTCATCATCCTTGATGGCGTAACCCATTTCGGCCAAATCGGCACCGGTCAACTTGCGTTTTTCTACCACCTTTTCTAGCTGGTCGGGTTGCTTAGGATTCCAGATGGGAGTCAAGTAGGCTGTGTCCAGCACATCAACGTAGACACGGCCCTCCAGGATACGCAGCCATATCGCCGTGCTACCCACGGAACCCGCCATGGCTGCTTCAATCATGGTTAGGTTTAGCTGGACATCATTTACCAGTTCGCGCAGGGTTTCGCGCGTTACTTCGTCGTCGTGCTCAATCGTCGGCCAATGACCATCACTGAACAGCATCGCTACCGACTGCTCGACAGCCAGGCGGCAAAGGTTGTGCCTGATGGAAGGACGACGGTCGCGCAGCGGGATGTATTGCTTACTGCTGTCGTATTCTTCGTGCGCGGCATACTCCAATTGGGCATACATCGACCCATCAAGCACGCGCTGGTACGCCTGAATGCGGGCGACGCGCTCCGGAAAGTCCTTATCCCTTGGGAACGTGTCTTGCAGCGTCTTCCACATGGCTTACTTATGCTTCCAGTGTTTGGCGTTGGCAGCAAAAACAGCCTGGGCGCGGACATGCGGACTCTTTGAATGCAGCGCGGATTGCAACTTTGAATCCGGTATTTTCTGACCCTGAGGCACATGCAGTTCGCGATGTAGCTCGCCACGGTGGCTAGGCTTGATCTTGATTGTCATGGTTACCTCTGTCGGTGCAGGACTGTTGTGCCGTGCGTACGCGTTGGCTTGATCAGCGGGAAGCGACGATGGATGAAATAGCCGCCTGCGTCATTTGTATGGTCCGTGCCTGCAGTCTTGTCCGGCTCGCCATGCTCATCCCATACCTGCTGTTCAAGGTGATCGGCATACACCGGACACTTGTCGGCATTGATGCGATACCGACGATCGCCCCCTGCATTGCAAAACATGGCGTTCATCGAGTTAATGCGGTCCTTCACAGGCGGGTTTGCCTCCGGTGCGTCCACCTTGAAGCCTGCATCACGCAACAGCCGAATATCGGTCTCTGACGCATTCACGGAGCGCCTAGATCCACCCGATGCATCTGGGTAAACCGTTATGTCTCTGGATTTACTGAAAGTGTTCCCGTTGTGCGTCCAAAACCGCTCTTTTAGGCGCCGGATCATGTCTGGAGTGTCATATCCATTAATGACCTCGTCCACAGCGCTAGGTGAATCCTTACGGATCACATGCACAATCGCAGCCATCTTGCCGACATTGAAGTCCATGCCGACGTGAATGGGTTCGCCATCGTTTAGCGTGTCGGAGCAGCTATTTTCCTTGCGACTGAAGGCGTGATAGACCGTGCCGGCTGTAAGGTTGACGAACTGACCGTCCAGGTATGCCTGAATCAGTTGCGCCGGATAAGTCGCCAGCAGCGAAGGAATGTAATCCGTTGGCAGGTTCAGCTCATTGTCGTACGTACTGGCCTGAACCATCCCATATAGTGGGCGGAGATCCGGCTTATCGCGAACTTCTTTGACCCACTGCTGGTAGACGAACTGAAACCCCTCAGGAGTCGTCGTTACGTCAATGCCATTTTGCAGACCATCAGCCTTGTGACGCATTCGGGCGATGATCTTTCGCCACGCCTGTTGCGCCTTCTGTTTCTTCAGAACGTCGAGCTCATCGACTAGCGCCCGGCCAATCTTGAAACCGACGATCGTTTCCGGCTTCTCCATCGAACGGCAGATGACCGTTCCGCGGTACCGCCTTCCCGAGTAGAGATGAACCTCCTTATTTGCTTCCCGCGAAATCGTGCGAAGCCCCCAATCATGGGCGACTTCCTCGATCGTCGGGAAGAAGATGTCGCGGATCTGTCCGTAAGTTGGAGCGAAGTAGCCGGCGGGTACTTTCGGGAATTCCCAAAAGTGCTGGCAAAGCCCCGATGAACCAACCCACGTCTTACCAGAACCGAAGCCAGCGACAAAGGCTCGGAACTTGTGTGGTAACGCAAGGAACTCCGCTTGAGGAACGTTAAGCCGTGGCCTGATCTCGCTGGCTGTCACGGCGGGCATCCTTTACTTCAACGGTTACTTTGACGGACTTAGGTGTCTCGTCTTCATCAGTGGCGCCTTCCATGCCAAGTAGCTTGGCTTTGCTCATGGTCGCCTGGACCATGGCGGACGCCTGACCTCGATCCTTACCAACCGCCCTAGCCTCTTCAAGCTCCACGATCAGACTATCGACCGTGACGTTATGGCGTTTCCGCGTCACCTCCTGAAGCTCCGATAGCCTTGAGGCTATCTTGGGGTTATCCAGGAGGGCCTTCGCCTCACGGTTGATGGATGCAGGCTTAGCAGTTGTGTCGTAAGCCTGCCGGTACGCTTCGCTGGCATTACCAGTCTCAAGGTAGACTTGGCAGAACTTTTCCTGTTTCGGGGTTAGTGACATATCTCGACACCATCAGGGCGTCTCGTTCAATTGCCTTTCCACCGCCGCCACTCAACCCAGCCGATCAGACCGAGAACCAGCAGCACCGGGATGGCCCAAGTGGATACCCATAGCCAGCTCAGGAAGGCATACATGACTCATGCCGCCAAGGCTTGGATAACCCGATCCATACTGTGATCGATGGGGTTATCGAATGGCTCGGCTGGGTGGCCGATCTGAGTCAACGGTCCTGGTAGCGTCAGCCCCATGGGAACCTCGGTTACGATGTCATGCCCATTACGAGTGGCGAACCACGGCACCTTCTTGGCTTGCAATAGGTTGGCCAGCGTATCGTCACCACACATCCGCGGCGGCTCGAAGGCATAGACCGGAACGGCGATACCGCGAAGTGCCCATACACCGGCATAGGCAATCGCCATGGCGGCACCAAGGCTATGCCCCACTATGGCGCTCGGGCGCTGGATCGACATGCAGGCCGGAAGGATGGCGGCTAACGCATGCCAGAAGCCGCAATGCAGTTCGCCCAAGCCTTCGACATGTACTGTGGCGATATCGAAATCTGCCATCCAGGATTCGATGTCATCGCTACCCCGGAATACATGCACATCGCCATACACATGCATCCGCGAGGCGCTATCCTCCCTTCCAACCGTGGGCGCGTCCGCATAGGCGCGCTTGGCCAGGAGGGCGTAAGCGACGGGTTTCATTTCGCGACAGACGCTGCCGATGCTGGAAAATCCTGCGCCGCCTTAACCTGCGCCTCCACTACGCCCACGACGCCGGCAGCGGTCTCCGCCAACACCAGTGCGGCTTGTACTTGGGCCTGCTGCGTGGGTGGAATAGGTAGCGACCCGGCGAGATAAGCGAGCGCCGGCAAACCGGTCTGCACGAGTGACTGAATGCTAGATGCGTCCACCGCGGGAGCCGCCGACGCACCGTTGCAAACCTTCGTCACTACAGCATGGGCTACGGCAAGCTGTGCATCAGCCTTATGCCCGAGGTCAGCGGTTGCCGGGTCGGCCTCCAACGCCACATTGAGCGCAGCCAACTGCGTATGCACGAGATCCAGCTGCGGGCATGCGATGGTGGCGATCTGTTGCGGAGTGAGTGGCTGAGGCTTGACACCACAACCGGCGCACAAGCCGATGAGCGCGACGGCCATCGCCATCACGAGAATGCGTGCGATTTTCATGGGATTACCCTTGGTTGTATTCGGGTTTGTCTTGCGGCACGGATACGGGCGGCAATTGCGCCGGCTTCTGGCCTGTTAGCAGGTAACGGACTTGTGCGTCATTCAGAAAGAACAGGGCTACAGCGACAGCGCCGGATGCAATCTGCGCCGCCATGGCGAAATCGCCTTGGTACTTGCTCGCAAAGAGACTGGCAAGGCACATGGCATAGCCGTAGACCGTTGATTTCTCGTTGGCTCTATTAAGCAGCTTGAGCAGAAAGGCATAAGCGCCCTGACTGATCTTCATCATCGATCGACCTTCTTATCCAACTTGTCCTCGATGCGCTTCATTGAGTCACGAATCCATGCGATATCCTCACTCTGCCGACGCTCAAGGTGTTCGATCTTCACCTCTGCCGTGCGTAGGCGTTCGCTGTGATTCCCAAACCACTTCAGCAGCGCGCCCATGGCACCGATGCCAGGAAAGATGAGCGCACAGAGCGCGATCCAGTCTCCGGTGCTCATGCATCGTCCCCTGTGACGTTGGCTTGGCCTGATAGAAACAATGCAGCCTCGGCAGCGCGACGTTTCACGAGTCCTGGCTCGACTTGTCCGCCTGCCATGACCCAAAATTTGAACTGTGCGGCGGCTTCCTGATACCGCCCAGCGTTGAGCAGACGAAGTAAAGTGGAATTGCGCAACCGGTTCTGTCCGAGGTTGAACACGAAATCTGCCAATGCGTCTAACTGGCCCTGGGTTAGCGGAACCGTTACCAGCTCAGATACCCAGCGAGCAGCATCAGCCAAGTCCTCGGTGAGGAAATCTTCGGCCTGTTGCTCGGTGATAGTCATGCCGGCCTGTGCGCCCGACGTATGGCCATAGCCCACAGTCCAAAGCCCGGTACTGTCCTGATATGCCTCCAGGCGCAAGCCCTCGCTCGCCTTGACTAAGGCGATGGCGTCTTTGCTGGGTTCCATTACTTAACTACTCTGGGACCGCATTTCAATAAACCTTCAACGTTTTTCCACTGCAGCGTTTCGCGAAGCAGTACGAATAGACCGCCATCCCGGTTCTGCACGGCGATGGCGCCGAACTTTTCCAGGAACTCCGGCATGTCTTCGATATAGACATCACCATCGCCAAGTACTTCAGGCTCGGCATCGCGCTCGGTCTCGTCGCTCATGCCGCCACCGATACCCATTCGGATTGCTTGACTGGCTTTGGATCATCCGCAAACACGCATTCCTGGAACGTCAGTCCGCGCAGCGGATGAGTCAGCCAAAGCGCCTGCATCGGCGGCTCATAGTCGAATCGGCTTTTCAGCGCGTATTCGTTGAAGCCAACCAAGCTGCCATTGACGATGATCTGCCCCAAGTAACGGAGTTGATGCCAATGGCCCATTAAAAGAATGTCGTATGGCAAGCCAAGCGCGCCATACTGCTTGCGCGTCTTGGCGTCGCCACGCATCCAAGGAAGCAATGGGCCAGTGATGCCGGAACCACCTGTGAAGCTGTCGCCATGCGTCAGTAAGTAACGCGTCCCATATACCCGGTATGAGGCATCAAAGCCATCCGGAATCTGGAACGTTACCTTGCCGCGATATTTCGAATCTGCCTCGATTGTCCGCTTCAGGAAGTGATAAAGCAGGAAATCGAAGTTAAGCGCCGGCCCATTCTTCATGCGCGGCCTGCGATCGATGCGGCCATGGTTGCCGGCGACACAGTTCACATGGACGCGGCCAAATTCATCGGCCAACAACTTTACATGCGGAACAAGCGCATCATGCAGCGTGATGACGGACTGGATGACAGTCTCGTCTGCCGTATCGCGCAGCTCATCATGGATAACCCCGTCGACCATATCGCCGCCGAGGTTGAGCACCAAGCCGCCAAACTCACCTGGCGCTAGAGTGCATCGCAACAGCTTTATCGCGCCTTCCACCACCCGCGCCAATCGGCGTTTGGCGATAGTCGTGTTGTATTGATTGACCCCATTGACCTGATTGGCGAAGACCGTTTCGCCGAAATGCAGATCCGACAGCATTAGGGTCGGGATGCCATGAACAAGCTTCGATCGCTTAGGTTCGCTAGCCAGCCATGCTGGCGGATTCGTAACAGCAGAATCGACCGAATGAATGATACGCTTGATAGCCGCAAGATCGGCGGATTCGTTCACTAAACGACGGTTTTCAGCCTTCAGTGCGGCAATTTCGCGTCGCAGCAATTCTGGCTCTGTGACATTCCCGCGTGCCGAAGCGGCTTCCGCCTCTTTAGTAAAAGAGGACTTGCCGCATTCCTTACAGACGACACGGCTTCCGCCATTTCTTTGCAGATTTGGCGAACCGCACTTAGGGCAGCGCATGTCAGTTCCGGATTAGCAACTCAGGAACATCCATGCTTACCGCATCAAGCGCGTGTGCCGCCGTCATGGGCAAACGAGCATTTCTTGGTAAGGGAACACCTTCTTCCCGCTCAATTTCTTCTTGCAGGAGAGCGAGGGCGCGCCAAGCAAGATAGGCGGAGTGGCGAACGCCTTTACCGTCCTTCTTTCCTGCATCAACTAAATGACGCAGGATCTTGTTGGCGTGATCGGTCGATTTACCGCGCGCCCAATGCATCGGCTGCCCAGGATTATGCTGTTCATTACCTATCCGGCTCACTTCCGCAACGGCTGCCAAGGCATTCGGGAAGTAATACAGCAATCCATCAGCAAGAGGGATGCGATTACGCGCCTCAGCATCATCCGGAAGTGAGCCGGTCGTCATTTGGCGTTTCCGAAACGCAAACCATTGAACCAGCGGCGTAAAACATAGCTTCGCGCCAAGCTAATGGCGGTGAACACTAAGCCGATATTAAACGCCTTTGCTGCATTCAGGCTTGTGAAGCCAAAATGCGGAAGGATCAACATGTTAGCTGCGAAGTTAATGGCGAATCCTACAAAAATGTTCGCCCATGCCTCGACGAAGCTACCAAGCTTGGTTTGTGCCATGTCGATTCCTAGATGAGCGGGCGGCGAGACTCGAACTCGCACCTACAACCTTGGAAGGGTTGTGCCCTGCCGTTAGACCACACCCGCATATGGTGCTCAGAGAAGGATTCGAACCCTCGGCCCTCTGCTTACAAGGCAGATGCTCTACCGGCTGAGCTATCCGAGCGAAACAAAAAGCCCCACCGGATGGCAGGGCTTAAAATCACATCCGAACGCTATGCGCTCGAAGAGTCAACTCCATTATATCAATCGATCTGTAGGCAAACACCTACGGATTAAGAACATGATTGAACTCCCGCGTAGCTTTTGCCAGGGCATCCGTGCACTGAGAAAGTAGCCATTCGTAGGGCTCAACCCAGCGTTGGAGGTAGGAGCTATGCTTCATGCCAAGTGCATCGGCGCGCCATACTGGACCGCGTGCAATTTGGCCAGAGCCCTTGCATCTGTCGCAATCAATCGCTAGCTCCCGCTTAACCATTATTCCCCGACCGCGACAGTCCGGACAATTACGTGGCTCCGCCAGTTCCGCTAGCACGCCGATGCGGATCTTTTCGAATGTCCCGTCTATCTGCGGCCACATGCGAGCTTGAGCCTCTTCGATGCCAATCTTGGCTCGTCGGCGCTGGGCATCATTCGATGCCGTGGCAAGCCTTAGCTGAGCCGTCACAAGCGCATCCATTCGTTCCCGCCATTCGCCAAATTGCATCGAAACGAGATGGTAATCAAGCTCATGTTTTGTCAGTGCCGCACCATCAGGCCACCAAACCCGACAAAGCAATTCACGCCCCAATCCAGACGGAACGAAGGCTAATGCCGCAGCAATGTCCTGCGGCGTCAATTCGGGGATGCCGCCTGCGCCCACATCGAAGCGCACATTTTTGGGATTCAACTTGGCTAGCGCGCGACCTACATGCATGGCATTACCCCTTCAGGCGTTTGTTATCGGGTTCAAAACTTGTCCCTGGCGTCTTCATGCAGAGTGGAAACGTCCTGCCTTGCGTATCGCAGGCTGACTTGCCCCAGCCATGCACTGCGTGGATGCAATACGTGCATCCTCCGGCTTGAGTGACTTTGATGCGCTGGCGTCGCGCCAGTTCGCGTTCGGTGGCTTTCTCGGGCGCGGTGAGGGTTTCAGCCACGCGCTTGCCTCCTGTATTTATGTTCCCTACGGATATCGGCAAGTAAGCCGTGAAGGATGGCAAGTTGCCGGCTGATTACCTTTTCTTCGTGCTGGAGTTCTTCAAGGCTGAGTTGCCGGATGGCGATCCGGACTGCCTCCTTATCCGTAAGAGCTGAGCCTGTTCCCGCAAGAATGCTTCCACTTCGGCGCGGGCTTCCGGTTCCAGCTTGTCCAGTTCCGGTATCCACTGGCTTCCTGGTAAGCGTAAGATCCGTAGCTTGTCCTGGAGGTAGTAGCTGATGGGCATTCATGCGTCCTCCTTAACCGGTCCAGCCGTAATCCGAATCCTCACCTCAGCCGGCTTGCGCACTTCGTCTTTGATCCATGGATGCGGCACGAAGCGGCGGTCATCAATGCCGAGTGAATCGGCGATGCCATCAAGCGCTGGCTTGAGCGAGCTGAGCAATCCGTCAGCGTCCCGGCGACGGCAATCATAGGCATACCCATTGATCCAGACATGCAATGGGCCATCGGGCAATTTCAATTCGCGCCATCCGGCTTCCCGGGCCAGCACGAACCCTAGTTGCCGCGCTGCCTTTGCAGCCTTAGCTTTCACAGACCAGTGAACTTTGACGTTGGGATGCAGAGCGTGGTCGGGCCATGGAAGGATGAGTTCAGGCGTCATGCGATCTCACTCCATACTTCGGATGCGAGATTGCCAAACGTCATCGTGGCGCCATCCCAATGCACATCGATGTAGCCGGTTGGGCCGTGGCGGTTCTTCTCGACGATAACGCGAGCTTCGTGCTGCGGTGCGCTTTGGTCGTAATACCCTGGCCGGTATAGCATCATGATCTGGTCGGCTTCTTTCTCGATCTCGCTCGAGTCCGACAGGTCGCCCATGCGCGGAGTTTGGTTGGCGCGCTTCTCTACCTCACGAGACACCTGAGCCAGAACAACCACCGGAATCTCAAGCTCGCGGGCGAGGTTCTTAAGCGCCCTGGCGACGAACCCAACTTGCTCGAATTTTCGCTCACCTTCACCCACGATGCGCTGCAGATAATCGATGTATAGCGCCTTGATGCCGTGCTTGTGCTTCCATCGGCGAGCTACGCGCGCAACTTCGGCCATAGTGGGTGCCGACCGATCGAGGAACCATATCGGCATCTCGCTTGCAATGGACACGGCGTTCGTGATCCTCGGCCAGTCTTCCTCAAGGAAGTTCGCGGTGCGAAATTTACGGGCGTCAATTCTGCCTAATGCGGAGAAGTTGCGGAGAGTCACCTGCTCCACCGGCTGCTCACCCGAGATCATGCCAACGGGATTTTTAGCCAACGCTGCAGCTCGCGCCATGCCAAGCATGAACGCCGTTTTGCCCATGGCGGCACGGGCTCCCACAATCACCAAATCCCCATTGTGGAGACCGCCTAGCTTGTCGTCCACGTCCGCCAAGCCAGTCGTGATGCCAGGCAGTTTGCCGCCGCTCTGGAATACCGTCATGATTTCCTGATATGCGGCTCGACTGGCTTGTTTCGCATCCCACTCGTGGTTCTGCTCCACCGCATGCAGGTTCATCAGCTCAGTGATGGCTTCATCCACGGCGTTCTCGTGATTGGCCTCGACCAGCTTCATGCCGATTTCCCTCGACTTGCGTTGGCGCCATGCCGACATCACGCGATGCGCAAAGGCTTCGGGTACAGCCGTCACCATGGCATCGCTGCCAATGCTTAGCGCGAGGTCGCCCAGCGCCTTCCTGCCCTGCTGCTCGAGCTGGTCGCAGACCGTTACCGGATCAACAGGCTGGCTTACCGCGGCCTGCTCCCGCATCACCCGGTAGATGTCGGCGTGCTGCTCGCTCGAGAAGTGCTCGGGATCGATCTGCACCCGGTAACAGTCTCCTGGACGCAGCATCAGCGTCGCCAGCAATGAGCGCTCGAGCTCAAGGATCGTTGGATCGCGTTTGATCATAGCTTCCTCGTGGCGGCAACCGAATCGCCACCATGGCTGGATTGCGTTGTTCCGCGGAGTCTCGCCCAATCGTTGCGGATAGCCTCCATGAAGGCCGAATCCCAATCGACGTACGTGTACCCATTGGCTTTTGCCTTGGCCTTGAAAGCGTCCAGGTGCTCAGACAGCCGGCTATAGCCCTTCTCGATCGCCCATGCCTTCACGCGTTCGGAGACGGCGAAGTCGTCAGCGAGTGGGGTCTTCGGCGCGCGCTTGCGCGTTACTCTGTTCTGTATCTGTTCTGTTCTGTTCTGTTCTAGAGCGTTACAGGAACGTTTCTCGTCTGTTTCATGAAACGTTTCATTGCGTTTCTTTGCTTCGCGATGCCTGCGAACCCTTGGTGTGCTTGAATCTGACTCGTACTGGCGCTTACTCCAGTTGCACAAAGTCCAGTCTTCATTGATGAAGCCGCGGCGTAGAAACTCGGCCTTTGTGATGGTCATTTCCTCTGCCGAAATTCGCAGTGCAAACCCTATCGATGTTTCACGTTCCGTTTCATGAAACGTTTCAAGCCCGTTACTGCACTGCAGGCAGAACAGCATGATGAGTCGCCGCTGCATGGCCTCACTCATCATCTGGACCTTCGGATCGCTAGCGAACTCGTGATAAAGGCGGAACCAATCCATCACCTCACCCCCATTCTGCGTTCCATCCTCTCTACCTGGGCTGGAGACCGGCGATTGATGGCCTTGACCTGGGCTGCCCACAGCAGCACAGCCTCTTCGCGGCGTCCTGCAGACATGGCTTCAGCGAAGTGATGACCAAGCTTGCGGATCTCGCGCTCGTGTAGCCAGTCTTGGATTCGTAGGCGGATGCTCATGCGGCCCTCTTCATGAGCTGATGTGTGCGCAGCACGCCTTCAGCATGATCTAGGCGCACTTGTATATGGCTATATCCTTCAGGAGGATCAATGCGTCCATCACAAACTGCATGACAGTAGTGGCAGCCGAATGCAGCCATATCATCAGGTGGTTTGATGCCAGTACCGCAGTAAGGGAGCATGCGGTAATGGCAAAGCACGGTGTCTTCCCCGCCGCCCGTGCAGCCTGGAAGACGGATCATGCATGGCTTGCCGCGTGCTGCGTTGCGGAGATTCATGCCGCCACCGCCTGCTGATCGGCGATCAGCCCTCGGGCTTGCATGTAGGCGCGAATACGGATGGCTGCCGGGCGCGGGTCGATCGCGTTTCCGAGGGCGCGCAATTTAGCCACTCGGGCGGGTATCCCATTTCCCAGCCAACGAACTCCGGGTGGAGGGAGCCGGCGCCAGACCGGTTTAGCTCCATCGGTGCATTCGACGTATTGGCAACCCTCCACACTGACGACGGAAGCGGTAAACCCCCGGCTCCGAAAGTCATGTTCGGTCCACCCTTCGCCCCATCCGAAGCTCGAGCGGTTGGCCAAAGCGCGAGCAAGATTCGCCTGATCGCAACTTGTCCTGCTGAATTTCCCGCTTCGTTGTAGCTCCCCTTTGCTGGTGAATTGCTCGTCGGTGTCGGCCACAAACCAATAGCGATCCCGGAAATCTTCCGCGCCTGCGCTCGCGGCTTCGATAGGTTTGGACTCCACGGCGTAACCCATGGCTTCCAAGTCACCGAGCACGAGACCGAGCCAGTCAGTAGCACTCGCAACCTGTTCTCCATGGATGACTGGAGGGTTGCACTGGAGGATGAGGTGCTGCCAACTCGGCCAGAGATGCCGCTCGTCCGCAAACCCAGCTCTCTTACCTGCCGCGCTGAAAGGCTGGCAAGGGCAGCTGCCAGTCCACACGGGCCAACTAGACGGCCATCCGGCAAGCGCCAGAGCGAGAGACCATCCGCCGAGACCGGCAAAGAAATGGCACTGCGTGTATCCGCGCAGTTCGTCGGGTCTGACATCTTCAATGCTCCGTGTGTCGATGTCGCCGCGCGGGATCAGATCGGCGTCCATCAGGTTGCGCAGCCATTGGGCGCAGTAAGCGTCAATCTCGTTGTAGTAGACCGAAGCACTCAAGCCGCACCCCCAACAAACACCAGTGATTCCCAAATGATCCCAGGGGCTCCGTGACCTTTAACGCGCGGCCTTGTCCGATGCGTGTTGCGAATGAATCCGCGAATGGCTGCACGGCGGACGATTGACCCCCATGCGCGTTCATCAGTTGGTGAGCCATAGCCTAGCTTTTCGGCCTCGGCGGTCATTTCTTCCACCGTGAACTCAGGATGTGCGAGCGCATAGCGATAGGCGAAGCCAAGTGCAGCATCCGGCCAAGAATCGTCAACGTCTGCGGCATGATTAAAGGATTGCGCGATGCCTTCGTTGGCAGCTTCGCGGGCACTCGCGAGATCGATGATGGCACTCATGACACCCCCTTGATGGCCTTGATTTTCTCCATCAATTCAGGCGAAAAGGATTTGACATGATCGGGATCAGTGAAGTCCCAGCAATTCAACGCTTCTAGTGCTTTAGCCATCTTGAATGCGGCAACTTTTGTTCGTATACGCTTCGCAACCAGAAATCTTGTTGAGCGATGCGTCACAGCCCAGCCATCCGAAATAACGTCCAAAAGACTGTCAGGTATGGTGCGATGGATGAAAAAAGATCCAACATCTGTCCCCGTGAATGGGATCATGGTTGGCTTGCCACTCACGATGGGAGTGCAAGGTAGATCGCGAGTTATAAGGCCCATCAGTGCGCGCTCCTGACTACGCCAATCTTTCCATCCTTGCCGCACAGTTCGCGCGCCTCCTTACGGCTCGCGCATTGCATGACGATCTCGCCGGTCTTTTCGTCGTAGATAACCCAGGCGATTACCTTGCCTTCAGTGCTCATAGCTACTTTCCTCCGGGAAAATTTCTACGAATTGCTTGTGGTCGCGCAGATAGCGGCGCGTGCGCATCTCGTTGGCGAGTTGCTGCAGCTCCGGATCGTTGGGATCGAATGGGAGTGCGTCGTTTTCGCCGTGGTCATGGATGTTGGTCATGCGGCGTTAGACTCCGGCGCGTACCAGGATGGACGCACGCGATCCCCTGCAAGGTCGCCTGCATAAAGCCATACCTCGGGAACACCATAGAGTTTTGCGAAGGTGCGTAGCCTGATTTCGGTTGCCACCATTTGCGTTTGTGCGCGCTCGATGCGGCGCAGAGACTTGAGGGTCATACCCCCCCCTTGTCGCCGCATCAGCCTCGGACAGGCCGGCGAATTGTCTGGCGCTACGCATGCGATTACCGAACGTGTCGCCCTGGCGGGTGCCTGCAACGTGGTAGCCGAAATTCAGGGGCTTCATGACATACCTCGGTGGTGGCTAAGACTTCTTGCGTGATTGTTCTGAACCACTTTCCAGTGCACTTAAAAGTTCGCGCGCAGCTTGCTCAGAGATGCGCAGGTCTTCCATCACAGTCTTGATAAGCGCCATTTCTGCGAAATCCTGCGTGGACTTACCCGATAAGGTGGCAGCAACTACGAGGCGACCGAATTCCGCATCGCCTCCAACGTCAGTTGCCGAAATAGGTGACTTGAAAATCGCCTTAGTAGGCGATTCAGACATCGCACACTTCGGCGTTAATCTGTTGAGCAGAGGCCGCAAGGAATTCCTGCGTAACCTTGTTCAGCGCATAACGCTTGAATACGCCGTATTGCATGCCGATCAGGGCTGCAGCCTGTTTGGCGCGCGCCATTTCGTGTTCGTTTACGTCGAGATAGTCACGAAGTCGCTTGTAACTAGGATCGAGGTACATGTCAGTTCCTTTGGAGATAGCTATGTTTGGCAGTGGGGTGCGCAAAGCGCGCGGGGAAAGTGGCGGATTCCTCAAGGAGTCGGTCATCCTTTGCCCAGCTAACCGGCAGCCAGGAGGAATCCATGAAAGGAGAGTTCGACGAGCACGAGCTGACATTGTTCTGCTTGAGGTGCGACAAGCCCTTTCGCGTCCTGTTTGGCGCGATCAAGGCGTCAGCCGAGGCAACCTGTCCACGCTGCCGAGAGGTGAACAGGATCGATGTGTTCGCGTTCCATCGGCAGATGAAGCGGATGCGGCGGTTGATACGCGGAGAGAAAGACTGAACGTTTTGCTGCCCCGCACACACTCGACTATTGATGTGCGTCACAAATCGCGCGTTATCGCTTGCGGCAAGCTTGCTCGACGCAGGAACAGGGAGGATGGCGATGGTGGGGGGTACATTCATTCAGGCAGCTCGCTTACCTGGCTGCCTAAGCGGCTGCGCATAGATGCCGTTCCAGTCAACTTTGCCGCCGCTCGCTTCAATGATGTGACGTGCTCGCTCTGGGCGCGGACGTCGTTCTTTATTGCGATAGCTCTGCGCAACGCGCTCGCTAATACCAAACAGCTTGGCTGCTGCCTTGTCGCCGATCTGGGTGATGTATTCGCTGAGTTCCATGCCCACGGATTGTGGGCATTCCAAACGCGCTTGTCAACCTCATTTTGTGGTTGTTGACGAAGATGAATCCTAAATCTTTGTATCAACTACAATTTGTGGGCCAATCCAATGTGTCGCGCCCCATGAGAAAACACCGTCGCATCCTTGCTGAGATTTTGAAGAGTAAGGGTTACTCGCATAGAGATATTGCCAAGCACATGGGGTGGTCATCTCCGTCTGCTACCGGCAATAAACTCCGCGGCGAGCGCGATTGGGCATCAGGGGAGTTGGAGAAAATGTGCGAGCTTGCCGGCATCACTGTCATCTATTTAGCTGAACTTTCGGACGACCTAGTGTTGACAAAACACCCTGAGTCTGTGACCGGCGCACGCATGATTGATGAGCTTCCCCTTGCTCAACGCGAGCAAGCTCTACAATACATACGATCGATATATCTCCCGAAAATCGATTGATAAATTCAATCGAAGTCACCCACATTTTGTGCTTGACAACCTCATTTTGAGGTCATAAGCTTTCTCCCATCGCCCACGCTTTGTGGGCAACGCCGAACCCCGGCAGGGAGAACCAGCATGGCCCGCAAGAAGTTCGAGCTAGTCGCCGATCAGTCCATTGAAGTCCTCGGCATCAAGCTGTTCCGCATCCGTGCCCTGATTTCGTTTGGCTCGGTGAGTAAGGGTGACTTGGGCGGCTATATCGCCAAAGAGGAAAACCTCAGTCAAAACGGCAACGCGTGGATCTACGGCGACGCGTGGGTCTCCGGCGACGCGCGGGTCTCCGGCGACGCGCGGGTCTCCGGCGACGCGTGGATCTACGGCGACGCGCGGGTCTACGGCAACGCGTGGGTCTCCGGCGACGCGCAGGTCTACGGCAACGCGTGGGTCTCCGGCGACGCGCGGGTCTCCGGCAACGCGTGGGTCTCCGGCGACGCGCGGGTCTACGGCGACGCATCCATCTTTTGGGCATCCCGCGTGGGCAGCGAAAACGGCACGCTTACCGTTTTCCGCGCAAAGGTTGGCCTATACGTCACCCGCGGTTGTTTTGCTGGAACGGATGACGAGTTTCTTAAGCGCGTGGATGAAGTTCATGGCGCCGAATCGAAGCTCGGTCGTGAATACCATCTTCTAATTGAGGTAGCGCGGTCGCGCATCGATACCAGCATCGCCATTCCTGACTCGGACGAGACTAGGGAGGCCGCATGAACGCCCCGACCTGGCAGTCCCAACCCATCCGCGTAGCCGTCCGCAGTGACGTCACGATCGACGTGAAGGCGAACGCCGCGGCCGTCGTTGTCGGCCAAGGCAACGGCGTCTGGTATCACGACCTACACCTGACCGACGAGGCCGATGTGGTTGCGCTGATCGGCGCGCTGCAGGACGGCTTGGTGCAGATGCGGTCGATGAGGGCTCAGCCATGAACGACTTCTACGCCGAGCTGTACTACATCAATTGTGCGCAGACGGAAGTGGATTTGCTGCGCGCCCGCCTTGGCATTCCCGCTCCCGTGAAATTTGTTCCGAAGCAGAAAGCGCAGGCCGCTATTCCGACCTCCGTCGATCTCGTCGAACGCCCGTCGTTCTTGTTTGGCATGTTCTTCGTGGCTGTCGTGGTGATGGTTATCAGTATTTGGAGTGCGCAATGAACGCCCTCGCCGTCCAAGTCAGCAACGATGCGGCGATCAACCGTATTCGTGAGCTGGAGGCGGATAACGCCGCCCTCCGTGAGGCTTTGTCGAAGCATGTTGCCCGCATCGTAAAGCTTCAAGACCGGTGCGACGCCCTCCAGAAAGATATCAATAGCATGGCCTTCGAATGCTACGAACTTGATGGTGCGCCGGTTTCGCAAGATTTCATCATCAAGGGCGTGGAACGCCTGGTGATTGACCAAGCAGAAAAACTGGAAGTGATTGTCCGCGGCATTCTTGATGCCTACAACGAGCAAGAGCGTGCTCATGCGGATGCCCTTACTGCAGATGACCGTACATTCCAATGGAGGGATGAGCTGTGATTGCCCACGAACATCCCAATCCCCTCGCCGTCCTGGATGCCGTCATCGTCGACATGCGCGCGAGTGGTGATACCGGACATGTCGAGAACTTGCTGCAGGCGCGTACGGACATCTCTTTTCTGGAGGACGCCGCTCGGCTCGTGCTGGATTTCGAGCCGTCTGACGGTCCTAACGATTACGACCTTCTGCAGCTCGAAGAAGCTCTGAAGCCGTTTGGGAGCACGCCATGACCTGCCGCTTCAAGCTCGTTCGCCTGATTGAAGGCTTCCCATAGTACATCGACTACATAGGCTCATTCGACAGCATTCCGGCAGGCTGGTCGCTTGCTGTGCGGTATGTGCATAGGAGGAAGGTGGCATGAACAAGATCGATAACTACAACAAATTCAATGAACGCGCTCGATGGGCGCTATCATGGGCCTCACTTATTGGTGATCGATATCGCGGCGGTTGCGGCGGAATTGGAAAGCTTCATTCATTGAAGATCGAGGCTGTTGTCTATCACCAATATAGCGATAGCGCTAAGAACTACCACGATGCTCCTGAGTTGATGCAGCAAAAACTCGCGGAAGTGATTATCGAGCAGTTCCCGATGCTCCTTCAGTTGGCGAAAGATCGAATCGAGGCCGAACGGCAGAATCTGGCCGAGCAAGCGCTTCAAGAACACAGAAAACTGCTTGCTGAGGCAGGTCTTGAGGTTCCGACATGAGCCATCTTGATCTGCATCATTTCACCCCCGACCAGCGCGACAGCCATCGCCAAGGTCGAATCCCTGCGCGCGATGCGTGTCATCAAGGTTGGCTATCGCAACCATTTCCGTTCAATGCCAGCTGTCACGGCCTACATCCCCTCGCGCCTCCTCGCGTTGGGGCTGTGGCGGCTAGCGCCTATCATTCATTGGAGAAAGCCGCATGACTTCTCGCATCGTAAAGACGCAAGCTGAACTTGATCAAGCCATTGCAGACAAGGTAGATCTGATCGAAATTCATTCGCCGCAAGGCGTTTGGCTGACTATTAATGACCTTGGGTCGTCCCGCGCGGTGCTGCGGGAATCGTCCCGCGCCGAGCTGTGGGGGTCGTCCCGCGCGGTGCTGCGGGAATCGTCCCGCGCGGTGCTGCGGGAATCGTCCCGCGCCGAGCTGTGGGGGTCGTCCCGCGCCGAGCTGTGGGGGTCGTCCCGCGCCGAGCTGTGGGGGTCGTCCCGCGCGGTGCTGCGGGAATCGTCCCGCGCCGAGCTGTGGGGGTCGTCCCGCGCCGAGCTGTGGGAATCGTCCAGCGCGGTGCTGCGGGAATCGTCCAGCGCGGTGCTGCGGGGGTCGTCCAGCGCGGTGCTGTGGGGGTCGTCCCGCGCCGAGCTGCGGGAATCGTCCAGCGCGGTGCTGCGGGAATCGTCCAGCGCTCACGTATACGCGAAATCGAAAGTGAAAGCATCCCCACTTTGCGCCGTGTTCTTACACGAATCGACCGTAGATGTTTCGGGTGGCGTGGTCATCGACCATTCCGGAATCGGCGATATGGATGGCCCTGCTTGGTGTGAGTATCACGGAGTCAAGGTATCTCGTGGAATCGCCACCGTCTATAAGGCGGTCAACGATCAATGGACCACTTCGCGCGGAATTGATTATTCGCCAGGATCAAAGCCTAGTTGCGATGATTTTCGAGCCGATAACACATGTGGTGGCGGCCTTCATTTTGGCCCCACTCCATCGCATGCGAAAGCATATTTCAATAGCGCGACCAAATTTGTAGCAGTTGGCGTCAAGGTATCGGAGCTACAACCAATCCACAAAGATGGCGATGTGGCCAAGTGCAAGGTGCCTCGTGTCGTACGGGCCGCTGTCGAGGTTGATATTGATGGCAATGTCATCGAGCGATCATCGAAGGTGACGGCATGAACATCACGCACCTCATCACCCGCTGCGACCGCAACGCCGAAACGTACCGCACGCCGAACAACAACGAGCGCCGCGCGATCTGGGCTGCAAAGTTCTTCGGTGCTGGTCATCACACGAAACAGCAGAAGCCGCGGATACGCGTGACTGTGCCGCAGCCGAAGGCTGGTAACTAACACTCAAACGCCCGCGTTGGCGGGCAAAGGAATTGTCATGAAATACCAAACCGTAAAAAGCGTACGCGAAGTCAATATCGAAGGTCACACCATTGATCTTGATCGCACGGGCGACAGCCTTAACGCCGTGACCATTATGAAGGATGGGCAACCTGTCCTGCGTGTTGTCATGCGTGCCTACGGCCTTTATTGCGAGCGTCCGGCCGATCCTAAGCAGGTCGAGAAATTCAAAGTTACCGGCACGCTGGCTGGCATTCCAGTTGAAAAGACTTTCGATAAGCACAGCGATGCTTATGCAGAAAAGATGCGCCTGGAAGACGCCGTTATAACGGGCGGCAGCGAAATCGAAGTCGAGACTGTCATCGTCGCAGACGAAGAAGATCTGCCCTTTTAATTAACACCGAGCGCGCCGGTAGCGCGTAGAGGATTCTATGAATCAGGTTGTTCAATTCCAGCCAGCAGTCGAAGCGTATGGCGCAAGATCGCTGACCGCTGCAGACGTCCGTGCGCATGTAAACCTGATGCAGGACGTCATGGCTGAGGTAATGAGGGATGGCACCCATTACGGGACTATTCCGGGCACCAAGTCAAAGAGCCTATATAAGGCCGGCGCTGAAAAGCTGATGGCAACGTTTCGCCTTGCAGCTAAGCCAGAGGTTCAGGACTTGTCGGAAAACGGCGAGATTGCCTATCGGGTCACTGTCAACTTGCTTTCCTCTGGCGGCTCATTCGTCGGCGCCGGCATCGGTGAATGCAGCAGCAACGAAGACAAGTACGCCTGGCGTGCCGCCATCTGTGACGAAGAATACGACGCAACGCCGGAAAACCGCCGACGCATCAAGTTCAGCAAGTATCAGGGACGGGTCGAGAAGAAAAAGCAGGTGAGAACCAACCCAGCAGACGTTGCGAACACGATCCTGAAGATGGCTAAAAAACGCGCTCAGGTTGATGCCGTCATAACCGCCACGGCTGCATCCGACATATTTACCCAAGACATCGAGGATTTGCCTGATGAGGTTGTGGCGGAAATCGTCGGCCAGAACCGTGCGAGTGCCGGCGTATCTGCCGTGCAGCAAACGATCAAAGAAGGCCCTGAGCGTGATGCCGCCGACAAAGAGGCTGCAGAGGTAGCGGCAAAGGGCGTTGAAAAGTTCCGCGCCATGTGGGCCGGATGGGCTAAGGATAAGCGGCTATTGGTCGCCGATCTCCTACCGAAATATCAGCAAATAGCCGAGAAGGCGGATGCGGAGAATCAACAATGATCGAACAGAGAAGCGAAGAATGGTTTGCCGAACGCGCCGGAAAGATCACAGCGTCACGCATGCATGACGTAATGGTTGAGCGTGAGCGCGGCGAGTTCAAGTCAGGCCCTCGCAAAGGACAGTCAAAGCCACAACCTCTAGCCCTGGTTAACTACGCCCATCAGTTGGCCGCTGAGCGCCTTACCATGAAGCCGCGCAAACAGGTCAAGGCGTTTGCGCTTCAATGGGGCCGAGATGTTGAGCCTGCTGCGGTTGCAGCCTACCAGGCTGAAACTGGCGTCATTGTCGAAATGTGCGGGTTTATCCAGCATCCCAAATACGACTTCATTGGCGCATCGCCAGACTTCCTTGTTGGAACAGTCGGCGGCGGAGAAATCAAATCGCCGGAATCGCCGGAAGTTCACCTTGAAACTCTTTTGACCGGCCTTCCACCCGAGCATATCGAACAGATTCAAGGCGGTATATGGGTAACGGACCGCCTATGGTGGGATTTCATTTCCTATCACCCCGACTTCCCCGAACAGTTGCGCCTTTATGTGCAGCGCGTCGAGCGAGACGACGAATACATAAGCAAGCTTGAGCAGGCATGCCTTCTCATGGAGGCAGACGTTCAAGCAATCATCAACCAAATAAATGTGAGGGCAGCATGAGCGATCTAAACAATTATTCCTTCACTGGCCGGCTTGGTGCTGACGCCGAAACGCGATACACCGGAAGCGGCACAGCCGTATGGTCCGCCCGTGTCGCAGTCGGCTATGGCTTCGGCGATAACAAGGGGACTAACTGGATCACCGTCAAAGCATTCGGCAAACGCGCCGAGGGTCTAGCGAAGCTTGAACTGAAAAAGGGCGCGCAAATAGGTGGCAGCGGTGAACTACGCAACGAGGAATTCGACCGCAAGGATGGCGGCAAGGGCTATTCACTGGAAGTAATGGTGAATGATGTTGTTCTGCTTGGCGGCAAGTCATCGGGTGAATCGCAGTCGCGCAGTCGCGCATCCGCCCCATCGCACGGCGGTGGATCCGATGATTTTGACTCCGATATCCCATTTTGAGGTGATCTATGGAAACGAAGTTTTGGGTGGTGTGGCAGCCAGAAAGCGGAAATCCGCAGCGCAGGCACGATTCGCTCGAATCTGCTTCACGCGAAGCAGAGAGGCTTGCCGAGTGCGCGCCACGGCATGCGTTCTATGTCATGGAGGCTGTCAGTGTGTCTCGCAAAGTTTCGGTGCAAACCACCGTGCTACGTGACTTCGACGAAACACTGCCATTCTGACCATGAAACCCATCACCCCATCCGACTGGCAGTTATCCGGCGACGGAATGATGAGCGACGCGCAACGTCGTTTGCTAAACGCTGCCTGCGGTGACTTGGAGCAAATGCAGTGGCATGGAAACCGATTGTCTAAAGATGACTGGCGCCACTTCATCAGCGGCACGGTGCTTGGCTGGCGAATGCTTCCAGGCATCGACATGGGCAGCGGACCCCGAGGCTTCGTGATGCTAGGTGGATCGAGTCTGAAGCTCACGCGAACCCAGGCCACGGATGCGATCACCATGGCTTTCTACGTCGGCGATGAGCCTAGCGAGCAAGGTCTTACATGCAATCCAGTCGAATGGTGCGACGTAGTCAAAGCAGCACGCGGCATTCGCGACTCAGACGACGAATTGGCAAGGAGATATGCGCCATGACCACCCGACCGACCGATGAAGACATCCGCTCTCTTATTGATGGGCTGCGTTCGCCAGCATATTGGTTTAGCGGTAGCAGTGCGGGACATGAAGGCGAAAATGAGCGTCCGCTACAGGCAGCCAAAATGCTCGCAGCATGGCTCGCCGAACGCCAAGCGGCGAGAGCTGGGGTGACGGATGAGATGGTTCACCGCGCCATTGCCGCGCAAATGAAGCGCGTAGCAGAGGGGAATTGCACTGCCTTCGACAGCATGCACGCCGCCCTCCAATCCATGGCGCCGCCCATCACCTCCATATCCGACGCCCTCAACTTCCTGGAAGCGTGGGCGCTAAGCGGCGGAAAATTGCATGGTGACGACATTCAACAATTCCACGCGACTGTGGAACGGATTGCGCCGGCAGTGAGGGTGCCGGATGAACCTGTGTGGTGGCAAGTTAAGCCACTCTTAGAGTGGGCACTTGGCACTATCGATGAACTTAACGATGGTCCAATGACTGCCGATCAATGGGCAGAAGACGTTGGCCTATATCAACAAGCGCGAGCCATGCTCTCTACCTCACCCCAGCCGCAGCAGGCGGTGCCGGATGTCTTTGTTATGCAATGGCATGATGGAGAACCGCCATTTCCATGGAGCGAAGAGTGGTTTATTGCCGAAACCACGTACGGCGACCGCGTAGTGCTCCGCGCGCTACCGGAAGACTATGCCTACGACTACAAGACCGCAGACGAGACATATATCAAGGCCGAGACGATTAAGCGCTGGATGCAATTTCCTGACAGTGAGTTTGTCGCCGCTCCGGCGTACAACGGCAAGAAGGTGGGGTGAGATGAGCGCAGTTATCTTGCTAGAAGCTGATTCAGCATATTGTGTTCACGTACTTGAAGACCCGGACGAATTTGGCGAAAACAAGGTTTTCGCTTCCGTTGAAGCTGCCGACGAATGGCTGCAAAAGAACGCCAAAGTTGGCTGGTGCACGCGAATCATTGACTTGGACGATTAACCATGACCGACGAACTAAAGGCGGAGCGCGAGGCGTTTGAGAAGTGGGCTTTGGAGACATATAGCCACGACTACGATCATCTCATCACAGAGCTTCGTAATGATGGACTGTATAAAAACGGTTTAATGCGAGACTTATGGGAAGCATGGCAAGCCCGCGCAAAGCTAGACCGCACCACGCAAGCAGTTATACAGGATGCTACGCAAAGCATGTGTAATTCGGTGCGCAGCTTGCTTATCGCCATGGAGCAACCCGGTCGAACATTCGGAAGCGTTCGCCAAACCTGCAGATTTGCAGGTATGGATGTGGATAATTGGCCTCATTGGACTGTTAACCGCGATATAGAGCATTTCAACAAGTCAGCATGCGCTGCGCTCATTTGGTGGCTAATGCATCGATCTGCGCACGCCACCGGAGGGGATGGGGATGAGTGATCTTCTAGTGTGCGAGGGGATAAGCGGATTAGGGTTCTACCATCTTACTCGCGATCCACATTCAGTCGTTTCGCTTTGCGGTCGTCGAACAATGCGCACAAGCATTCCACTTTCGTCATGGGGAATCCGAAGTCATTTGAACGAAAAATATTGCAAAGAATGTGAGCGCATCAGGAATAGTGAGGGAAATTCCCATGGGTGACAAAATGACGTTGGAGCAGGTGCGCGATTGGCTTCGCGGCAAGACATTTACAAGCCTCGAAGAAGCAGCAGCCAATCCTTGTCCAACACAGGCTCAAATGGCCGACGCCATAGACGCCCACCTCAACGCCGCGAAGGGTGAGGTTAAACCGTTCGGATGGGTTGAGGCTGATGTTGTTCCATCGTTGTTGCCCGACGAAGAGGGATTCTGCGCCGACGGCATTGAATGCATGATCCTGCGTGAGCGTAATGAACACCATACGACGCCTATTTACGCTTATTCCGTTTCATCAAATGCGGCGCAAGACGCGCCGGACGATCCCGTAGCGTGGACTGTTATCGACTCCAATGGTGAAAGTAGTATTGGCGGGTGGCTTGATATGCGTCACTACGAAGCAGCCGTTTCATTTGCCACGCTACGCAAAGATCATCATTACGCGTTTGCATACGCGCGCCCATCCTCACCGGACGATGTGAGGGATGCGAAGCGGTATAGGAAATTGCGTTCGCTTATAGACGAGGCCGATCCTATAAGCAACGAGGCAGCCACAATCCGAAACATTACTGATGATTCAATCAATCGTGGCTCGGAATGTCTAAACCTTTATCTGGACGACATGGACGCGAGGGAGGGTGGGGAATGAAACTCAAAACAGACAAGGACTGGTGCATCGGCCAGGTTGAAACCGAGCTTGCCATTCTTGGCCATGTTACGCCTGACACGCACGATTCCTTAGCCGCACATGCCTTCTGGCTTGCGGTGCATGAGGAATCACCGAAGACGCGGATTCGCATTCATGAACGTGCACTGATATTGATGCGCGAATGGGGAATGGGGTGAGTGATGGGCGCCGCTGAAAAGATCGATATCAGTGGGAAGGATTGGCTGACGGTTACTGAGGCTGCCTTCTATTGCGGCGTCAGCGAGGACCATTTCCGGCGGCGCGCCGCTGAATACGGCCTTGTGCCGCGCAATTTCATGGGGCGCCAGTTATACGAAAAGGCAGCCCTATATGCAGCAATCCACGGAGCGAAACAATGGTCCGCGTCACCCTCTACTGGCGTGATGAATCTGCCTATCTCAACTGGCGCAATCCAAAACGGCAACGTATCTCCCTCGGTAAGATCAGCGCTAGAGAAGCTGAGGAAATTCGAGCAGCGAAGGAAGTAGAGCTTAACTATGGTGTTCGCATCATTGCGACAGCGCCAAAGCTTGGAGACTTCATTGATTCGTATTTGGAGTGGTACAAAGCAGAGCACCCGGCCACGATCAGTAAGGCCACAAGCGAGCTTCGTTTGTTCAGGGCCAAATATGGGACACGCCAAATCGATACCATCCAGCCTACCGAGATGGTCAAGTACAAGACGGATCGCCTGACTGTCGATCGAGTTTCAAAGGAAACGGTTGGGAAGGAAATTCGCCGACTGAAAGCCGCCTTTAGGCGCGGCATTGCCTGGAAGCAGTTCACACATAACCCCTTGGATGGCGTGACCGCCCCTAGAGGGGTTCGCAGTGTGGCGGTAAGGTTCTATGACGCTAAGGCTCTGGACGCACTCTACAAAGCAAACCCGAAACGCGCCTCGCTTTGGAAATTCATGGCGCATACAGGATTGCGCCGCGGCGAGGTGTCTGGACTTGCAAAGGAAAAGGTTGTGCACGGAAATCTGCGGATCGAGTCCGAGCCGGGCGAGAACGAGGAAGGCCGCACAAAGTCAGGCAAGTGGAGGGAGGTTCCATTGAACAAGTGCGCTAAGGAGGCATTTGCTCAATTACCCGATCCGATCGTCAGTGTACATAAGGACACGCTTAGCGATTGGTTTCGCGATGATGCCAAGAAAGCTAAGATCGGGGGTACGCTACATCGGCTCCGTCATACCTTCGGTGCCAATCTGACGATGGCCGGCGTGCCGCTCAGGCGCATTCAGATACTCATGGGACACGCTGACTATGCGACGACAGAGAAGTACTATGCGCACCTCACGCCCGAGGGTTCCGAAGGTGCTGTAAAGCTTCTGGACAAGCTGCTGGTACTGTCTGTGACCACTGTGACCAAGAGGCGCGTAAAACGTCGCAAAAGAACGGTGCGCATGAAACGCGCCATCGCGTAAGTCATTGAAAAATGGTGCCCCCGATACGATTCGAACGTACGACCTTCCCCTTAGGAGGGGGACGCTCTATCCAACTGAGCTACGGGGGCCAAGGGTCTTGCGCACGGCCGAAACGCGCCTGCGCGGGAGCGAAGTATAGGGGATGCGCAGCCGCGGCAAGCAAGTCGACGCCCCCGCCGGCCGCCGCGGGAGGCGCCTGTTAGAATAGACGTTTCCCTTTCATCAAGGCGCGCAGACGCCACCTCTCATGGAGCCACACATGTCCCACGAAATCCTCAAGGCGCTCGGCCTTGCCGGCGAGCAGTCGGGTACGTACCTCGGCAATGGCGAGTGGTCCAGGACCACCAGCGCCGGCACGCTGCAGCCGTTGAACCCGGCCACCAACGAGGTGATCGGCACGGTGCACGCCTCCAGTGCCGCCGACTACGAAACCATCGTCAAGCGCGCGCAGGAAGCGTTCAAGGTGTGGCGCACCACCCCTGCCCCGCGCCGTGGCGAAGCGGTGCGGCTGTGCGGCGAAGCGCTGCGCAAGCACAAGGATGCGCTGGGTTCGCTGGTGGCGCTGGAGATGGGCAAGATCAAGCCCGAGGGCGATGGCGAAGTGCAGGAGATGATCGACATCGCCGATTTCGCGGTCGGCCAGAGCCGCATGCTCTACGGCTACACCATGCATTCGGAGCGGCCCGGCCACCGCATGTACGAGCAGTACCACCCGCTCGGCATCGTCGGCATCATCAGCGCGTTCAATTTCCCGGTGGCGGTGTGGGCGTGGAATGCGATGCTGGCCGCGATCTGCGGCGACATCTGCATCTGGAAGCCCTCGCCGAAGACACCGCTGTCGGCCATCGCCACTATGAAGATCTGCAACGAAGCGCTGAAGGCCGGCGGCTTCCCGGATCTGTTCTTCCTGTTCAACGATGCCGGCACCGAGCTGTCGCAGGCGTTTGTCGATGACCACCGCATTGCGCTGATCAGCTTCACCGGCTCGACCAAGGTCGGCCGCCACGTGGGCGAGCGCGTCGCCAGGCGCATGGGCCGTTCGTTGCTGGAACTGGGCGGCAACAACGCGATCATCGTGGACGAAAGCGCGGACCTGAAGCTGGCCATTCCCGCCATCGTGTTCGGTGCGGTGGGCACCGCCGGCCAGCGCTGCACCACCACGCGACGCCTGTTCGTGCACGAGTCGATCATCAACGAGGTGACCGACAAGCTGGTGGCCGCGTACAAGCAGGTTGAAGGCAAGATCGGCGACCCCACGCTCGCCAGCACGCTGATGGGACCGCTCAACAGCAAGGAAGCGGTCAGCGCCTACCTTGCCGCCATCGAAAAGGCCAAGGCCAGCGGCGGCACCGTGCGCACCGGCGGCGCGGCGCTTGCCGACCGCAAAGGCAACTTCGTGCTGCCCACCATCGTCACCGGCCTGAAAAACAGCGACGAAGTGGTGCAGACGGAAACCTTCGCGCCAATTCTCTACGTGATGCCGTTCAAGACCGTGGACGAGGCGATCGAGCTGCAGAACAGCGTGCCGCAAGGTTTGTCCTCGTCCATCTTCACGCAGAATCTGAAAGCCGCCGAGCAGTATCTGTCGGCCGCTGGTTCCGACTGCGGCATCGCCAACGTCAATATCGGTACCTCGGGCGCGGAGATTGGCGGTGCGTTCGGCGGTGAAAAGGAAACCGGCGGCGGCCGCGAATCCGGTTCGGATGCGTGGAAGGCATATATGCGCCGGCAGACGAACACGATCAACTATTCGGATGCGCTGCCGTTGGCGCAGGGCATCAAGTTCGATCTGTAAGCGCGGCGAAGTTGGCGCTCCCTCTCCCCACGTTTGATTACGATGGAGAGGGGGCAGGCAACCATGAAGCTGGCGCCTAACGTAGGTTGGGCTGGGACGCAGTCGAACCCCAACGTGATGATGCGCATGGTGACGTTGGGGTTCGCCCCGGATCGAGTCCGGGGCTCAGCCCAACCTGCCTAATGACAAGGCAAGCTCGAAGGATTGCGACGTGACATCATCACCCTCCCCCTTCAACTTCCATGGCTACCGCATCGTCATCGCCGGCGGCAGCAGAGGCATCGGCCGCAGCATGGCGTTGGCCTTCGCGGCATCCGGCGCAGCGGTTTCGATCTGCGCACGCGGGCAAGCCGCGCTAAACGAAACCGCCGATGCCATCGCCAAACATGCTGTACCCGTTCACGCGCAATCATGCGACCTGGGCGACGCCGCAGCCATCAACACCTATATCGACGATGCAGCGCGCGCTCTCGGCGGTATCGACGTGCTGGTCAACAATGCCAGCGGCTACGGCTTCTCTGATAGCGAAGAAGACTGGGCCGCCGTCTTCAATGTCGACATGATGGCCGCCGTGCGCACCTCGCGTGCCGCGTTGCCTTACCTCTCTCGTTCGCCGCACGCCAGCATCTTGCACACCAGTTCGATCGCCGCGCTGCATCCGCGTCCCACCATGCCTTCCTATGGCGCCATGAAGGCGGCGCTCAGCCACTACACCACGTCCCAAGCATTGGCGCTTGCCCCGCAACGCATCCGCGTCAATGCCATCGCTCCCGGCTCCATCGAGTTCGAAGGCGGCCTATGGGACCAGGTCAAGCACGATGACCCGGCACGCTACGCCACGGTGCTGTCGAAGATCCCGTTCGGCCGCTACGGCACGCCCGAGGAAGTAGCGCATGCGGCATTGTTCCTGGCTTCGCCCTGGGCCAGCTGGATCACGGGGCAAATTCTCTGTGTCGACGGTGGACAGCAACTGAGCAGGTAACAGTCATGAATACTCTGCAAAGCACCGAGCGTTTCAGCGATCGCGTGGCCGATTACGTCCGCTATCGCCCCACCTATCCGGCGGTCATGATCGACTGGTTGCGCAAGGCACACGGCGTGACGTCCGACTGGCGTGTCGCCGATATCGGCGCGGGCACCGGCATTTCCAGCAAGATGTTTCTCGATGCCGGGCATAGCGTGATCGCGGTGGAGCCGAACGCCGCGATGCGTGGAGCAGCGACGGAATGGCTGGGCAGCGATCCAAAATTCCGCGCTGTGGATGGCCGCGCCGATGCCACCACGCTGGACAAAGGAAGCGTCGATCTTGTTTCCGTGGCGCAGGCGTTCCATTGGTTCGATCCGGAAAAAGCGCGTCAGGAATTCCACCGCATTCTTCGCCCGGGTGGATTGGCCGCCATCTATTGGAACTCGCGCCGCCTGGTCGGCACACCCTTCCTGGAAGGCTACGAAGCCCTGCTGCAAACCTACGGCACCGACTACACCAGCGTGGCCGAGCGTTACGCCGACGAACCGCGCATGCGCGCGTGGTTCGGTGCAGGCTGGCGCGGCACGGCCAGTTTCGATCACCGCCAGTTGCTGGATTTCGACGCGCTGCGCGGGCGGCTGATGTCCTCCTCTTACGCACCCCAGGCCGGGCATCCGAAGCACGAGCCCATGATCGAAGCGCTGCGCAGGCTGTTCGATGCCTGCGCGGTGGAGGGTCGGGTAAGCTTCGACTACGACACGCGCGTCTTCGTTGGTGAGGTTCTTTGATGTACTCCTGGCTGCGGCCCCTGTTGTTCAAAATGGACGCCGAAAAGGCGCACGGCCTTACCCTGTACGGCCTGGACGTCGCCTGGCGCAGCGAGCTGATGCGCTTCGTGGCCGAGCCGCCGCAGGATCTGCCAGTGGAAGCATTCGGGCTCCGTTTTCCCAATCCGGTCGGCTTGGCCGCGGGCCTGGACAAGAACGCGGAGCATCTCGACGCACTCGGCGCGCTGGGCTTCGGCTTTATAGAGGTAGGCACGGTGACACCGCGCCCGCAGCTCGGCAACGATCGCCCGCGCCTGTTCCGATTGCCGCAGCACGAAGCCATCATCAACCGCATGGGCTTCAACAACGCCGGCGTCGACGCGCTGGTGCGCAACGTGCAGGCTTCCAGCTACCGCGGCGTGCTGGGCATCAACATCGGCAAGAACAAGGACACGCCCAACGAAAAGGCCGTGGACGATTACCTGTTCTGCCTGGAGCGCGTCTACGCGCATGCCAGCTACATCACGGTAAACATCTCATCCCCTAACACCAAGGGCCTGCGCGACCTGCAGGAAGAAGCCACGCTGCGCCGTTTTATCGACACGCTGCGCGAGGCGCAGGAGCGGCTCGGTTCCCAGCAGGGCAAGCGCAAGCCGATGCTGCTGAAGATCGCCCCTGACCTTACCGATGCCGAACTGGACAGCATTGCGGAAGTGTTGCTCGCGGCGAAGGTGGACGGCGTGATCTGCACCAACACCACCATCGATCACTCGTCCGTCGCCAGCGATCCACACGGCAACGAAGCCGGCGGGCTTTCCGGTCGGCCGCTGCGCATGCGTGCAACGGAAGTGGTGCGCGGCATGCACCAGCGCCTGGGCGATCGCATCGGCATCATCGGCGTGGGCGGCATTCTTGAAGGCGACAACGCGATGGAAAAGCTCGACGCCGGCGCCAAACTGGTGCAGATCTACTCCGGACTGATCTATCGCGGCCCCGAACTGATCGCCGAATGCGTCAACGAAATCCGCCGGCAGCAGGATCATCGCGATGGCCGTTGAACGCGTCGACATGGGCGGCTACACCCTGATTGAAAATGCGCCGCTGTTGAAGCGCAATACGCTGCGCGTCGATGCGCGCGCCAAGCTGCTGGCCGAAGTGCGCGACGCCTCGAAGCTGCCGGAGCTGCTGGAATTTCCCGCCTTGCGCGCCGGCCGCCTGGTGGTGCTCGGCGAAGGCAGCAACATTCTGCTTGCCGGCGACATCGATGGCACCGTGCTGGCGATGGAAACGCGCGGCGTGCATGTGGAACAGGACGGCGACCTTGCGCATATCGCCGTCGCCGCAGGCGAACGCTGGGATGATTTCGTACGCTGGACGCTGGGCCAGGGCTTTGCCGGCCTGGAAAACCTGATCCTCATTCCCGGCACCGTCGGCGCCGCGCCGATCCAGAACATCGGCGCCTACGGCACCGAAGTGGCCGAATTCATCGAAAGCGTGGAGGCATGGGATCGCATCGAGCGCCGCGTCGTCACGCTCAGCCACGATACCTGCGCGTTCGCCTATCGCGACTCGCTGTTCAAGCACGAACCGGACCGCTTCATCGTCACCGCCGTGCGCTTCGCCCTGCCCCGCCAGCATGCACTGCGCACCGACTACGCCGGCATCCGCGAAGAACTGGATCGCATGGGCGTAAGCAACCCCGCGCCATTCCATGTCGCCGAAGCGGTCGTCCACCTACGCACGCGCAAACTGCCCGACCCCGCCGTGATCGGCAACGCCGGCAGCTTCTTCAAGAACCCCATCGTCGACGCCGCACAAGGCGAAGCGCTGCAACGCGAGCACCCCGAACTCGTCGCCTGGCCCGGCAAAGACGCCCGCTGGAAACTTTCCGCCGCCTGGCTGATCGAAACCGCCGGTTTCAAAGGCATGCGCGAAGGCGACGCCGCCATCTCCAGCCGGCATGCCTTGGTATTGGTCAATCACGGCAAAGCCAGCGGCCAGGAGCTTTGGGCGTTCGCGCAACGCGTCATCGAAGGTGTGCAAGCGCGTTTCGGCGTGCGGCTGGAACCGGAGCCCGTAGTAATGGGATTGCGTTGAACCCGTAGGCTGGGGTGCAAGCCCCAGCATTACCATGCTCATACATCGCGATGCTGGGGTTTGCACCCCAGCCT
>JGI25157J39369_1000221_pt1 | contig 46461 bp, 44 predicted proteins | sample AraplaCL_Col_mCL_FD_39369 | JGI IMG/M metagenome (IMG submission 39369)
GGCCGCAGCATGGCCGACCTGCCGATGTATCGCGACCATATCGCCCAAAACGCCGCCGGCCTGATGACCATGAAATCGGTGGTGGACGGCGAAGTGCGCCTGACCGCCTACGAACACCTGCAATATTACCCACTGTTCATTTTCGTGGCGCTGTCGCATGATGAAGTGCTGGCCGGCTGGGTCAGCGACACCATCATGCACGCCTGCGGCATCGGCATCCTGGTGCTGACGCTGGCCTTTATCGGCTGGCGCCTGGTGCGCCAGATCAAGCTGCGCGCACAGACTGAAATCTCTCTGCGCGAAACGCGCGATTCGCTCAACGAACTCAACGCCACCTTGCAACGGCTGGCGCTGGAAGACGGCCTCACCGGCCTGGCCAATCGCCGTCATTTCGATCTGGCCTTGCAGGAAGAATTAAGCCGCGCCACGCGCAACGCCAGTTCGCTGGCGCTGATCCTGATCGACGTCGATCGCTTCAAGCAGTACAACGATCTGTACGGCCACGCGGCCGGCGATGAATGCCTGCGCCAGATCGGCCGGGCGGTGAAAGCGGTGCCGCGCCGCAGCGGCGACCTGGCTGCGCGCTACGGTGGTGAAGAACTGGCGGTGCTGCTGCCCGGCACCGATGTCGCGACGGCATTGCAGATCGCCGAAGAACTGCGCGGCAAGATCGCAGCGCTCAACATCCCGCACGCCGGCAATCCGATCGGCAACGTCACCGTCAGCGCCGGCATCGATGCGCTCACGCCGGTGCGCGCCGGCGATATGCCGGAAACGCTGATCCGGCAAGCCGACCTGGCCTTGTACCAGGCCAAGAACCAGGGCCGCAACCGCGTCTGCGCTGCGACCGAGCCAGCCTGAAAACAAGAAAAACAAGAAAAACAAGAAGTGGGATTGACTTGCACTGCCCGCATCCGCGCCGTGAACCAGGGCTGGATGCGGGTCAGTTGATGAAGAAACTACCGGATCAGCGCTTGAGCTGCGACAAGTCGCGCACCGCGCCGCGATCGGCGGAGGTGGTCAGCGCGGCATAGGCTTGCAGCGCCTGCGAGACGACGCGCTCGCGGTTGACCGGCTGCCAGGCGTCGCGGCCGCGTGCTTCCATCGCTGCACGGCGTTGCGCCAGCTGATCGTCCGCAACACGCAGGTTGATGGTGCGTGCCGGGATGTCGATGTCGATCATGTCGCCCTCTTCCACCAGGCCGATGGCGCCGCCTTCGGCCGCTTCCGGCGAAGCGTGACCAATCACCAGGCCGGACGAACCGCCCGAGAAGCGACCGTCGGTGAACAGTGCGCATGCCTTGCCGAGACCCTTGGACTTGATGTACGAGGTCGGGTACAGCATCTCCTGCATGCCTGGGCCGCCCTTGGGACCTTCGTAGCGGATGATGACGACGTCGCCGGCATGCACGGTGTCGCCGAGGATGCCTTCGACTGCGGCGTCCTGGCTCTCGAACACGCGCGCCTTGCCGGAGAACTTGAGGATGCTTTCATCCACGCCGGCGGTCTTCACGATACAACCCTTTTCGGCGATGTTGCCGTACAGGACCGCCAGGCCGCCGTCCTTCGAATATGCGTGCTCGATATCGCGGATGCAACCGGCGCTGCGGTCGAGGTCGCCGTGCTCGTAGCGCTCGGCTTGCGAGAACGCGGTCTGCGACGGCACGCCGCCCGGTGCCGCGCGGAACAGCTTGTGAACGGCTGCATCGCTGCTGACGCGGATGTCGTATTTTTCGATCGCTTCGCCCATGGTCTTGCTGTGCACGGTCGGCAGCGAGGTATCGAGCAGGCCGGCGCGCGCCAGTTCGCCCAGGATCGCGACGATGCCGCCGGCGCGATGTACGTCTTCGATGTGGTACTTGTCGGTCATCGGCGCGACCTTGCACAGGCACGGCACCTTGCGCGAGATGCGGTCGATGTCGGCCATGGTGAATTCGACCTGCGCCTCATGCGCGGCGGCCAGCAAGTGCAGCACGGTGTTGGTGGAGCCGCCCATCGAGACGTCCAGCGCCATGGCGTTTTCGAACGCGGCCTTGCTGGCGATGCTGCGCGGCAGGACCGAGTAGTCGTCCTGCTCGTAATGGCGCTTGGCCAGTTCGACGATCAGGCGGCCGGCGCCCAGGAACAATTCCTTGCGGTCGGCGTGGGTGGCGACGATGGTGCCGTTGCCCGGCAGCGCCAGACCCAGCGCTTCGGCCAGGCAGTTCATCGAGTTGGCGGTAAACATGCCCGAGCACGAACCGCAGGTAGGACAGGCGGAACGCTCGATTTCAGCGACATCGGCGTCGGATACGGTGTTGTCGCCGGCCTTGATCATGGCGTCAATCAGGTCCAGCTTGATGACCTTGCGATCGTTGTTGACGACCTTGACCACCTTGCCGGCTTCCATCGGACCGCCGGAGACGAACACCACCGGGATGTTCAGACGCATTGCCGCCATCAGCATGCCGGGGGTGATCTTGTCGCAGTTGGAGATGCACACCATGGCGTCGGCGCAGTGGGCGTTGACCATGTATTCGACCGAGTCGGCGATCAGGTCCCGCGACGGCAGCGAGTACAGCATGCCGCCGTGGCCCATGGCGATGCCGTCATCGACGGCGATGGTATTGAATTCCTTGGCGACGCCGCCGGATGCTTCGATTTCGCGCGCCACCAGCTGACCCAGGTCCTTCAGATGCACGTGGCCCGGCACGAATTGCGTGAACGAATTAACCACCGCGACGATAGGCTTGTCGAAGTCGCCGTCCTTCATGCCGGTGGCGCGCCACAATGCGCGGGCGCCGGCCATGTTGCGGCCTTGGGTGGTGGTGCGGGAACGATAGACTGGCATGGTGGGTGTCTCCTCAGAAGGCGGATTTACGATTCAAGTGCGCAAGAGTGCCGTGTGCGCAGCAAGTTGTCCAATATATGATTTGGTGGCCTGTAATTCGTATTGCATATAAGAGGAGCCATCGCTTCTGAAAACGGCCGCACGGAAAAACGTGTTTATTTCCAGCAATAAAAATCCCGAATGTTGAGTATGCTTGAGTGGGAGCCTGCATTTCGCCTGGATTCAGGCTGTGGCCACAGGAAAATGAAGAAAATCGAGAAGGGGAAATCATGAAGAACAACATCATCCGCCGCAGTGCGGCGGCATTGCTGACAGCGCTGCTGCCGCTGGCCTTGCTGGGTGCCTGTGACCGCTCGGTCGACGAGAAGCTGCACGCGCAGGCCAGTACCGAAAAATCGCTGGCGATTTCGCCGACGCTGTTCGCCACCAAATTCAACCGCAGCGTGCGTGACGTACTGGAAGACCGCAAGGACGACAACGCCGCACGCATGGCGCCGCTGTATGCGATCGACGTCACGCAACTGCACAAGGGCGGCGAGAAGCACACCTTCCAGACCCAGGTGGGGCCGGCGCAAACCTCGCTGATGGGCAGCCTGGCCAAGGATGGCGACCTCAAGACCATCGGCGTCTTGCTGGCCAGCCGCACCGAGGGCGCCCGCGATGAATTTTTCCTGTGCGCGGAAACGGTTGCGCGCATCGTCACCGACGGCGACAAGGCCAAGCTGCCGGATCAGATCAAGCGCCTGGTCAACAACGCCATCAACAATCCCGGCCAGCGCATGACGATCGCCATCGGCGAGCGCTTGTTGTCGGCGGAGATCATCCAGCAGGGATTGATGTTCCAGGTGGAACAGAGCCAATAAGGCTCCTATACGTCCAGCTTGATCAGGCGTGTCGCTTTTGCAGTGCCGCCTGCCATCAGCTGCGTGATGCGGCCGTCGTCCACGGTCAGCTTGACCTTGATCACGCTCGGCGAAGGCGGTTGCATCAGGTAGCCTTGCTCGATGATGATTTCGTGGTCCTTCACCCCGCCGTGGTCGTGCAGGTAGCATGCCAACGGTCCGGCTGCGGTACCGGTAGCCGATTCCTCCGGGATGCCGAAGCGCGGCGAAAACATGCGCACACCGGCATGGCGGCCGCTCACCGTGGTCATGTCCGAGTACACGTAGTAACCGATCACGTCGAGTTCATTGCTGATCTCTTCAATCAGCGCTGCATCCGGTCGCGCAACCGAGACCGTCTGCTCATCCGGCAAGGGCACGATCAGGAAGGCGTTGCCGGTGTTCACCACGGTCGGTGCAAGACCGGCGTGCAACTGCCCTGGCGCCAGGCCGAGCGAGGCGGCAATGCGCGCGGCCAAGCCGGAGCCGGCGGCATCGAGCGCACGGTACTGTGGCGCGCGCTGCTCCATGAACACCATCTCGCCGGCAATCAGGATATCGAGGTTGCCGTCGATGGACTCTTTGGAAAAATTGCCTTCGCCGATGATGCCGAGCTTGTGCAGCAAGGAGAACGTGGCGATGGTGGCGTGACCGCAATGCGGGATCTGCCGCGTCGGTGTGAAGAATTCGAGCTTGACCGTAGCGCTTTGCGAGGAAGACACGAAAGCGGTCTCGGACAAGCCGAGCTGGCGGGCGATGTGGAGTTTCTGTTCGGTGGTCAGTGCATCGGCGTCGAGGACAACGCCGGCAGGATTGCCGCCGGCCGTGCCGTCAATGAAGGCGTTAACGATCTGTGCGTCGACCTGCAAAATGAATCCCCCGAAGTATTTGAGCTTCAGGGGATTCTAGCGCAACCACACAATACTGCACGGAGACCGTCACTTTGTTTCGCGATGTGTGGGTAAAGCGCAAGTTTTACGCCGGGTTATTTTGCCGGGAACGGTTCGGTGAGGATGCCGGTCAGGCTTTGCACGCCGTCGATGTAGTTGCCAAGACGCATGTTTTCGTTGGCGCTGTGCTGGTTGTTGTCGGCGTTCACCAGCGGCACGATCACGAACGGAATCTTCAGCGCGCCCACCATGGCGCCGGTCGGTACGGTGCCGCCCATCATACGGATCTGCACCGGCTCCTTGCCGTAAGTCTTGACGAAGGCGCTGCGCAGCCATTTGCCGATCGGCGACGCGAGGTCGGTGCGCACCGCCATGCTGGAGGCCGATACGCGGGCGTAGTCGAGCGCCGCCAGTTTCGGATAACGCGCGCGCTCTTCGTCGGTGGGCTTGCCGTTGACAAGGTGGAAGCCCTGCTTCTCGATGTGCGCCTTGAGCAAACCGAGCAGCACTTGCGGATCGGTCTCGGGCACGGTGCGCAGGTCGAGCTCGGCGATGGCTTCGCCCGGCACGATGGTGCGCGCTTTGGGGCCGACGTCTGCGGCCTGCATGCCGCGCACGTTCAGCGACGGATATTGCATCGCTTCCTGATAGTTCTGGCCGACCTTCTCGGCCTGAGCGATGCCGAGGCGCTTGCGCAGCGCGGCTTCATCGTCGGGCACCGCGCGCATGACGCGGCGCGATTCGTCGTCGAGCTTCACTGCGTCGTAGTAACCGGCGACCGTCACGCGGCCGTCGTCATCCTTCATCGACGCCAGCAGGCGCGCCATGGTCTGCGCCGGATTGGCGGCGTAGTTGCCGTAGTGGCCGCTGTGGCTGTCCTGACGCGGGCCGAACACTTTCAGCGTAGCCTGGGCCACGCCGCGATTGCCGAACACCAGAGTCGGCAGATTGCTGGCGTGCATCGGGCCGTCCAGCACGACCAGCAGATCGGCCTTGAGCAGCGCCTGGTTCTGGTCGATCACCTTGCCCAGCGACGGCGAGCCTTTTTCTTCTTCCGCGTCGAGGATGATCTTGACGTTGACCGACGGCGTCGCGCCGCTGGCTTTCAAGGCGTCGAACGCGGCCAGCATCATCATGATCGGCGCCTTGTCATCCGCTGCTGCACGGCCGAACAAGCGCCATTCGGGATTCGGATTGGCGCCATAGAGCTGCTCGATCGGCAGCGCTTCCCATTGGCCGGCGGCGTTGCGCTGCTTGAGCGTCGGCTTCCACGGGCTTTCCTGCTGCCATTCGGACGGCGTCACTGCTTGTCCGTCGAGATGGGCATAGAACAATACGGTGGTGGCGCCGGCCTTGTTGCCCGGCAGTTCGGCGAACAGCATCGGCTTGCCATCGTTGGCCAGTTGGCGCGTGCGGAAACCGCGGCGCTGGAAGGCCTGCTCGAACCAGGCGGTATTGCGCTGGATGTCGGCGGCGACGATGGAGTCGTTGGGGATGGCGAGCACTTCGGTCCATTCCCGGAAAGTGCCTTTGGCGGCCGCGGACGTTTGCGCGACGCTGACTTCAGCGGCCTGCAGCGATGCGGAGCACAGCATCACGGCGGCGGCACAGGCTGCAGTCAGCGAGAAGGACAGCGAGCGGCGGGAGAGATTCTTCATGTGATTTCCTGTTGGCAATGGATGCCACATGATACAGAAATCACTGCTCCCGCCGCCTTGAAAATAATTCACGGATGCGCGCCGGTGCACGCGCATGGTCCAGGCAATATCTTCAAGCCGAGGTATCGATGATGCTGCCGATCGCCTTGAAACCGTCCGACACTTCGTCGGCCACGGTGTGGGCCGCGGACTTGACGGCATCGACAGCGGTGTCGACGGTGTCGCTGATTTCATTACCGACTTTGGCGGCGGCGTTTTTGACGGGCGCGACCACGTTGTCGTAGATCGCGTTGCTGTAGGACGAGGTGACGGATGAAATGCTCATGGCTGGCTCCCTGCAGGTTGTAGGTAATTCTCCTGCTCTCAGCATAGCCATTCGCCGCGCGGACCGAAACCCGCGCAGGCGTCATTCCAGGTAAAACGATTTAAAGATTTGTAAACCCGGCGCCATCAGGGCGTATTGATGAAGCGTTCGATCATGCCGGCCGCCTTGTCGATATTGAGCACGCCTTCCAGATGGCCGCCCGGTCCCTGCAGCAGATACAGCGTGCCGCGGCCACCCAGTTTCTTGAACCGTTGCAATGCCTCCGACGACAGCTTGAGCGGGAACACCAGGTCGGTCGAACTCGGGATGAACAGGATCTTGGCCTTGATGCCTTTGACCTCGTCGTCGCTGAGGTGGTACAGCTGGTTGGCTTTGGACATGTAGATGATGCTGTTGCCATCGGCCACCTTGGCGCGTGCGCGGGCGCCGGCTTCCAGCGCCGCCTCGATCTTGAACTGGTTGCCCATGGCTGCGCCGGGCGGCTTGGCAGGATCCGCAGGTGCATAGCCGAAGGCGGCTTGCGCCCAGTCCCAGTGGCGCGTCTGCACGGTCACGACCTTGAGCGCGGCGGCCACCCCGTCATCCGGCTCGCCGCTGCCGTAGTAATCGCCCTGCCGCCATTTCGGATCGAGCCGGACCGGCAGCGACCAGACGTCGAGCAGGCTGATCACGTAAGGACTGATGTCGAATCCGGGACCGATGACGTGCACCACGCGCTTGACGAAATCGGGATACAGCGCGGCCCACTCCATCGCCTGGATCGAACCGCCCGATGCGCCTACCGCCGCCACCAGCTGGCGCACGCCGAGCTTGTCGAGCAATTGCTTGTGCACGCGCACCGAATCGCGCATCGCCACCACCGGGAAGCTCATGCCGTAAGGCTTGCCGGTGGCGGCGTTGATCGAGGCCGGACCGGTGGTGGTCACCATCGGATCCTTGGTATTGATGTTGACCAGCGTATCGGCGCTGATGACGAAATACTTGTCGGTGTCGATCGCCTTGCCCGGGCCGATGATGCTGTCCCAGTAACCGGGTGCGGCGTCGCTGTCCTTGTATTTTCCGGCGGCGTGCGAGGTGCCGGAATAGAAGTGCGCGACGAAAATGGCGTTGTCGCCGACGTCGTTGAGCTTGCCGTAGGTCTCATAGCCGACGCGTACGTTGCGGATTTCCTGGCCGCCGACGGTGGTATAGGACGGCAGCGTGAAAACCTGCTTGGTCACCAGCGGCAATGGCGCCGTGCTGTGCTGCGCCGCTTGCATTTGTGGCTGCGACTGTAGCTGCGCCTGCGGCTGCAACTGCCGCGCCTGCAATTGCGGCTGCGCGGAGAAGGCGGCGCCGGACAAGGCTGACAGCGCACCAAAAAACGTCAATGAGAAAAACACGCGGCGAACAAGGATCATGAAGTCGTCTCCGGATCGTTTGATTGTGCAGTGCCCTGCATGCGGAGCAGCCACTTTACGACAAGCCTCGGCGCGTCACAACCACCCTGTGTAAAAATACGGGCTTGCATTCATTACGGAGACTTCCCTTGCCTACTGCCAAACTGCCCGACGTCGCCGGTCTCTTGCAACTGCACAACGCCCACGGCGACAGCGCCGTCATCAGCCTGTACGGCGCCCAATTGCTGTCGTGGCAAACCGCCGACGGCCGCGAACACCTGTATTGCACACCGGAGCCTTCGCTCAAGCCTGGCGCCTCCATCCGCGGCGGCGTGCCGGTGTGCTTTCCGCAATTTTCCGGACGCGGCGCCCTGCCCAAGCACGGCCTGGTGCGCAACCTGGTCTGGCAGATCGACGGCGACGTATTGAGCGGCGCCGGCCAGGACGTCGCGTATGCGCGCCTGTCGTTGTCGGACTCGGACGCCACGCGCGCGCTGTGGCCGCACAGCTTCGCCTTGCAGCTGCAGGTCGAGCTCGGCGCCGGCTGGGTCAGCGTCGCGCTCAACGTCACCAACACCGGCGACAGCGCGTTCGATTTCACCACTGCGCTGCACACCTACCTGGCCACGCCTGACGTGCGCAACGCCGGCGTCGCACAACTCGGCAAGGTGCGCTTCACCGACACCACCGTCGGCAACGACGAGGCGATCCACGACGGCAGCGTGCTGCGTATCGCCGATGAAACCGACAACATCTATTGGGAGCCGCCGGCCGCTCTGGTTCTGCAGCAAGACGGCAAGCAGTTCCTGCAAATCGAGCAGCAAGGTTTCGCCGACAGCGTGATCTGGAATCCGGGCCCGATCAAGGCCGCGCAACTCGGCGACATGCCGGCGCAGGACTGGACCCGCATGCTGTGCATCGAGGCGGCGCAGATCGGACATCCGGTGCGCTTGTCGCCGCAAGCGACCTGGCGCGGTTTGCAGCGTCTTGGACGGGCGGTCTGAACTTCATTGCTTCATTGTTTTTCAAGCAGCACTTTTTCCACCGACCATTTGCTCTGTTCCAGGTGATAGATCGTGTAAGCCGGGTTGATCACCGCACCGTTCGCATCGAAGGAAACGATGCCGGTCAAGCCGGGGTAGCGGATCTCGTGCAAGGCGGTGGTGACGGCTTTCGGGTCGACCGAGCCGGCCTTCTGGATGGCGGCGACGAGGACGTTCGCGGCATCGTAGGCGAACAGGGCATAGTGCGTGATCTCGCCCTTGAAGCGGACGCGCATCTTGTCGTTGAACTCGCGCCAGCCCGGCAGGCGATCGCGCGGCACGCCGGTTTCCAGCGCCCACACGTTGCCCTGCACTCCTTCCGCGAGCTGCACGAACAGGCCGGTCGCAGTGCCTCCGGTGGCTACCAGCCTGACGTTCATGTCCCGTCGCATCATGCTGCGCGCAAGCAAGGCGCTTTGCGTCACGACGCCGCCGAACACGATGACATCGGCGTTGATCTTCTGCGCGTTGTTCAGCGCAGGATTGAAATCCGAGGTCTTGCTGCTGATGGCCTCGCGGCTGACGATGAGGCCGCCGGCGCGCCGCACCCCGGAAACAAAGGAATCGGCGAAGTCGGTGCCATACGCAGTCCCGTCCTCAATCACGGCTATGCGCGCAGCCTGCAAATTGCGGACGACGAATTCCGCCAGGCGCACGGCGCCGACGCCGTCGTGTCCCTGCACCTGGAAGATGGTGCGCAAACCCTCTCGAGGGAATCGGCTACTGGTGGTCGCGATCGGAATCTGCGGAATGCCGGCGGCGCTGTAGAGCCCTGCCACGGCAATGCTGGGGCCGCTGTTCCAGTGACCGATCACGCCGACCACTTTGGAGCGGATGAAATATTGCGCAATGGGCGTAGCGAACAGGGCGTCGCCCTTGTCGTCTTCCACCAGCAGGCGGAACACCAGCTGCTTGCCGCCGATGCGGATGGCGCGACGGTTGGCCTCATCGAAGGCCAGCCGGACCGCGGCGATGCCGCTCTCCGTGCGCGGTGAGGTCAGCGGTGCGGCGACGCCGACCAGCACCAGCTGCTCGGTCGCGTCGACGGATTGGGCGTGCGCCGCAACGGACAGGAAGAGCGCCGGCAACAAGATGCACAGTTTCATCGAATCTCCCGCTTCCGCGCCTTGACGGCTGCGGCGTGATTGGTAGTGGGTGGTCGATTCATTGTGCGCGCGCCAGTAAATTGTCTTTTCGACAAGAAGCGCGGCATTGCTCCTCCTGTTCCGCAGCTAGGGCGTGGCGCACGAGCCACAGCTGCGCGGTCGTATCTTCTACTGCCGGTCCATCTCAAGCAACAAAGCGCCCTGCGCCGCGCCGGCTTCCAGCAAGCGGTGCGCCTCGGCGGCGTGCGCGAGCGGCAGACGCCCGGCAACGTCGATGACCAGCCCTGCTTGCAGCCGCGTCATGGCGGCTGCGGTGGCGAGACGATATTGCGCCAGGTCCTTGCTGAAGGACAGGATGCTCGGACGCTCCATCAACACGCCGCGCAACTGCGCAGCCGCCAGCGCTTCGGCCGGCGCACCTTCGCCTGAAATCGAACCGATCGTGACGGCCATGCCGCCGCTGCGCGATGCCTCGATGCTGCGCAGGAAGTGTGCGCCGCCTATGCCGTCCACCACGATGTCGGCGCCGAGACCGCCGGTATGTTCGCGCACTGCGGCGACAAAATCCTGTTCACGATAATTGATCGCATGGTCCAGTCCGCGCGACTGCGCCAGCGCCGCCTTCTCGTCGCTGCTGACGGTGCCGATCACGCGCGCGCCCATCGCCTTGGCCCATTGTGTGAGCACCAGCCCGAGTCCGCCGGCGGCGGCGTGCACCAGGACAGTCTGGCCCGGCTGCAGGCGGCCGTAGTGATTCAGCAGCAGGTAAGCGGTCATGCTGCGCAACAGGCCGGCGCCGCCTTGCTCGAACGAGACATTGTCGGGCAAGGCAATGGCGCGTTCGGCGGCGATGTCGACCAGCCTGGCATACCCGCCGCTGCTCGCCGACCACGCCACACGCTGCCCCACGCGTGCGCCGTCCACGCCGGCGCCGACTGCCGTGATCACGCCGCTGCCTTCCACGCCGAGCACCGCCGGCAAGGGCAAGGGATAGCGGCCGACGCGCTGGTACACGTCGACATAATTGACGCCCGCGATGTGCTGGCGCACCCGTACCGCACCCGGCGCCAATGGTGGCAAGGTGCGTGTGACGAGCTCGAAGTTGGCGGTGTCGCCGTAGGCGGACAACTCGATAAGCTGGGGCTGGGAAGTGGTTGCGGTCATGTCTGTGCTCCGGTAACAAATGAGGAAAGTGGACGCTCAGAATAACTTCGTGCAAAATCAAACGGAATTCTCTATTTAGGCGCAAGTCCTGTGCAAAAATCATCCAAACCCGCGATTTCTCTGGAACAGCTCTCTTGGGACGACGTGCGCTACTTCCTCAGTCTTGCGCGCGGCGGCAGCCTGTCGGCGGCGGCGCGCGAGCTTGCGGTGGAACACTCGACCGTGTCGCGTCGCATCGGCGCGCTGGAAGGCACGATCCGCTTGCGCCTGTTCGATCGCCTGCCGCGCGGCTGGCAACTGACTGACGAAGGCAAGACCCTGCTCGACGCCGCCGAACGCATCGAGCTCGAAGCCCACGCTTTCGGCCGCGCGGTGCAAGGCATGACGGCGATGCAGGGTACGGTGCGGCTGTCGGCGCCGCCGGCATTGACCAGCCATTTCCTGATGCCGCTGATGGCGCAGCAGCACAAGCGCTGGGAAGGAATCCAGCTGGATGTGGTTGGCGAAATTCGCGCCGCCAACCTGCACCGGCGCGACGCCGACCTGGCGCTGCGGCTGTCGCGTCCGGACGATCCCGGCCTGATGGCGCGCCGCCTCGGCAATGCCGGTTACGGCTTGTACGGCCACATGCGCTGGAAACGCACGGCGCGCAACAAACGTCAGTTCATCGGCTACGGCGAAGCGCTGCAAGGCGGTCCGCACCAGGCCTGGCTGGCGCAGTACGCCGACGGCGCGCCCTGCGTCATGACGGCCAACGATTTCTCGCTGCTGCACCAGGCTTGCCGCACCGGCCTCGGCCTGACCATCCTGCCGCACTTCATCGCGCGCGGCGACGCCGAGCTGACGGAGTTCGACAGCGGCCAGCCGCCGTGGCAACGCGAACTGTGGCTCACCGTGCATCCCGACCTGCGCCGTTCGCCGCGCGTGCAGCGCATTGCCGAACTGGTGGCGGAGATCGTGCAGGAGCGGCAGGACTTGCTGGTGTGATGCGGACCTGAAGCGACGCAGAATTCGCATCTCCGGTATTCTTCGACAACGACACGACGACACAACGAGACCAACGCCGATGCTGCTGTACACCATCTACCTGATCGCCATTTCCGCCGAAGCCATGTCGGGCGCCATCATGGGCATCCGCCGCGAGATGGATCTGTTCGGCATCTGCCTGATCGGCACTGTCGCCGCGCTTGGCGGCGGCACGGTGCGCGACATCCTGATCGGCCACTATCCGCTGGGCTGGGTCGCACACCCGGAATACCTCGCCTTCACCATCTGCGCGGCCATCGCCACGGCGGTGGCCGCACGCAAGGTGCATCATTTCAAATCGGCCTTCCTGATCGTCGACGCGCTCGGCCTGGTCGCCTTCACCATCATCGGCTGCGACATCGCGCGCGGCTTCGCGCATTTCAATCCGTTCATCGTCGTCATGTTCGGCATGATCACGGGAGTCTTCGGCGGCCTGCTGCGCGACGTGCTGTGCAATGAAATCCCGCTGGTGCTGCAGCGCGAAGTCTATGCCAGCGTCTCGCTGGTCACGGGCGCCTTGTACGTCGGCCTGCTGTGGCTGGATATCGATGCGTCGGTGGCGACGCTGACCGCGCTGGGGACGGGATTCCTGTTCCGGTTGCTGGCGATCCGCTATCACTGGACGCTGCCGAAATTCAACGACAAGGACATTCGCGGTTTCGAATAGCAGCGCAACTCACGGGAGCGTCTCACCATGCACATCAGCCAGGAAACACCTGAACAAACCACCGCCCGCCTGCGCCGGGTCATGGCGCAAGCCAGGCTCGAGATCTTCGACGGCGCCTATGCGTTTTACGAAACGCCGGTCGCGCAATTCCCTGCCCATCGCGTCACCGATGCGCTGGCATTTGTGCGCGACGAAGAAGTGTGGAGCATCCTCGCGCCCGCCGATGCGACGGTGGCGGCAGCGGATACGTTCGTGCTCTTCTCGTTCCACTTCCCGCCCGCGCTCGACAACTCCGGTTTCGTCGGCTGGCTGGCCTCGCACCTGAAGGCAACCATCGGCACCGGCATCCTGGTCGTCTGCGGCCAGAACTCCGGCCAGGGCGGCATCTTCGATTACTGGGGTGCGCCGGAAGCGGTGGCGCAGCAGGTGATCGCGGAAGTGCAGCGCCTGCGCTCACTGTAATGTTTATGCAAGCGCGACGCGTCGTCGCATTCCTCTGAACGAGGTCAGGATGTGGTCAGGAAGTGACGCCAGTATTTTGAGGAGCCGCGTCGGTGGGCGTCGGCCTTTCCGTCATCGGCCTGTTTAAACAGGAAATCCGATTCTGTCCCTCTGATTTGGCCATCTGCAACGCGCTCTCGGCACGTTGCAAGAGATCATCCATTTTCTTGTCGCCATGTTCGCTGACGGCGACGCCGACACAGATGGTGAAAGGCGGCAGGTTGTCGCTGCGATCGTCGGCGATGCCGCGCCGCAGTTTCTCGGCGATGATCATCGCACCGTGCAGGTTCATGACCGGCAGCGCCAAGGCAAACTCTTCGCCGCCGACGCGGCTGATGATGTCCGTGTCGCGCAAGATGCGCGCCGCCAGTTCGCCGAAGCGGCGCAGCACAGCATCGCCGACGGCGCGCCCGTGCTTGTCATTGATCTGCTGGAACTGGTCGATATCGCAGATCGCCATCGACAAGGGTTTTGCGGTGCGGCGCGCCAGCCGGAATTCGCGATTGGCATATTCGTCGAATTGACGCCGGTTGGCGAGCCCGGTGAGCGGGTCGAGGGTAGCCATCTCGTAGAGGCGCGCATTGTAGCGCCGGATCTTCATGACCATGGGACGGAAGATCAGCGCCGCTTCCAGCGCCAGTACAACCAGCAGCGCGACCAGCAAGAACTTCTGCGCCGTGCGTGCCTGTTCAATGCCGGCGTCGGCTTGTTCGGCGAACAGGGCGGCCGCGCGATCAAGCGCAGGCAACAGCAGATCGCGAGCATGATGCTGCAGCGCCTGGTAAGCCTCGTTGCCGGTACTCACCGTGGTGGCGGCAATGAAGCGGCGAACATCCTTCAGAAAATTGCGGACTTCGGCATCGAGCGGAGCACTGCCGCCAAAATACAGATCATGTTCCGCAGCAGTGAGCTGGCGGGCGGCAGCGGGGTCACTGCTGCTGCTGCCGCTGAGGATATCCTGCGAACGCTCCATCTGGGTGACGGCATCCTGCAAGGCCTCGCTGGTGGAGGTATCGCCAACGTACAGGTCCGTGCTAAGCAGCGCGATGCGTTGCGACAGCATGCGCTGCTGTTCGACGATATGAATGCGCTGTGCGGCGCCGCGTTGTTCAGTGATGATATTGCCGAGCAGAAAATACGCTGCCAGGAACAAGAGCGCCGTCACTGCCACGCCGACGGCATACGCAATGGTCATGCGGGTGGCGCTGATATTTCTGTCGGGCAAGCTGACCCAGGCTGTTTTGGTTGGTTTGGTTTCTTGGGCCGCACGTGTCATCGTAGTGCTTTCTATGGTTGGAACGCGAATATATAACTTCTAGCGCCTGTCTGGAGCGCCGATATTATTACATCAGTGCGCGCTGCCGCGGGTGAAGACTGCGGCGCCGGCGCTCAGCCGGATGCGGATGCCGAAGTTGTCCGGCAGCCGCTTGTGCCGGCATGCGCCGCTACCGATTTTTGATTTGACGAGATGGCGCGATCGGCGCCAGAAATGATCCCGGCTTTGTCGACGGCGACAGTGCGCATCAATCGCGAACTTTGCCCCGCATCGCCTTGATCTCACCGCGCTGAGCCTTGGTGTTCAATCGCCTGCGCTGCGAACTGCGGGTGGGACGAGTCGGCCTGCGCAGCACCGGCACGCGCGCGACAAGCGCAATCATTTCCTGCAAACGCTGCAAGGCATCCGTCTTGTTTTTTTCCTGACTGCGGTGCGCCTGGGCTTTGATAATCACCACGCCCTCGTTGCTGATGCGATGATCCCGCAATGCCAGCAGGCGCTGCTTCACATCGTCCGGCAAGGACGACGCGCGGATATCGAAGCGCAGATGAATGGCGCTCGATACCTTGTTGACGTTCTGCCCGCCCGCGCCTTGTGCGCGGATGGCAGTCAGTTCGACTTCTTCGTCGGAAATGTAGAGGGTGAGAATGGCGGCGGCCTGGCGTGGCAATGCGCTATTTTAACGGCTGGGTGATAACGGCGCGAGACAGGATGTCGTGTTCTTTCTGCTTGTCGATATGGTTAAGTAATTGTGGCATTTGCTGTTCACCTCAATGAACTATTCATCGCCGCTCCAGATCGGCCTCAAGTAATAGTCCAAATCTAGCCTACTGCCCTCCACAATGGCGTGAAGCAGTGTATTCTTTTGTTCGCTAGTTAACGTTTGCGCAAGCGTCTCGGCGTTATTGTTTATCCCAGACAGTTTCCCTGCATGGTGCAATACAGCAACGCTTTCGCAAACACAAAGATGAAAAAAACTGGAAGTCGAACGCAAATGGGGCGGTGACTATCAAGTACCAATAGAGAGCTCTAGGCCGCTGAGTAACATGCTTTAGCGGATTTAAGACTTCTCAAAAAGAATAAAAGGGAAACGGGAAAACACATGTTATTAAAAACAGTTATAGCAATCGGGGTTGCTATTTTTTCGCCTTTGGCGTTTGCAAGCAGCGGAATTGAAGCCGTTCTTCACGATGGACTCACGATGACTTTCATCGCGATTAATCTATCGTTGACGGTATATTTCACCTTCGTGCGGTTTAACCGATTTGCGGTCCAGCACGGACCAGAAATATTGACAACGGTTGGGATATTTGGATGTTTTCTAGGTATCGCACTCGCGTTATTACACTTCGACTCGGCAAAAGTATCGTCGAGCGTGCCGCATTTGCTAGAGGGTGTAAAGACCGCATTTTGGGCTTCTGTAAGCGGAGTCTTTGGCTCTCTATGTATTCGCTTACGGCATCATCAACAAAAAACCCCAATTCCACAAAGTAGCGGTGCGCCCAAATCAGCCAGTTTAGATGACGTTGTAGCCGCAACCCAAGCTCTGCAAAAAAGCCTATCTGGCAGCGAGGAAGGCAGCCTACTCTCTCAGCTAAAGCTCATGCGACAAGAACAAAATGATCAATTAGTTGCGCTGCGTGGCTCATTTGACGCATTCGCAAGCAAGATGGCAGAAGATGGATCGAAGGCGTTAATTGAGGCGTTAAAAGAAGTGATTAAAGACTTCAACACACAGATCAACGAACAATTCGGCCAAAATTTTCAGCATCTAAATATGGCTGTTGAAAAACTCGTGATATGGCAACTTCAATATCGAGAAGAACTAGACAGGCTACAAACAGTACAACAGTCTTCAGCAACTGATTTACAGAATGCGGCAAACGGAATGTCATTAATGGTAAGCCGCGCAGACGGCTTCACCGAAGCTGCTTCAAGTCTCGAACAATTACTTCGAGGTATAGCTCAGCAATACGTAGCTATCGAGGAGTCTCAACGGTCCCTGTCGACTGTGCTGATTGAAATGAAAGATGTAACTCCATTATTCGCGAAAAAATTAGAAGATCTCGCTGATGCAATGAAACTAGGCGTTGCAAGAGTTCAATCGGATGTCAGCGATGTAGTTAGAAATTTCGGTACTCAAATGCAAGGATCTTCGGCAGAAATGAAACAGCTGCTCACCGAAACTATCAAGCTGTCTCAGAAACAAGTGAACGACGAAATGCAGAAGGGACTAGATACCGTCAGACAAAGCGTTGTGTCTTTAGACAAGGGGTTACAAGAAGAACTGACAAAGAGCTTGGAATCACTTGGACGCCAGTTGGCTTCGTTGTCCGAAAAATTCGTAGCAGACTACAGCCCATTAACGGATCGGCTACGCGAAGTCGTTCGACTCGCTAGCGCCCAGTAATCATGGACATGGAGCAGAGTAATCAGTCGCATTGGATTCCGTTGGCAGATCTAATGACAGGACTAATGATGGTCTTCATGTTGCTAACCGCGGCCTTTATGCTTCGAGTTGAGCAGACGACTACCCTAGTGGTGAATGAATTCGAAGAGACTAAAAATGACATGTTGCAAGCGCTTCAAAAAGAATTCTCTCGAGATTTGAAGCAGTGGAATGCAGAACTACTGGGCGATATGACGATTAGATTTAATGATCCAACTGTACTGTTCGCCACAGGCTCATCTGAACTTAAACCAAAGTTTAAGCAAATGCTGAGGGAATTTTTCCCTCGTTACGTAAAAATGCTCACGTCAGACAAATATCGGGAAGCGATAAAAGAAATAAGAATTGAAGGCCATACTAGCCGCAGTTGGACAAATAGCACTGATACGAAAACCGCCTACTTCTTGAATATGGAACTCTCTCAGGCTCGCACAAGAAGCGCCCTTGAATTTCTATTAAGGCTTCCAAGTGTAGAACGTCAACAGGACTGGCTAGTAAGCCATGTCACAGCCAATGGTTTATCGTCGTCCAGGCCTATCTCACCGAGCGATAATTCTGCTGCTGCCCAGCTAGCCAACCAACGTGTGGAGTTTCGTATTGTCACGAATGCGAGCGACAGATTAGATCAAATTGCTCGCGAGCTTAAGGCAGAGCAACCTTGAAGCTTCCAAATTTCCTTCTTTCCTCCGATCTGAATGCATTACGTCATGAAATGGGAGCTTCATTAGCAGTCAACTTCAGGATCGAAAACATATATAAGCCTATCGACCTTCGTGATCAGCTCAGACAAGATGGTATAGAAGTCAAATTCGACGAAGTGCAGGTTCTACAAGATGGCACGCTGTCCTATAAGGGATATCGTGTCCTTCTATACATACGCGACATATCGAATTATGGACAACGCGAAGAAATGCCCAAATTCCATCTGGCCTTTTGCAACACGCTCGACAAAATGAAGAGAAACAATCGATTTCCGCGCTACGTTGTGGCCAATCGAGACGATGGTATGTTCCAAGTGAATATTATGGAGCAGGTTGCAAAACCGAAAATAGTGGAACTAAATGTTTGCCAAATGTGCTTAGCATCTATTTCCTGGAACGGTTTTCAAATGGACCTTGCTCGCTCCATCCGCGTTGAACGCGTAAAAAGCTTCTTGTTAAAGGAATTTTTTACTAAGTACCCTCAAGATCTGATCTTCGAAAAACCAAATCACACCTCAGAAACGGCACCGCTGAATGACTACTCTCTGGATTGGGGCGATATATCTGAGCGCATTAAACAGACACGAGGATATTGCTGTAGTAAATGCAGCATTACGCTCGGCATTCGAGACGCGAAATATATGCAAGTCCATCATGTGAATGGTATGAAGAATGATAATTCGGATGGAAATCTTGCAGTGCTATGTATCCGGTGCCATGCAGAAGAGCCGATGCATGGACACATGAAGGCGTTACCAGCCTATTTGGATTTTGTTTCGCGCTATCCTATTTAAGCGAATCCCTACGACAAGACTGACCTGATGAAAAGTGGCTAACATCTTTTCACTCATCAATCCTAGAAGAAACGCTTCACTATCGTGACTATAGAACACATTCCGTACAGACGTAGAGATGGCAACAGCCATAGATCGATAATCAGATCAAGAACAATCGAGCGATAGCGAATCCCTTAATTAGTATCCTCCGCGGAATGTCAGCGATATGTGTCGTCACAACAATCTTCTATGAAATATTCTTTTTACAAACAAGACATCTTTCGCCAGATAGTCGACGTGACGTTAGAACAGACTGCCAAAACAAAAAAAAGAGAAGGCTATAACTACACCGAGGCGAATTCTGATATACAACGATCGATTTCGTCTGCAGCAGAGCCGCCTGAGCCATTTCAGATGCCCGTCGCACTACTATCCGAAATAGCTAAAGAACTAACCTTTTCCCACGAATTACTCGGCTATTCATTAGAACCATATTTTTCTGTCGCGCATATATTACGAGATGCTTTATTCCAGCAAACAGTATCTCCCGTCTTGACGATTGATAGTCCTTCTTGGCTACATGCCACTCGATACGCTCTCGAATATTTTGAGCAAAAAAATCCGCTTCTATCTGTTACTCACGCTCCTCAAGCAAAACATTTGACCTTTGCACATGCGATTAAATTTCTATCAAAAAAGAATATCAATTTAGAGTTGATCGGTGACAGCATCGTCAATCTGACAGCCAATCATCGGCATCTGATTGCGGCTCTACTTGAGCAACCCTTCTCTAGATTAGGCGGTTATCGAGTAATGTCTCTCGTCGGGGAAACGTTTGAGAATAGGTGTAATTATGGTTTGCGGCGGATTCTGTTACATCCAACGCCGGACATGATGGGACAGAAAATTGAGCGGTCCACTCCGTATGGATATATCTATCGTATGGCTCTACGGACTTTGGGGCAGAAAGGGAAAAGCCTTACATCTTCAATATCTTTTTCTTCGATAGAAAATAGTGCGAAGCATATAGGAGCCATTTTTGATGTTGAGCCATTTTCAATTTATGAAAATATGGACCGGAATGCATCAACAAAAATATTACAAGATCTTCAGAAGATTATCCTGTATGACGAGTTGTTCACTGTCCCACAATGCGTACCAGACGTTATGAGCGACTTACTAACTAGTCTGCTAAATTATGAAAAAATAACCCCAATTTCTTCCCAGGATGGCTGGACATCGAAAGATGTTTTGCATCTGTGGGACGTCTTATTGGACTCATCTAACCATTTAACTAAATCGACTTTTATTCCCCAAACAGAATTACTGAGGCGGCTTTCGTCTCGCGTAGGTCCCATGATAGCTGCGGCTTTATTGCCTGCCTTCTTAATAAAAAAAGCTAACGCAAATTACAAACTACCAATAGATGCAAAAGGTGCAGATACTCGGGAGTGTGCAATGGCATTGTCTTTTGACAGAAACATATGGATTGCACCCCAGCTATTTCTTGGGCCAGCATTTTACGCAAGACTCTTCTCTGTATATGGAAGTATCAGTAAGTCATTTAGCGGACACATAGGAATGGCTTTTGAAAGGCGTATGCAGAAGAGACTGGATCAACTCGGAATAAATTACATTCGGGGAGACATTGTTGCTAGTAAAAATATCGCTGGGGACGCAGATTTAATTATTGAAACAGCAGATACGGTCATTCTATTTGAATTAAAAAAGAAAGGTCTTCGTCGAGAAACGATAGCAGGAAATGATCTTCAGTTGGCGATTGATTTATCTCAAGGACTCATAAAAGGTGTCAACCAACTCGCTCGACAGGAATTGATTTTAGTCAAAAAAGAAACTCTACGTTTTAAGAATGGTGAAACTCTAGAATTGAAGGGACGACGCCTTTTTAAAGCAGTGATGTCACTAGTTGAGTATGGAGGACTTCACGAGGTCACCACAATGCACCGCACGTTGCGTTCTCTCTGCGGAGTTTCCTTGAATGCGATAAAGCCCATAACGGAAGAACAACGCCAAGATCTACTAGATACCAATGCAACCCTGGAAGAATTTGGAAAGAATTTTTCTAATTATAGAGATGCAATAGGAGATTCTGGCTCTGATATGTTTTTTGAGAATACGTTATTTCACAACATATTTTTTATTGAACACATATTAAAAAAAGCTCGAACTGCCGATGAATTCGTTAAGTCGTTTCTATCTACAAGTAGAATAATTACGGGCACGAGAGATGCTATTGTTGATCACAATTACTTTAACGCGAAGTTACAACAATAGATAACAATAAGGCTAATGCGACATCCAACATAAGCAAGCAGAAAATATTAAACAACAACTCTTCGAATTCAACTTCAGAACAACCGATGACGGCCTCTTTTCAACGCAAGCGTATGGCAATGCAGCGTGAATTTAATAGTTTGATTGAATTCGCTACAGATCTTGCGGAGGAAAACCCAATAGCGCTACTGGATTTAGTAAGAATGCTGCTACGTCCACTTCAAGCTGAAATGCTAGTAGATGCCGCACAGAAGGGAAAAGAACGTGATGTGCCATCTATAGATGAACGGGGCTTTTTCTGGGATGATCAATCTCGGATATTCAGCTTACTTTCGCGTACCAAACGCCGGAGAGATCAAATTGAAATTCATTTAAATCGCGATCTGATTTTACCTTGGCCTTGGGAACGAAATCGGCTTATTAAGGCACTTTCCTTAATCGGAAAAGGGAAAAAATGGGGCCGATGGAAACAAGATGAAGTGAATCATCTGGTTCACCTCTGGTTGCCATGGGGAATTTCGTTTGTTGGTGGAGGAAATCATTCAATCGCCGCAGGAATTCTTGCAGGAGAAGGAAAAATAATACCTACAGAAATTCACGATATGTCTGGAATTTTCAGGATCGTTAGCTGCGATGGAATGGACTACTTAAATAAAAAAGATGGATCCAAAATTGCACCGGTAAGTGACCCGAAAGTAGCAGCAGTTTTTGAAATCGGGCGATTGATGCATAAGAAAAAATGCAGTGCATGGTAAATAGATCGTAGAAGGTCATAGGCTTGTTCCAGCAGCGATAACAGCTTGAAGCAACCGGCCACTACAGAATCCATCACCCTGAACAACCTTCAAGTTCACAAAACACCTCAAATCCCGCGTAAAATGCGGGGTTCGCGGGTGTAGCTCAATGGTAGAGCAGAAGCTTCCCAAGCCCCCCTACATCAAAAACACCCACTATTCGTGCGGGTTCCAGCGCAGTCTTCTACACTAACTATCAAAAGACTACCCTAATCAACGAGTTAGCAGCCACCCCAGTTTCGCCCCCACCGTGGTCACCGAGAGCTTCTCATATGCGGTGTGATAGGTCGCTGTTATCGCTCCTGTTCTCAATCTCGCAATTCACTGCGATTTTCTTCGCGGTCAACTCATTTTTCGCTTCCGCGCCGACTATCTTCTATATTTTTTGATTGCATAGTGGTTCTCACAATGCGTATCGTGCTGGTCCAAGTTTGCAAATTAGGGGGGGGGGGAATTTTGGAAGTGATTTCATGCAACTGAGTCGGGCGCAGACCTCTATTCGTTGGGAATTCGATTCTTGAATGGGTCAGTCGCGTGCAAATTAATAAGAGTTTCTAAGGGAACGTGGTCTGATTTTTTTTCTTCATCGCAAGAGTAAGAATTTTATCGTTATGGACTAAAAAATCACCTAAGGACATGACCATACCCCTGTCTTTACCTTCCACCAATCCAACTACTTGCTGAAATACCGCGCCGTCGCCACCCTCCCCAATCCAGTCTGTAGAGTATCCACGCGCTATGGCAACCAATTTCACATATTTGGAAAAATCAGGAAAATTTTTCCCGTATGCCCACATAGTACTAACGTTATCTTCAGTAACTGGTCTCTTAAAATTCTTATCCCACGTTCCCCAGTACGGTAGCATCTTCAAATTTTTAAAATCGTTATCTTTTGAATAGATGAAGAAGTGGGGCTCGGTTTTTTCAGGAGGAAGTGAAGGCGATAGACCATAAGTGGAATTCAAACTTTCAAATTGCTCTTTAGCCTGCTTCAAGCGAGAGCTCAAATTGTTAAGCGCTGGGCCTCCACGACTTGGAGGATTATTCTTCAATTCAATTTTTTCCTCCAACGCCAAGCTTTGAGTCCACCATTTTATTAACGGGCCGTTCGGCAACTGATCCAATTCTGCTTTCGACGCTCCCAACTTCCGCAGAATAGACTTAGTTCGCTTGCGACTAAGAGAGGGATACTTTTCTTCTTCAGAAATTAAATCGTCGTATGTATGCTTAAATTCGATCAAAAACCAATGGCTATCTTGTGAAAAAAAAGCGTCGCTCACCTCTTGAGTTCCATCCAATGGCGCAGCGAATTCAGTGGACTTTAAAAAATTCTTAACAAATGCCCATTCAACAGTTTTTTCCCACGACGTTCCTGAGTTATTTTCCATTTTTTCTAAGTTAAGTTAAATCAGAATTTCTCAACTGGCACCTTAATCAAGCCAGCGTCGTTTTTTTCTAGGCACGTCCATATTCGGGCCATATGAAAATTAGCCGTCAAAAATAGTCGAATCAAGGGTCACCTTCGATATCGCTGCACTTCTCAGCGCCTCACATGTAAAATATATCCCAAATGTTATGATGAGAACTTCGAATGTCTGAATATATTTTTAAAACTGTCTATTTCCCCAAAGAACGAGTATCTGCAGGCAAGGCAGTTCGAATGAACATAAGCCTTCCGGCACAGCCGAAAGATGGCGTTACCCCCGAATTTATAACTTATATCAAGGGATTAAACAGCCGAGAATTCCGCCAAGTTCTTGGCGATCCATTCTTAGAAGATCTGGAAAAAACTGCGGAGAAAGATAACCGCAGTGTGAGTAACTTGTGCGTTTCTCTCCTAAAAAATCATTTTTCAAATAGCGATGAGAAGAAAGGGGCTGATAGTGCACAAGCGAGCCTACCTTTCGATAACGAAAAATCCGAAGCAGGACTAGGTGTAACGTTTCAGGATAACGTTCGGCAAGGGGTGTACGGATGGTATCCGTACATAGAGGGATTTTCCGCTAGCTATATTCGGGATGCGCTACTAAGAGATGGAAAAAAGCCCACCGCCATTTATGACCCATTTGGCGGCTCCGGGACAACGCAACTGGCGGCAGCTCTGCTGGGAATTTCTTCTTTCTACTCAGAACTCAATCCATTCATGGCCTTTGTCGCGGAGACAAAAGTCGTGTCATCACACTGGGCTCGTAAAAACTACGCCGTATTCGAGAAAATTGCAGACGAATTCATCGCGGTACTCCAAGATGAGCAGCTATTTTACTCGAGCGTTGACGTTGATTTGGAACCGTATTTCAGCGCATTTCCGGAACGAGATTATTTTGAAACTCAGCATATTAGCGATCTGTTGGGGAGCCTTAAAATCGTTGAGCAGCTGAGCTCCGAATATATTCATGTGAAAAATATTTTAACGCTCGCATGTGCGTCGAATGCGGTCGCCTGTTCGAACATGACGAGGCGAGCGGATCTACGCCGCCGGCGTCCTGACGAATATAAAAACCGAATCGTCAACGTCCCTGACATGATTGTTAAAAGCGTTGAAAGGATGAAGCTAGATATCAAGGCACTACCACTGCATGTGGCGACAATGACGAAAGTGTCTTCTGATGCCAAAATAATTCCAGACGACTATCAAAACGCTTTTGATCTTGTTCTCACTTCTCCCCCTTATTTGAACGGCACAAATTATTTTCGAAATACGAAAATTGAAATGTGGTTGCTTTCATTCATTAGATCTGAGCAAGATCTGAGAAAGTACCGAGACCTTTGTGTAACAGGAGGAATCAACGATGTTTCAAAAAAAGAAACTTATACGCAATTTGAACGCGTTGAGTCCATTGCAAAAAGACTCGATGATGCGGGCGGTGATAAACGTATTGCAACAATGGTAAGGCATTATTTTTCGGATATGTTTGAGGTGCTGAAAAATATCAGTAGAAGCTTGCAACCGAACGGAAAATGTTTACTGGATATTGGAGATTCAAAATTCTATGGCGTACATGTTCCTACAGATGATCTATTAATTGAAGTCGCACGCGATGCGGGTCTTAATTTAGTAAATCGTCACTTGCTAGCCAGAAGAATGTCGCGAGATAAAACAGAGCTAGTTCAAGTAGAACTCGTTTTCGAAAAAGCTAAAAAAACATCTTTTGAAACATTCAAATGTGACACGGGCCTAAAAGGAAAAATAGAATATTTTCAAAAAGAGCTCCCATATAAAGCCGAACCGTTTTCGAAGAAATCTTGGGGACATCCGCTTCATTCGCTGTGCTCTTATCAAGGAAAACTAAAACCGGCGTTAGCGTATTGGATTATTAAGACATTTTCACCAGAAGGCGGCTCCGTGCTGGACCCGATTGGAGGCGTAGGGACGATTCCTTTCGAGGGTGCATTGAGTGGCCGCAAAGTTGTTTCCAACGATAAAAGTCCCTTTGCAGCTATCATCGGTCGCGCAAAATTAAATCCGCCCACTTTGCTAGAGGTCGAAAAAACGATCGCGGTTTTGCAAAAGAAAGTAAAAAAAATAATTTTGCGTGATGCCGACTATTTGGCAGCGGAGTTCGGTCTAAATGCGTCTGTGAAAGACTATTATCATGAGAGAACTTTAGAAGAAATTCTTAAACTCCGCTCGATCTTCGTAAAAGAGAATGCAGAACAGCGATCTCATGCCGAAAATTTTGTATGGGCTTCCTTACTACATATATTGCATGGAAACCGCCCATATGCGTTATCGAGAACATCACATCCAATCACCCCATTCTCACCTACTGGCCCAGCCGAATACAAGGATGTTTTTCTAAAAATATATCAACGAGCTGAACGGATGCTGCTCCCTCCGTTACCGTCAACTTTCGTACCTGGTAAGGGGATATATGGAGATTTTCGAGATCTCCCAAGAAATCTGAATACTAAATTTGATACGATCATTACCTCACCTCCGTTTTATGGGATGCGCTTTGATAGGCCTAATTGGCTGAGGCTTTGGTTTTGTGGATGGAGCGAAAAAAACTTCAAAGACGAGAGCCTAGATTTTTTAGAACGGCAACAAATGAAAGATGTGACCGTATATCGAGAATTTTTCGATATGTGCCGCGGGAGCATTAAAGATGACGGAGTTCTAATTCTCCATTTAGGTTCGGGGGGAACACGCGATTTGGTGTCTGAGTTAAAAAAATTAGCATCACCTAACTTTTTGTTGGAAGGCGAAGTGACGGAGAACGTTCAAGCCATAGCAACGCATGGAATCAAAGATAAAGGCCTCACCAAGACCCATACGCTGCTATTTTTTACTCCCACCCACCACACATCTTGATTGGTGCGAGTTTGCCAGATTTTAAATAATAGCGTCTGGCCGCTCGCTCAGTTCTTGCATCAGATCATCGTACACTCGCGTATTTGCCTGCCTTAACAGATTGAACAAATTTGTAGCAGGCATCAGCTCTGAAACTTTACGCGCTATCGCAGCAAATGTGCGAGCATCCCATTCCATTGCAAATGTATCTATTTCTGCAATGATTCTTGCCAGCTCGACTTGATTCACAGCCTTGGCGGTAAGCTCGATATAACTCAAACCAGTAATATTTGAGAGCCGCCGAAGTTGTGCTTCGTTATAGAAATCGATAGGAAATTTATCTTTTTTAAGATTGTTATGTTCAGCACATAAGCAGGTGGCGTGCTCGTCAATGGGCCACAAATACGATAACGGGCGGGTATGATCTAGTTGGAATTCTTCTAGTGGAACATCCCGCTCGCAATAAAAACATTTGCGACCAAATTTTTCCCATATCTGAGATTTCAATCCTGCGCCCGTTCGATCTTTAATTTCCTGAAGAATCGCTGGTTCTTTGAGTAGAAACTTTCTCTCTCTCGTTATAACTGATGATTCGTGCAGCTGGTCCGTCGTACGTATGGGATTAAAATCATCATTAATTCTCCATTTCTTGCAGGCTCGACACTCATTTTGGTGGAATGTCTTCTTTGCGTTGTGTTTGTGAAATGACAAAGAGCCTAAAACAAAGGGGTTTACTGGTAACTGGCGCTGACAAAAAGCACATTTTTTTAGATAAATATCGACACCAGCGTCCAACGAAAAAGAGACCGAGTTCTCCACATCGACGTCTAAATCTATCGCGTTTTCATGGTGGAGATAAAACGTCTCAGGACACACGTGCGACGAATTTAATAATGCAACATCTATCTGTTGCTCCAGTATTTTCGGTGGAAGATTTAAATAGTCCGCTTCCCATCCCCAAATATGCAATGGGCAATTTCTGCTCCACGTAATACTAACCTCAACTCTTATTTCTGCATGATATGGCTCCGGAATAGCCAACCCTATTCTGCTCCAATTGGTCCCCACATTAAATTCCCGAGTGCAATCCACATTCGCCACTCGAACATTCACTTGCAACATACACGGTTCTTCGGCACAAACGAACCCGCCGAAGCCCATGTAAATGCTATTGGTCCCCTGTCTTACGACGTCCTTAAAAAACACTATTCGCTTGGGGGATTCGTTAGTGACGATTCTCTGAGATATTTTTTTATGAAGCTCTTGATAATCTCGAGCTGATGAATAGCCATCATTGCGACTCTGAACCGCTAATCTTCTCATGCTGATTTGCCTAAGTTAATCTAGGCAAACATGAATATCATAGTACGCAAGAGCGCGCAACATTCAGGCTGCTTCGCCGCTGAATCTGCTAACTTTTCTATTTAAGAGAAGAGTTACATGCCACTGTCAGCCGCCGCCCGAAGGATCTTATGCGACTAATCTTCCTGGGGTTCAAATTCTACCCACCACATGGATGTTGTATTAATTAACATAAAATGTAGATCTAGGCCTTTTAGGTAGAGGCAAAATTCATGAACAATATGCGTCCGGATGGCAACTAGAGCCTAATGAATTACCTAAATCCAGCAAAGATTAACGAAAAATACGCAGAGGCAAAGATGAAAGCAACGCAATTCTCCAAAACCAGAATTGAACTCCATTTGGCAATGGCGCGTGCATATCAGAAATTTTTGGAATTTATCTATATACAAAATAAAGATGAGCCAGAACTTCAAATCAGTATGAATGAAGCCCGGATCAAATTCCTAAGCATTTACTTCGCAACGCATGCACCTGTATCGGAAATATTCAATCATCGCCCTAAATTGGCCGAGCGCAAATCTGGAAGCCGCCGCTATTTGATCGCAGATTATTACAGCCAAGGTGCGTTGGATGCACTTCGAAACTTCCCTGAAAAGGGGTTAGACCTAGCGTTTGAACACATCATTCCAAAGGATCTAATGCGAAAAGAATGTGAAAAACGCGCAGAAGCGGGAGAAATCCCTGCAATTGACGAGATCAAAAAAATGATTGACCAATCTTGGCATATTGCGGTTATCAGAAAAGATGAAGATCGCCTACTTAAACCTGCGAAGAAAATGCCGGATAGCTGGAAGGTAGGCGACGATGTATTAGCCCGATATCGTCAAGATGAAATGAGAATGCGCTTTCCTTTATTTCGAGCTAATGAAGACGCCGATGCATGCAGAACCATTTTGAAGAGTTAGCGAATACTTGCCTTGCATTCATATATAGAAAAATATGTCTGATCAAACTCCCCAAGAAAAAAAAGAGAAATTTACGCTCGCTGAGATCAAGCACACCGATGTCCAATTGCTAGTGACGGCAATTTTTAAAGCTATAGAACATTACAAGCCTGCGATTAGATTGGGGCTCTCTATTGTTGCTGTTATTTCTCAAGAACTAAAAGACTACGCTCAGAAATTTGAGCCGATCATTCTAAGACTGGCATCGGTCGACTGGAAAGCAGCACATAAGAGGTTGGAGGATTTACCTACTAAGTCGAAAGCTGCTATGGAACTAGCGGCAAGCAAAGGTTGGTTCTTTGGTTGGGACGAGTCGTTGCAAACATTGATGGAGATGGTCGACAAACTTGAAGTGATCGATCCATCAGAAATTGATCAAGTCATGGCACAGTATTACAGGAGAAATTTAACGTTCTTTAGAGATCGATTGCTAAGTCGGCATCCTCAGCGAGCCCCTGTTATTGGAGCAGCAATCACAGCTCATTTGACGGATACTATGGAAGGATATTTTCTTTCTATACCGGTATTTATCGCCCAAGCAGACGGATTACTAACCGAACTAACGGAAGTTAACTCGGCAACGATGAAAGTACGGGGTGGAAAAACTAACGAGCTTCAGTCGACGGTGGCGCTACGAAAACGATTTGCGAATGACCAATATTCACTCGATCTCATTCATCCTCTTCTTGTTCTACATGAATTGGACATAATGAAAAGCTCTACTGCTCGTATGGAGTCCGAGAAAACGTCTGGCGAAGCTTTTACCGCATTAAATCGGCATCAAATTTTACACGGCGAAAGCTGGGATTACGGAACCGAATTGAACAGTTTGAAAGCAATATCGTTCCTTACGTTTGTCGGGCTTCACTTGCCCTTGGTACTGGAGCGGGTTCAAGAAAAAACTGACGTGGCGGAGTAATCAACGTTACGGCGACGAATGAATACCAAGATAGATATATCTCTAATGACCGCCGATTTTATTCGCGCTGGAATTTAGTTGATTCGCTGGCTCTACAATTAGCATCACCACCGGATAAATTTCTTTGCAAGGAGTTTCCCGATCATGCCAAACGCATTCGACGTTTGCCCCGCCACGCAAGCTTCGCACGCACATTACCGCTCCGCCAGATTTCAGGCGAACCAAATCTCCAATATTAAACATCTCGCTCATAAAACCACCATGGACATGACGGCGATTGTTAATGCTTGCCGTTCCTGATCTATTTATTGAAAAAATCAGGAACGGTTTTTGGTTCACTTCTGTGCCGCCTTGATAAGCTGAAAGTAGGTCGATGCTCCGGACTTCGATAACTTGGCTTCCACAATAAATTTTTCCAGTACTTCTTTTCTTGTCATCCCTTTGGTTTTCATCATCTGCTTATAAATCTCGGTCGCAATGTCCATTTTTGTACGCCCGATGGGCTTTTCTTTCTGACCCTCGCCCATTTTTTCGACCACTGATTTACTGGTTTGATTTTCGACGGATGCGTTTTGCATCGTAGGCGTCGATTTAATCGCGTCAGAATCGTTTTTAATCGCTTCCGTTTTTGGTTTAGCTGATGCGCCCGGCATGACAGCTAGAATGGTGGCCTTAATTGGCTCAGCGGAGTTCGTTGCTGGAACCGCCGAAGATGCCATCGGCGTTGCCTGTGCATTGGTGGTCGGGGTAGTCTTCGGCAAGGTGAGTTTATCGTTTCCCATGATGGGCCTATCGAATTGATTGAAGGAGCCACCACCATCCGGCGTGCCATAAAAATAATCAACGATGATGTCTGGATCGCAGGGAAATATTCTGACCTTTCCGTTCAGGAAAAATACAAAACAACTGTGTTTCTTTGCCTGACCTACTACATTTTCCATCACACCTTTTTATTAGCAGAAGATAACCTCGTGATTTAACAAGGAAATTGAAGCTACATCAAAAGCTTCCAGGGCTTATAGAGCAGAAACACTCTCGAGAAGCGGTGACACCATATACATGCGCCTTTCCGCACAAACAGCCGTCTTAGAACTCGCCAAACGGAATTCAGGTAAATGTGGCCGCAGGCCGCGTTTCCTGTATTCCGTTTTGCTGCGCCGCAGGTGCAGTGGCCGATTCACGATGACTTCATAACAATGGCTCTGACGCCAATTGATCACAAATGAAATTCGGGATACAGCTCGCATAAAAACGATTGATCTACTCAATCGGTTGCATCGACCAGCGCTCGCTTCGCTCGCACCAATCTAGTTCGGTGAGCACCTCACTGGCGTTCGTGCATCACCAAACCAGCTATGGCTAACCTCAAGCAACTGCACAACCAAAGACACATATTTGGAATTGCCCCCGCATTAACGGATACAGGCTGGTAGCTGCATACGGCTCTCAAGAGAACGGGTAAAACAAACTCCACGTCATTCGTGCAAACACAGCGGGAACGCAGAGGCAATTCGATCCAGCCTAATGGGACGGACTTTAGATGCTTACGGCATCAGAGCTTGGGGGCAGCCTCCTGGCTGATCTGTTCTCTTTTATAGCGTCTTCTTCTCTGTATATAAGGTCATGACGATGTGACCAAGACAGGACAGTGTCGCTAAATGGTCCATCCAGAAAGGCTTTGGAATGGTCATTGGCATGTCAGTTAAATTTCTACATCATCTGTATTTATGTCTGAGAATGAAAACGGCACATGAGGGGCTACATCAAGCGGCGGATCAGAGTCGTTTTTTGAACGACGGAGTTTCCTCTTTTTCACAAACCGTTCAATCGACTTCTTAGCCGCTTCATTGTCATCCCATAGCACCAGAGAATCTACCGGCGAAAAATCAATCCGAGGTTTTGCAAAATGATACGTCGAAAAAAATCGATCTAGATCAACCCGATAGTAATAGGTCCGCTTTCCGTTTACATCTTTCTGAGTACGCTTGGCCCATCCCGTCCCGATCAATTCCAAAAATTCTTTTAAGTAAGCGATAGGTTTTTCTCGGATATCTAATCTAGGTTTAATATTGAGAAGCGATGTGATTTCATATTCACGATCTACGCATACGCGCGTGAATTCCTGTAAATCATTTCCGCAGATTAGTTTGTCGTTTTTGAAATATCCAGCTTCGTCAGTCAAAGTCGACGCATGTAAAATTTCACGCAACAATTTCTTCTTCCGAAAAAACCCATCCCGATCCGGCAGCACATGTCCACTTTGCCGATAGTCCCACTGTTTTAGATCGTCGTCTGATGTCAAATACAATTGAAGAAATTTTATTTGATCACGAAATTTTCCGTCTCGATCTAACGCAACGAGGGCAGGCGAAATAGACTGGCCGTAGAATTTTTCAATAACATGACGATGAATTTCAAATTGCTGACTTGGAGATATATATTCTTCTTTGAGCAGTTCTTTAAACTTAACTGTTGAAATTTTCTCTGCTGAACAAATCCCGTCTACCTCGTTTTTCTGCACAACCTTCTTCGCTTCTTTTTTCGCATGCGCACCTATTTCCGAGTCCGCATTTGTTCCTATCACTTCCACTACACTCCAACCATTGAATTTTTTTAGGTCGATAAAATGGCCTCGCAAATTATTCTTGGATGCCCGTTGCCTTGAAATTACCTCAGCAAATAACGACACCAGGTCATCGTCTTCTGCATAGGTCTTATTGTCATCTGCATCAAATCCAATCTGCGCATCTATGATGTAACCAGACTCCACACAATTACGTTTAATAACGCTGGGTTCAGTTTCGTAGAAATTTCGCTCTTTCGAGATCCACACTTTTACGGACTGAGGATGACGGACACGACAGAGCTGTTGATCAATATCAAAATGAGTATTGATGTTCGATCGGAAGAAACCAAATACATGGTCGATCTTCATTTCTGAATCAGGAAAAGTAATATCGATGCCCGTCCCTAGTGTTGGAGAAGAAATGACAACGTCGTAGAGCAAAATATCTTTTTTGATATTTTTGACGAATTTCATACTTTCAATACTTGCGGAATTTTCTCCGGTAACCAACATAATCTTCAGAGAGGAATTCTGGCTCTGAAGAATTTCGTGAATTAATTTTGCCTGCTTCTTCGAGTTGCAACATACATAGCATTTCTTACCGCAACGGACGCTTTGTAGCAATTCACCAAGCAACTGATTTTCAGTGTCGTAGATTTCAATCTCGCGATGCATTTCCTTATACCGATTGATGTAAAAGGCTGTCGGCATAGAATCACCCCTCGCCATGGAAATAGTCGCTAGCGTTAGGTAGCTCAAATCCGCATCGCAGGCAATTACCGTTTTTGCTCGAGCTAGATATTTTTGGAGCATCAGGAAACATTCTCGACGTCGATTCTTCAATGTTCCCGAGGTCAAATGGGAAAATACCTGTTCCGATTCATCAATGATGACTACGTCGTATTTATTTCTTTTTAGGTCTAAATGATGTGGGACGCTGTCTAGGCAAATACCATATTGCCTCGCGACTGGAATAGATTCCCCCCAAGGGGTTTTACGATCTAGATAACATTGCAACCCAAGATCCTTACATAGAGCAGAGACCAACGACTGGCGATGTCCGATTAGCAGAACAGAGCGTTTATCGTCTTTGCATTTCGCGACAATATTCCTTAACTGATGAGTTTTCCCGCTCCCCTTTGGACTACGAATCAACGTAACTCCGTCTACTAGCGCAATCGGAGATAAATGCCGAGACTGTTCTGAGCGAACTACCCTTCCCTCATTTGAGAAATATTCAATCGGGGCATCTTCTCCCAAATAATTAAACGGGTCCTCCTCAAACTCGATAGCATGAAGCTCCCGGTCTATCTCGTAGAAATCATAGTCCGTTGTTTTCCCGGCAGAGAAGCTATGCGGCCAGAATGTCTCGGAACAAGTACTGCAATGAATTCCGTTAATTCCGCTTTTCGATTTGACCACATGTGCACTTGCATGTTTATCTTCATGCTGAGGACAGTGAACAGAGGTGTGCGATGGCAAGTCTGAGATCAAACAAGTATTTCCTGCCGATGTCACAACCGTAGCAGAGTCCGATAGACCGGTTTCGCTACGTGTCGCACTAAACTTCTCAGACATTCGATTTGGCTCTGCTTTCGTTTTTTTCTTTTTCCCCAACGCGATAATTTCGTCCAGCAATGTCTCCGGCAGCATATTTCCCAAGACAATAGGGGTATGGTTTTTACTTCCAAAGAAAAATCGGCAAGCATCCTTACATGCCTGATCTCCACCAAATTTTCTGATGATGCCTTGATAGGCATGCTTCATTTCCTCAGCATCCTGAATCGTTCTAGTCAGAGCGAATACGACACGGAATCGATTGTGTTCCGGCGAATGATTTTGCGTCGCGTAAACAATCGCTGCGTGGTTTTTAATAAATTCATTTTCTAGACCCTCTGGCAGAGTCATTCCATCGTCGATATCGGCGGCAAGGAATTCGCACGCATAGAAATTCTTGCTAGCTCTACGTCCATCGTGTTGTGCGCAGAATGAATGGCCTTGGTTAATATGCTCAGCCAATTCATCAATAGATAAATCTGCATCTACAAATTCTGTAGCCAGAGATTCCCATTTTTTCTTTTCTTCGGGGAGTGGCTTATGGTCAATCTTGGTGTGAATAGCGATTTTCATTTCATGACATCCGTTCTCGAATCTATACGTTTCTTTCGGAGTGCGAACCACACACGACCATAGAATGATCCGCACTCAAAAAAATAGTTAGATTTGAGCCTCCAGATCTTCCGAGATGTCTTTCATAACTTGATAGACGATATCGACAGCATTCATAGCACTAGGGAACTTCTCAATGCTGTCCGGCGTATGAGGTCTAACGTCACCATACTTCGACTGGATGCGCATGATTACATCCTGGACATATGACATCATGCGGCCCAATTTGAATTTCTCATTTATGTGATTATTGACAGCGTACATAGCTACCAACTGACCCACATCAACATCAGGAGAGGTCTCTGTTGATTTATCGAATTTGTTCATGGAAATTCCGCCGCAATGCAGCCTAAAGTCTGACAAAGTGCAGAAATCGTCAATATTCTGTGGATAGAAGACAATATTCATGTACAAGCACGACATGGCGATGTCTTCCTGCGTTGGAGAAATTGCATATGGGAGAAACACAATCAGTACCCCCTGCGCAATCTCATCAAAGCCCTCGTTGAGAACCTTGGTGTAGTAGTTGGAAATTGCCAGCGCCAGCCGATTCCCTTTTTTCATTGCGTCAACTTCCCCTTCACGCAGTGCATTGAGCATTGTCGTATTCACATCAAACATTTCATTCCTTAAAAAGTGATTGATCTTTTACTGATTTTCGAGAGTGCCTTAAAACAGCGCCTCTCTAGAAATCATTCATGGAACAATGGCCCGTTCCGTCTTCATCGCCTCAGCGATGCTTTCCATCAGCTTTACGACATCGCCTTCTGGGGTGTTCAGCGGGTCAACGTCTCCACCGAACTTTTTGCTGATCTTCGGCGCGCCATACCCAAATGATCGCTGGATGTCAGCGACCATCCGCTGCATCGGGGAGATGCAGTCACTACGCAATACTTTGAAGACCTGTTTCAGCATCTCCCGATAGACCGCCCAAGCTTCGGGAGTAACGCCTTCAGGAACGTCGCTCGCCAAGTAAACGGCGCTGAGATTGATCGCACCGTCTTCTGCGCAGTACATGTGCAGGTCCGCATACTCTGCGGCATTGTCTGGATAGAGCAGGACTTGGCCGTTTGCCAAGAATTTATTCAACAGCCGGTGTGTCATCTGCGACGGACTAGTCAGCAAAATCACGTATTGACCGAGGAAGATCTCGCCGCATTTTTTCTTCAGAATGTCTGCGTACATAGCTTCGCCATGGAAACGAATGTCGTTAGTAGCCTGGCTATTTTCGTAGCGGGATTGTGCGTTCTTCATGTTTTCCTTTTCGTTAATAAGGGGGATTCCGATTTCCGTTGTGTGTGCAACATCAACGCCCTCCATTAAATAGAAATTCGAGTACTATTAACGAAACAACCAGATCACATGTCATTACCTCGTTAATATGCGATACAAGAAAAAAATAGAAACACCTCGGGTTTTTGAACTTTGGTTTGAGTTTCTAAAACTCGGCAATCCGGAAAAATGCTCGTCGAAAGTAGCTGAATTATTTGGGGATGTTTGGAGTACCAATTTCAAAAACTGGTGGCCGGAGCATGCCTATCTTTTTGAAGAGATGGAGCCGTTGCGAATGGAAGTCGTTAGCGACATGGATGACTATCACCACATAGAGGGAAGTGACGATCTTCTGATCGTAGCCATTCCGCTGTCCAACACACAAACGTATTTGCGTAAGCAATTTGATGCACTACTGCGTGAACATCATCCGAGCGGTGCTGGCATGCCTAAATATGAAAAATATGCGGATCACTTTAAGCTTGCCTGTCGTCCGTATATACATGGGCTAGAACAAACGTTGAAGGTATATAACTATGTCCAGGAACTTAAGAAGAAGGGAATAAATGAAACCAACTGGAAAATCGAAGAAGAGTTGAAGCTAATTGACAAAAGAGCGAAAACAATAAATGGAGAGAAGGTTAATAGGTGGAAGAACGCAAGCACGAAAAAAGAAGTGGCAGACCTTCGTCGCACTCAAGCTGTGACTGTTTCTCGGTATCTTAGCCAAGCCCATTTTCTAATTGCGAACGCCGAGCAAGGAGTATTCCCAAGAAACAAATATATCGACAAATCAGATTTCATTTCGGTGGATGAATGATCGTTGCAGTGTTGACCTAAATCCCTATACGGTGAAGGAGCCCGATAGTGGGCCGGCTCAACAGCTTAGGGAGCAGCCGATAGATGGGCTTCCGATCTGCGGCGGGCCGCAGTGATGACTTGCCCCGATGCGGTTACGCACCTAGTTCAGTGCTTACAAAACGCTGTTCCAAGCTAAAAAACCGCGTTGTTCAAGATATCCGCCCGCCCAAATCCCTTCGACGACCGCTGAAAACTAATCAGTCCCAATTTTTTAAAGGCTTTTTAGGGTAAAACAGCATTTCCGGGGCTATAGCGCGTTACAACGCACAGACACCCGTTGGTCCAAAAATGAATTGGCAACCTCGTATGAGCCGTTCTGATGCCCTGCCATAAGAGGAAGCTGCTCTTATTTTGAGCAACTGTGGACTCCGCCCCCTGCCCGATCAAGGGATGAGACCGGCGGCGGATAACTGCGTGTTCTAGCATTTTATAAAATATAGATTAATTAGTTATCCGGCAAAAACTCACGCTGCATAAATTCTCAGTTTCGATACAGATGAAATGTTCATCGGGTAGCCCTAGTTATCATCGGCCTGGGGATTTAATGAAAAAATAGACTCTCGAACTCTGTCGATTGCACGACCGATTGGGAGTGCAAATCGACCGAGTTTGCCACGCGCTATGCGCGTGCAGTGTGGTCATGAATAGCTGTTGATCTATGTTTAAAAAGAGCTGATGGTGTATCCCATTACATCATTACAGAAAGCTTTTTATGGGAATTATCAAACGGTCTAACACCGCCAACTGGTACTATCAATTTCAAGTTCGCGGCAAGAAGTATCTCGGTAGCACTGGGACTTCCAACAAGACAAAAGCCATGCAGGTCGAGCGTGAACTACGCAATAAAATTCACGCTGAATTGTTCCTCGGCCAGGCCGAGACCATTACGCTGGAAGCGGCACTGAAGTTGTACCTGGATGCGCGCAAAGCCCTTCCGTATCATCGAGGGATGATGGCTATCTCTCGGAAGCTTGCGGGTTATAAGCTAGAAGCAAAAACAAAGGCGAGGATCCCTTGTTACGGTCTATCTCAGAACATCCAATTGCACGAGTTACAGACCCGGGATATTGAGCGACTTGTGCAACGCCGGAAAGCCGAAGGGGACGCTCCGGCCACGATGAAGCATGAAGTAGGATTAATTCGCTCTACCATGAAGGAAATGATCAAGCTCGGATATCGCGTCAATCGTGAAATCATTTTTCCAACGTTTAAAACGACTTCTAGGCTTCGATATCTCGATGAAACCGAGGAATCGGCATTGCTACGCCAGCTTGATCCGGAAACGCTAAGAGACGGCTTAAAACCTGTGGAAACGCGGAACAGTGAATTGCGGCGAAATATGCAGGACAATTACGATATTGTCGTTGCCCTTTTAGATACCGGCTGCCGATACTCCGAAATTGCAAATATCCCGTGGTCTGCTGTCGATGTAGAAGCTGGCACTATTCACGTATACCGTTCGAAGGTCTCTAATGAAGATCATCTTTATATGACGGCACGCTTACGAGATATCTTTCGCCGCAGGCACGCGAGTAGAAAACCAGATGGCAGATACGTGTTCGAGAACAAGCAAGGAAAAGAGCGGGGGTATTCAACTCAGGCCATCAAGAAGGCCATAGATCGTGCAGGATTGAATGCACCAGACGTCGTAAAGGAAAAAGGCGGTAGAGTAACGGCTCACGTTTTAAGGCATTCATATGCGTCAAAATTGGTGAAGCACGGTGTAAGTCTTTTTGAGGTATCGGTTCTTCTCGGTCATTCGGATCCGAAAATGACGCAACGTTACGCACATCTGGCACCAAACGATGCCAGCAGAAAAGCAGTTGGCATTATTGATTCAATCCAAGCGAGAATTGCTGCCGAATAGTTTCTGAAATGATTTACTGCCAGCGGATCTAATACAATTCTGCTGCCGCATATCTTGTGTGATTGCACCAGTATTAAATCTCCCCACAATGCAAACCGCCCCAACCTTCGGGGCGGTTTTGTATGTCCTCTTACGGGAGTGTAAAATCGGAACCACCGGCGTCGGTTAGAACGTTTCCATCAACCGGTCCCAAAACCCCGGAACGTCGTGATGTGCATTTTTCATGCAGTAATCGAGCGAATATGCACGGAACCACGCTGTGTCGAATTTCATCGTGCCGTCTGCATTTTCAAGCAATCCTTCAACCTTCAGATAGCGCGGATTAGCTCGGTCAAAAAGCACGTCAATGTATATCTGACCGCGATAAGAGTCGAATCGTGTTTCGCTGGCATACCCTGCACATTCTTGATAGGGAATGCCGTTTGCGTCAAAGGCAGCGAGAATAGCCGTTCGTGCTTGATTCTTGCGATAGTCGTCCGTGAAGCCTATTTCAAAATTATGAAATTCGACGGTCAGAACATCACGTTGTTTCTGTCTGCCGATATGGTCAATGTGGTTTAGTAGCTGTGGCATTTAAATGTTCACCCAAATGGCCTATTTATCGCCGTCGAGAGCCCTCACTTGCTGTAGAGGTATTTCATCCGTTCTGCCCGGCGATCAAACTCGGCCATCTTTTCGGCATACTCAACATCATTCACATCCACTTCAGCACGTTCTTTCTCAATCTGCGCCAATTCGCCTTCAAGCTGATAGACCTCTGCTCGACGAAACGAGCCATCTAGTTCATATGCACCGAAGTGATCGGCAGCCTTACGCATGCCTACGGCCAAAAGGCTACATACAAGAGCATCTATCCAAACGGACAGTCCGTGTTCATGCTGCCCGTACTTGAACCCGAAGACGGCCCCCGAAATGGTTGGCCAATAGATGTTGAAGTCTTCTGAGAAGAACGTCAGTATGAAAATCCAGTATGCATAGATGCCAAAACAAATACTGGAGGCTCTCCACTCCCAGAACTTTGTTTCGTAGTGATTGCCTTCTTTTCTTACATCGAGGTACTTGCCAATAATGCTTGGCGCCTTCCATGTCGCTTGCAACCCCCAACCCAGCGTGAAAAGAATCGCAAGGCCATTGAGGTAGCCAGCCCACCGGCGAAGAGTTTCGTCTATATAACCATCGTTTTCTTTTGGCATTGCTGTTCTCACTTTTCTATACGTTTTATCGGAACAACCAAATCCATTCGTATTGCGACCTTTACCCAAGTTCCTGACGGCACAGGCGACTTTGATACCGTGTCGAATACGATTGGTATATCGCCATGGTTCGTCTTCTGAATCAGACGTATGCCAAGCTTGTATCCGAGCAAAACATCGGGGCAAGTGATGCACTCGATGGATGCTTTGCCGTACACCGGAGCCGATTCAAATACCTCAGCAGCGGTGTAGTACTGATTTTCCATCGTCTTCTGCGCGAAGGACAACGGCGTTACAAGGAACGCCGTCAACAGCAGTGTGAGTGCGAAGCTCCTCATTTCTGTACGACGAAAGAGGTGAAGAAAAGAGATTGGACGTTGAGCACAGCATTGCCGGAACTCAGTGGCTCATTCAGCTTTGTTACGATTTCTTTGGCGAGGACCGTTTTACCTTCGTTCGTGAGAATTTCGGATGGCTTTTTGCTTGAGATTACAGACAGGATCCGGCTCCGTATTTCTGCCTCTCGCAGCTTCGCTATCTCAGTTCCGGCCTGATCGTTCATGTTCAATGACATGGCGACCTGAAGAAAATAGTCCCCATCTTCCGGTTGAAGATTGACCACAAATGGGTCAATGGGCACAGTCAACGATACGGGCGCAGGCTGCGGAGCCGACTGTGCAGAAGGTTGAGCCGCTCGATCAGCCCGATCCTGCGGACGGGATGCAGATAGATATTCCGTGATCGCTGGTGCTGGCTCGCTTCCTGCCGGAGCCACACATGATTCAGGCACGCGATTGAAAATCCTATCGACTACCTCGGCTCGGTAATTCTCGGGCGCAGTGCCGGGAGTGGCGGCATTGATCATCATTTTCGCCATTTGAATGCAGAGGGGCGCATTGCGCATGCCCTTCGCCAAGTTGGCTGCATAGACAAATACACTGTCCTGCATCCGTGGGTCGTTATCTTTTGGTGTGAAGAGACTCTTAGCCGGGGTAAATTTGAAGATGCCGACCGCCACAACTACCAGTATCAGCACTAGGCCAATGAGTTTCCGTGTCTTTGATCCTGCTGCATGCGTTTGAAAATCCTCACCAGTGTGATTTGCCATATCCCTATGTATTCCCCGTTTTTTCTGATTTGAATGGCGTGATAGCCGAGTTCACAACATAGGCTCGATACGCCTATATTATGCATTTTAAGATATTACATAAATCCGTGCTGTGGGACAACATCAGTTGCTTCAGATATGCAACTTAGCCCTAGTCCCATGAGCAACGATATTGCGGTTCGAATTGGTAGAAATATTGCGGCTGCACGCAAGGCACAGCAACGCACTCAGGCAGGTGTTGCCGAAGCGGTGGGAATCGACACCGTATCGTTATCGCGTATCGAGCTGGGAAAGGTGACGGCGGGGGTTATGACGCTGGACAAGATTGCGGACGAATTGGGCGTGCCGCTGGGGAGGTTGTTTGATGGGGCATCTGCCAAATCTGCCGCACTCGCTGACAACATCATTGCTCAGTTGGAACCGCTAAAAGATGCTGACCGCCTGTTTCTGGTGGAGCAGTTGCAACTCTGGGCGAAGAAGCTAGCCAGTAAGAAGTGATCTTTTCTTGGTTTCTCGCTGCCACTCGCCGTAAACGGACCAGAGTTTATTGAGTACGCTCAACTTGGATTTGTCGATACCTTCCCCGGGGAGGTATTCAAACAGCGTCATGCCCACTTCAATGAAATCGTCGTATTCCAAAGCCAGTCCGGCCTTCTCTACAATAATAGAGACCAAACGGAATTGTTCCGGTCGAGAGATTTTCATGTAGCGGCGTGCAGCAAGAGATGTGGCCTAAGGCAGTTTAAGCCCCTCGTAAATACGCCACATTTCATTCAGCAAGCTAACTTTCGGCTTGTCGATTTCGAAGCCGGGAATATCCTCAAACATCCCAAGTAGTATTTCCAAAAAACCGTAATAGTCCAAATTCAAGCCGCTATCTTCCGCGATAGCTTGGACCAGTGTATTCTCTTGTTCCAAAGATAATGTTTGCATCACGCATTTTCGTTAATACTGATGCAGACACACTCCCTGTAGTTGTGAGAAACGGCAACAAGGGAAAAAAAGAATTATTCGTGGCTATTAATTAAAAACCAAAAAACAAAGCCGAAGGGGGAAGAAATGGAATCAGTTGAATTCACCGTTCAAGGTTCATCTGCGACACCTTATACGGTTAGCTTTATATACGAAGAAAAGAGACTAGGTGCGTTTTGTACTTGCGCAGCCGGGACTAGTGGTACCGCATGCAAACACCGTCTTTCGATATTGGCAGGGTCTGACCCTGGAATTATCGGTGGAAGCCTAGACCAAATCCCTAAAATACTCGCATGGTTAAAAGGGTCTGAGATTGAGACCTGCATGGCTGAACTTGCTGCGGCAGAAGAACAATTTGAAAAAGCAAAGAAGCAAGTTTCGACGGCAAAGAAGAGACTATCAACGTCACTAACGAAGTAATGGTGCCGAACGCCAGTGTATAAAGATTAGAGTGTTCTATACGCATATTTACCCTCCTACATCACCGAAGGCAATGATGACTTTCGATCTGCGAGCAGCATTACCGGTTCTTTTACCGAAAGCTATTGCTTGGGCTCAAGAACGAGAAGAAGAAATTCTGAACACTGGAATTCCTCTTACTGAATACGAAATTTCTTTGGCAAAGCGTGTGGGTGTTTCTGAACCAGAGAAAGTTCGTATTTCCATAGTAGACGGGCAACTCCCGCTACCATCAGATTTGGTCCTTCGGCAGGCAGGTTTGGCTACAGGTTTATTTGGCCCTCACATGGCAGGCATCACTCTCGGCCACAGCATTTGTATTTGTCGTCCCCACGAATCTATACGTTTGTTATCACACGAACTTCGTCACGTTCATCAATATGAACAAATGGGATCTATAGTAGCTTTTCTTCCGGTCTATCTTCAGCAGATCGTTGACTATGAATATTCAAACGCCCCATATGAGGTTGACGCCCGCCGTCATGAAATTTATTCCTAATCTGACCTAACTTTAGATGCAAAGAAAAAAATGTTAAACAGATTTTCTAAGCCAGTGTGGCCGTCGCAAAAAAACAATTTGGTCTGCAAATCTACGACTACTACGCTATGTGAATGAACTGCATAAAAATCTAGGATGGGATTACGGACTTATCCCATATCCGTTAAAAAATATAAAAAGCGAAACACAACATGGCAAGAATCCCAGTTACTGCGAAAAGAGATTTTTTACAGTCCGTTACCTCATCTGCGCCTATTGCGGCTCTTGCAGAATTGATCTGGAATGGATTTGATGCGAAATCGGATAAGGTCCAAGTCATCTTAGACAAAAATGATATGGACGGACTTGAATCGATCCGCGTTATTGATCAAGGCGACGGGATTATTCATTCCAAAGTAACCGAGCTATTCGGTAGCCTCGGAGAGTCTTGGAAAAGAGCAGAAAAGCGCCAGAACGGTCGATCACTGCATGGAAAAAATGGAAAAGGAAGATTTAAAGCTTTTTCTTTGGGCGATCATGTCGAATGGAGGACTACGTTCAACGACAATGGCAAACCACACTCATACAAAATCACCGGAAAAGCGCAGGCATTAGACAATTTTGACGTAAGCGATCTTGTCGAAAATGATAATGCCCAACCCGGGACCGAAGTGACGATTCACAATGTCATCCATGATTTTCGGGCTTTAAAAGACGACTCTGCACCGATGCAGTTAGCAAAAATTTTTGCTGCGTATCTCACCGAATACCCCGAAGCAAAAATTATATACGACGGTATAGATGTCGATCCAAAGGTAGTCCAAAGTCACCAAGAACAATATAACTTAGGTGATATCGAGCTAAGCGGCGGACGAAAGACGGCCGTGTCCGTTTCTATCATCGAATGGACTATCGAGACAGAGCGAGTTGTCCATCTATGCGACGCATCTGGGATATCGCTCCATAACTTGCCCGCAGGGCAGCAGATCCGCGCACCAGGATTCAACTTTACTGCGTATGTTAAATCGGACCATTTCCGCGAATTAGATAAAACAGATCAGTTGGCTCTGGCAGATCTTAACGACGACGTTCAAGCTATCGTAAAAGCCGCGAAGAACAAAGTAAAAGAACATTTTCGGCGTAGAGTGGCCACAAATCAAAGTCAGATCGTCGAACGCTGGAAAGAAGAACAGATCTACCCGTTTGCTGATAAAGCAGAGCTTGACCCCGTGGAACTAGCCGAAAGACAGGTTTTTGACATCCTTGCCGTAAATGTTCAAAGCTATCTTCCTACGTTCGAAGATGCCGATAACAAATCGAAAAAATTTACCTTTCTTTTGTTGGCTCAGGCAATTCGAGAAAATCCTGATTCTGTACAGACAATCATTGGTGAAGTTCTAGGCCTCAAGAAAGATGCACAAGATGACTTGGCTGAGTTGCTTAGCAAAACTCCACTATCGTCCATCATCAGCTCTGCCAAAATTGTTGCCAACCGCCTGGATTTGCTTCTTGGCTTGGAAAACCTAATTTTCGACCGAGAAACCAAAAAAATATTTCGTGAACGCGACCAATTGCACAAAATTCTGGAGCAAGAGGCATGGTTATTTCATGAAGAGTTTGCACTTGCTGCAAGTGAAGAACGTCTCGAAGACGTGCTAAAAAAGCATCTCGACAAGCTTGGCATCCGTGAGGATGATCCCGAACCTGTAGATGTGGGCGATGGCAAGACAGGTCGGGTTGATCTAATGCTACAAAAGGTAATTCAACCAAGAACTGGTGAATACGACTATTTGATTGTGGAGCTAAAACGGCCATCAAAAAAAATCGATTCAGAAGTCCTCACTCAGATCGAGAAATATGCGATGGCTGTCGCTAGTGATGAACGTTTCAAGGGCGTAAAAGCAAAATGGACATTTGTAGCGATTTCAAATGAATTAGATGATTTTGCGAAGAAGAAATCAAGCCAAAAAAATATGCCGAGAGGCTGCGTTTACGAAGATGCCGATTCAAATATTCAAGTTTGGGTTAGGGAGTGGGCAGATGTTATCAACGACGCCCGCTCCAGGCTGCGATTCATAAACGAGCAACTGGTATATGAAGCCGATAGAGACAGTGCAAAAAATTATCTGCAGAAAACTCACTCGAAATTTATTCCCATTTTTGATGATATTGAAATACAAGGTGAGGATGAAGATAACGTTTAAATTAGAGATGTTCATTTGATTCAAGAATCTCTTCACTAGAAAAAACCTCTGTTATCCGCTGCGGACTGGCTGGAAAATTTACGCGTAACGAAAAGAAGCCAAGACCGATCGTTTGTCGATATGGAGCGCAATCTCCTCTTTGGCTACTACACAATTCGTAAGCTTCTGGATAATCAACGCCGATTAAAAAAAATCAATAGCGAGAGAGAACCATATGAAAATTTGTGGCATCGAAATCAAAGGCAGCGAAGCCATTGTTGCAGTCGTTGAACTGGACCAAGATAATTTTCGACATGTGCCGCTTGAAACAAAAAAGATAACGCTTAAAGACGACGAAGACGCAACAAATATTAAGTCTTTCCTCGTTTTGTTTAATGGTTTTATTAGGGACAACCAAATTAAGTGTATTGCAATAAAAAAACGCGGCAAAAAAGGGGAGTTCTCGGGAGGCGCAGTCACATTCAAAATCGAAGCAATATTGCAACTATTAGAACACTGCACGGTAGAACTACTGTCAGCACAAACTATCAGCGCGGCGAATAGAAAACACGCATTCATCCCTCCAGATTCGCTAAACAAATATCAACACGAGGCATTTTTTTCGGCGTGTACCGCTATTAGCCGGGCTAAAAAATGACCACTCTTTACATAGATGGAACGAGCGCACCGGCAGAGATAAAAGCTGCGTTACATCATTTATCGCAGAGCATCGATTTTTCCAAGGAAGATTTAAAAGCATGCAATGGGTATGTGTTTTTTGGAAAAAACAAAGTCACCGAAAAAAGTGTTGCCGTCAAATTCTATTACTGGGGTGGGAAGCCAGAATTTCATGCTGAACCAAAGCAACTAGCTGAAATTACTGCAGAGAACGTACTCTCGATTCACGATGCTGGTCTAATAAATAATAATTTTGCATATTTCGTAACCGCCACATGCTCGAAAGGCGATCTAGATGATGTGTTGAATTCGACAGCAATTGGAAACCGAGCGGCACTAAAGTTCACGTGCGAAATCCTGTCCGGCCTCTGTCATTTACATGAAAAGAGATTTCTACATAGGGACATCAAGCCCTCTAATATCTATGTTAACGAGAATAGTATTGCAGTCATTGGCGATTTTGGTTCGGTAAAAAGACTTCCCGATGGCCGATCATCCATTCCAGCTTCAAGTCACTCTTTGTTGTATCGCCCACCTGAAACCGTAATGCACAATTCCTACGGCGTTTCCGGCGATATTTATCAGACCGGAGTTGTTCTATACCAACTTCTCGGCGGGCATTTACCTTATGAAGGTCGTGCTTGGCTAAACAAACATGAACTATCAAAATTCGCTTCAATGGCGAACGAAACGGATCAGAATGCATTTGTCGACCAATGCGTGAAAGCAAAAATAACAAACGGGAAGATACTTAATTTTTCATCTTTACCGCCGTGGGTTCCTGACAATCTCAAGCGGATAATAAAGCGTGCATGCCTTGTCGATAGCTCTAAACGGTATCCAACTGCATCGGCGTTCATGGCGAAACTTCACGAATGTCGACATAAAACTCTTGATTGGCGGATTGAAGAGGGGCAGCCGATACTTATAGGAAACCCGAGCTATAGAATAATAAGTCTGGGACAACTGAGGGTGCAAAAAAAACACGGTGTGGAATGGCGTAATGACAATAGTTTTACAGGGCAAGGTCTAAAAGAACTAGTGACTCAAATTTCACTTAAAGCATTGGCATAGCGCCTCGCATACTGGCTTGACTTAGACGCGATGCCGGATGCTGCGACTACCATTGGAAAACGATTGGGAAAATGCAGTAGTCCACCATAAGCTTTCCATCTCAACTTGAACACAAGCGATGACAGCTTGAAGCAATCGGCCGCTACAGAATCCATCACACTGAACAACCCTCAAGTTCACAAAACACCTCAAATCCCGCGTAAAATGCGGGGTTCGCGGGTGTAGCTCAATGGTAGAGCAGAAGCTTCCCAAGCTTACGACGAGGGTTCGATCCCCTTCACCCGCTCCAGGGTGCAAGGGA
>JGI25157J39369_1000240_pt1 | contig 42079 bp, 43 predicted proteins | sample AraplaCL_Col_mCL_FD_39369 | JGI IMG/M metagenome (IMG submission 39369)
AAGTCGGCACCCTGAGTGCAGCGCAGGTGACAGCCCTCACCACCGACAATGTCGCAGGCCTCTCGACCACGCAGGTCGCAGCGCTTACCGCCAAGTCTATCACCGGCCTTACCACNGCCCAGGTCGGTGCGTTGGGTTCGGCCAATGTTGCCGCCCTTACGACGGCTCAGGTCGGTGCGCTGAACTCCACCCAGATCGGTGCACTGAACAGCGCTGAAATCGCCGGTCTGTCGACCGCCGATATCGTCGCCATCAATACGGCCGCTCTTGCCGGGTTGTCGGAAGCCAACGTGGCAGCCTTGTCTTCCGACCAGGCCGCCGCCTTGACGACCGCACAAGTGGGGACCTTGAAGACCTCGCAGATCCACGCGCTCACCTCGACGCAGGTCGGCGCCTTGAGCACCTCCCAGGTCGGTACGCTCAGTGCAGCGCAGCTTGGTGCTCTGACAACTGACAATGTCGCCGGCCTCTCGACCACGCAGATCGGCGCGTTGACTTCGAAGTCTGTGACCGGACTGTCAACCGATCAGATCGGTGCCCTGAGCTCTGCCCAGGTCGGTGCTCTGACGACGGCTCAGACCGCGGCTCTAAACTCAAGTCAGATCGGTGCCTTGTCGACGGCTGATATTGCTGCATTCTCCACCGCGGATGTTGCGGCTATCAGCACGACGGCTGTCGCCGGTCTCTCCACGGCAGACATAGGCAGCTTCTCGAGTGATCAAGTGCAAGCGGTCACGTCGAGCCAGATAGCCGCGATGAATACCGATCAGGTGGCGGCCATTATCGCGGCTTATCACGCGAGCTAACATCTGTCGGGAGCCGCTCAATACTAGGCTTCAAATATAACGAACTCTTCACGGCGCCCACAAGGCGCCGTGATCTTTTGTATGGAGTAGCGCGTCGACCGTGAACAATGACAGAGGCTAAACGGCACGGGCTTTCGCTGCGCTGTGCAGCCAGATGAGCAGCAGCGACAAAAGCTGCCTGAGAACCGGTTGATGAGGAGAGAGACGTTGTCGCCGGCGGCGGCCAGGAGAGCGTTGATGGCATCGCCATGCTCGCCGGCGAGGTGGCTGCGTCCCATGCGGTGCCCCGCCTTGATGTGGCCGATGTGCGGTTCGATGCCGGAGTGGCGCCGCAGTCCAGCGACCAGCGATCGTTGGCGGCAAGCTATCATCCATGGAGGATGAGCCCCGCGGTCCGTCATCAGGCGCGGCAGCTCAATCGTCGCTGTGATGGAGCCGTACTTTCCTGACAAAAAACCAGACGAGGATCACCACGAAAGGCACCGCGGCGGCGATACCGACCGTGGATACGGGCTGGGAAAACGAATGATCCAACCCCTTCGCCAGATAGCTTGCCAGTCCGATGATGTAATAGGAGATGGCAGCCACCGAGAGGCTTTCGACGGTCTGCTGCAGACGAAGCTGGAGCTTGGCACGCTTGTCCATCGAGGCCAGAAGCGCGGTATTCTGCCTGGCGAGCCCGACATCGACCCAGCTTCTCAAGAGCTCGGTAGTCCTCGACAGCTTCAGCGACAGATACTGCTGTCGCTCTTCGACAGATTTGCAGGTTCGCATGGCGGGTGCGAGCCTTCGCTCCAGGAAGGTGCCAAGCGTTTCGCCTCCGATGGGTTCCTCGTTCAATGAGGCAATACGCTCTCCGACAATGGAATCGTACGCCTTGCTCGCGCCAAACCGATAGAGGGATTGCGCGGCATTCGCCTCCAGCTCTGCGGAAAGACGGGTAATCTCGCCAAGCGTATCGTCTGCCTCCTTCCAGGCCTGGTCCCGCATCCTCTGAGTGACCGATCTCAGGCCTTCCTCGATTCTCCGTATCTCTGGCGATAGGGCCTGAGCGAGCGGAAGTGCCAGCATGGCAAGGGTGCGATACGTTTCGATGTCCAGGAGACACTGAACGAGCGCGCCGCGCCCCAGATCGGTCAATCCCTTGTCGACGATCAATATCCGTGTCAGCCCGTCACCATCCTGCCGGAAGTCGGTGGCTGCTTCGGCAGCACCGTCGCGAACGCGGCTACGACAGAGGCTGGCCGGCTCGAAGGTTGTGATGGCCTTTTTCACCTCCGCACCATCGGGCCAGATCTCCAGCCGGATGCCGGAGATGAACTTACCTGGTGGCCGGAAGCTGCCGCCGAAGGGATGAAGTGGCATGGGTTCGCCGAATTCCGGCATGGCCGGGCCATCCCAGAACCAGGTGGAGAATTCCGTATGCCTCTCCCAACGCAGGGTTCCGCGGCCCCACGGGATCGCGCAATGCCGGGTTTCCCGGTCGGGTACGGGAACACCCTGCGCGCGCGCCAGCTCTTCGATCAGTTCGTTGTGCGGCACCTGCCCGACATCCATCAGGAAGGCGAGCTGCAAGATGATGCGCGGGTACGACACCGCCACGAAGGGGCGTGCGTGCACCTCGCCCAATGCAACTGCGCGGTGTTCCGCCGGCGGAAAGCTCAGCCGAGCTGCTGCAGTTGCGTCCTTGGCGGGATCTTGAACCTTGTGCAACCTACCGCCGGCCTCCGATCTCGTCGATATGATAGAGCAGATCGGCGGGGTCCTCGTAGACCCGCATGGCACCGGCGTCCCGCAACTCCTCGCGACCATATCCGCCGCTCAAAAGACCGACACCCAGTGCCCTGCACCGGGTGGCTGCCAGCATGTCCCACACGCTGTCGCCGATCACGATGGAATTTTCAATCCGCACGCCCAAAGCGTCCGCAGCCGCAATGAATAGGTCGGGATCGGGCTTGGCGTATTTGACCTGATCGCGGGTGATGATGGGAAACGATTTAGGATCGACGCCCAGCGCCTCGATATTGACCGCCGCGGTTTCCATACGGCCGCTCGTGGCAATGGCGAAGGGAATGTTTGCATCCGACAGCCAGCCCAGAAGCTCGCTTGCGCCGGGCAGGGGACGTATCTGTGCACCGAGCCGGCGATAGGCTCTGGCATGTTCTTCGCGCAGTCGATCACTCTTCTCCCCGGTGATGTCGATTCCGGTTTCTCGAAGGAGCTGGTTGGTGAATAGGCCACCGCTCATACCGATCTTCCGGTGGATACGCCAGATCGACAAATCGATGGCCTCTGAGTCGAGCGCTTCCTTCCAGGCAAGAACGTGCTGATAGACGCTATCGACAAGCGTGCCGTCGAGATCGAAAAGAAATGCATGGTCGATGCGCATCGAAACTCTCCATCATGAAATCATAATTGATGCCGGGCAGGTGAGGCAACTGCGCCAGGGTGCAAATTTTCAGGACTGCCTTCGTCGGAGGGGTGTCTGATCCCCAGGCCGAAGGAAATAGTCTTCCTGAGAAGCTTGTCGAGCAGCAGGTAGATGACGGGGGTCGTGTATAAGGTCAGCAACTGGCTGACTATCAACCCGCCGACGATGGCGTAGCCGAGCGGCTGGCGCAGCTCGGAACCGGCTCCATGTCCTGTGGCCAGTGGAAGACCGCCGAGAAGGGCCGACATCGTCGTCATCAGGATAGGGCGGAAGCGCATCTGAGCCGCCTTGACGATGGCATCCTCGCTGTTCAGGCCTTCGTCGCGCTTTGCCTGGATCGCGAAATCGACAAGCATGATGCCGTTCTTCTTGACGATGCCGATGAGCAGGATAATGCCGATCATCGCCACGAGGCCGAAGTCGAACCCCGCCAACCGCAAGGCCAGCAAGGCGCCGAGAGCTGCCGAGGGCAGGGTGGAGAGGATTGTCAGGGGGTGAATGAGACTTTCGTAGAGAACGCCGAGAATGATGTAGACCACCACCAGCGACGTCAGGATCAACAACGGCACCGTACCGAGCGAATCCTTGAAGGCCTTGGCGCTCCCGGAGAAACTCGCCTGCAGCGAAGCCGGCGGATGCATGTCCGCGACTGCGTTCTCGATCGCCCGTGTCGCTTCCCCAAGCGCCGCGTTTGGCGCCAGATTGAAGGAGATGGTGACGGCTGGCGATTGGCCCTGGTGCGAGATTGAAACCGGCGACACGCCGTCCGTCGTCCATTTTGCGACGACCGAAAGCGGCACCAGAGTGCCGTTGCTTGCCCGGACCGAAAGACGGTCAAGCGTTGCGATGTCGCGCTGGAGATTTGGCAGGACCTCCAGGACAACCCGGAACGTATCCGTCTGGGTCGCGTAGGAGGCGACTTGCCGCTGACCGAAGGCATCGTAAAGCGTCTCATCGATCGTGGACGGAAGGACGCCGTAGAGCGTTGCGGCGGCACGGTCTATCTTGATCGACAGGCTGGGCGCTTCGGCTTGCTGATCGCTGCCGACATCGCGCAGCGCCGGGATCGCCTGAAGGCGGTTCGTCACCTTCGCTGCCCAGTCGCTCAGCTCCTGGATATTGCCGTCCTGCAACGTGTACTGATATTGCGTCTTTGCCGGACGCGCGCCGATATTGATATCCTGAGCGGATTGCATGAAGAGCTTGATGCCTTGCTGAGCGGCCAATGCCGTGCCCAATCGGCCGATGACTTGCTTGGCACTTGCGTCTCGATCTTTCAGTGGTTTCAATGTGATGTTGACGTGACCCTGATTGAGGGCGTTGCCGCCATTGCCGCCGCCGATATCCATGAACACGCTATAGACGGCCGGGTCCTTCATGATGATCGCGCTGACACGTTCCTGCAGCTTTGCCATTTCGGTGAAAGAGATATCGGGCGAAGCCTGTGACAGGCCGGCGATGAAGCCGGTATCCTGCTCCGGAAAGAACCCTTTCGGAGCGACAGCGAAAAGGTAGGCCGTCATCGCGGTTGTCCCTAGAAAGACGGCGAGCGTCAGGAACTTATGGCGGATGACCGGCTTCAGGCTGCAGATGTAAAACGCGGTGAGACGGTCGAAAAAGGCTTCCCCAATTCGGTAAAAACGTCCGCGCTGATGTTCTCCGACCGGACGGATCAGCTTCGATGCCAGCATCGGTGTGAGGGTTAGGGAGACGATCGCGGAAATCACGATCGCGACCGTCAAGGTGACTGCGAACTCGCGGAACAGCCGGCCGACGATACCGCCCATCAGAAGTATAGGGATCAACACGGCGATCAGCGAGAGGCTGATCGAGACGATCGTGAAACCGATCTCGCGAGCACCCGTCCGTGCCGCCTCGAACGGCTCGACGCCAGCCTCGATGTGCCGCGTTACGTTTTCGAGCATGACGATCGCGTCATCCACGACAAAGCCGACGGCGACTACGATTGCCATCAGCGAGAGATTGTCCAGGCTGAAGCCGAGGACCCACATTGGAGCAAGGGAGCCGGCAAGCGCAATCGGTAATGTAAGCACCGGAATGAGCGTCGCGCGTAGGGTTCGCAGGAACAGGAAGATCACGACGACGACGAGGCCGACCGCCAGCATCAGCGTGAATTGGACATCATCGACCGATGCTCTGATCGTGGTTGTGTGGTCCGTCACCAGTGCAAGTTTGATGGATTTCGGCAGAGACGCCTGAAGTGCGGGTAGCTGCTCTTTCACGGCATTGACGACGGCAATGACATTCGCGCCAGGCTGGCGGAAAACATCGAGCGCGATGCCGCGCTCGCCGTTCGTCCAATGCGCCATCTTGTTGTCTTCGGCGCCATCGATTGCCTGACCGATGTCGCGAATGCGAACAGGGCCGCCGTTGCGATAAGCGATGACCGCATCATTCCATTCGGCGCTGCTGTTGATCTGATCGTTGGTATCGATCGGGAAGGTTCGCGTTGGATCGTCGATATTGCCCTTGGGTGCGCTGAGGCTGAGATTGCCGATCGCGGTTCGAACGTCCTCCAGGGTGACATCCGCCTGAGCCAGCCGGCCGGGATCGACGGCGATGCGGATTGCCGGCTTTTGCCTGCCGCCGATGTTTACGAAGGCGACCCCGGAAACCTGGCCGATCTTCGATGCGACGTTGCGTTCGATATATTCGTCGAGTTCCGGAAGGGTAAGGGTATTCGAACTGGCCGAGAGTTGCATCACCGGAGCTTCGGCGGGATTTGCCTTATGTACCGTCGGCAACGACGTCATGTCCTTCGGCAGTTGGCCGGCTGCTTCGCTGATGGCGGTCTGAACGTCGCTCGCTGCTGTCTGGATATCCTCATCGAGGCCGAACTGCACCGTGATCGACGTTGTCCCCAGCGAACTGTTCGACGTCAATTCGGTAATGCCGCTGACATGCGACAGAGCATCCTCGATCGGCTGCGCGACGCTCGCCGCCATCGTCTCCGGTGACGCGCCGGGAAGGTTCGCGGCAATCTGTATGGTCGGGAAGTCGATCTGCGGCAAAGCCGAAACCGGCATGAATGGATAGCAGACCGCTCCAAGCAGGAAGATGCCGCTCATGATCAGACCGGTCGCCACCGGATGCGTGATGAAGAAATCGAAGAACCCATTGGTTCTTGCCGCGCCGATATCTTGCTCGCTGATCATGGCGCTGCCTTCTCGGCGAGCTCACCCGTCGGCGATCCGGACCAGGGTGTGACCGAAACCTTGACGCCATCGCCGATCCGCGACTGACCGTCCATGACGACCTCATCACCATCCTGTATGCCGTCGGTGACGAGCGCCCGTGCGGCTGTGACGAAAGCCGTTTTGACCGCTCTCCTTTCGACGTTGTCATCCGGCCCGACGACGTAGGCGTAGAGACCGTCACGGCCTCGAGCGAGCGCCTTGTCCGGAACGACGACGCCGGTCCGTATTTCCACTGTCAGCGTCGTCGCAACCGGGAGGCCGGGCCAGAGAATACCAGCCTTGTTGTCGAAGATTGCCTTGAGGTGGATGGAGCCATTTGAAGCGTCGACGGCATTGTCCAGGGTGGTCAGCTTACCCTTGGCAAGGGTGCGGCTGCCGTCAGTGCTTGTCAGCGTAACCTCGGCGATACCCTGAACAAGCGCGTCCCTGATTTCACCAAACTTGTCACCCGGTGCTACGAAGGAGACGGCGATAGGATCCACCTGCGTGATTGTCACGATCCCGTTGGTCGAACTCGCGCTGACAACACTTCCGACATCGACCTGCTTGAACCCGGTGCGCCCGGAGAGGGGCGCGGTGACCGTTGCAAATCCGAGTTGGGTCTCCGCGCTCTCGATAATAGCGTCGTCGTACCGCACCGCAGCCGCATATTGCTCGCTGGACGCCGTCTTCTGTTCGAGCGTCGAGGCGGAGGCGATGCCTTTTTCGGCGAGTGCCGCATAACGCTGCGCGTCTGTCCGCGCGCTGTTCAACTGCGCTTCGTCCTGAGCCTTTTTTGCCTTGGCGGAGGCCAGCGCCGAGACGAGCTCGCGGTCGTCCAATTTAAGAAGGACTGCTCCCTTCTCCACCATCTGCCCCTCGGCAAAGGGCATGTCGACGACTTGGCCGTCGATACGCGGACGAACGGTGACGGACTGAAGAGGCGCGACGGTGCCTATGCCGTTGATGACCCGGTCGATCGTCTCTGTTCGCGCCTTTATGGCGGTCACTGGAACTGCAGGAGTGTCTGCTGCCGACAGCGGATTGGGATGGGCAGCGACAATGCCGATCAGTGCAGCGCTGCAGGCGCGCTTGCCGGATGCGGCAAGCAGTTGAACCAAGGGATTGAGCATGCCTGCCACTCCGTGAAAGCCGCCTGATCGCGCTTGCGCAAGATGTTCATTCAATGACCGATCGCGGCCTCACTGCCGGCAAGCGCTTCCATTGCTGCGTCATAGCTTCATTCGCCGCAGGGCGTTTTCCAGTGGTCCGCGATGCGGAGGCGGACCAGGTGGCGGACGAAGTACGTCGGTCCTGCCATCCTGATAGACGATATAACTGGCATGCAGGAAGCCGTGATCGAAGCGGCCCTGTACACTGACGGTCTCGCCAATGCCGACGAGCTTGCCGTCGTCACCGGCAGGCCCCGTTTCGATCAATGCACGACCGCTGTCGTCCTGAACGATGAATTTGTTGCCGTAGATCTCGGCGACTTTGCCTTTGACGGTCACTACGCTCGAACCATCATTCAGGCTCGATATGGACACGGGAGTCAAAGGTGCCAACTCGACATTTGGGCGGGCAAACTTCATTGCCGCCGCACCCCCTGCCGCTCCAATGGCGAGGATTGCGACAGCGGCGATGCCAAAGGCAGCAAGGTGCGTGGCAGGTCGGCGCCTCGGCCTTTTGCTCCCGCCTTGCTCCGGCGATATTGAGGGAGTGTCGTTTTCGTCGGACATGGTGTCGTCTCCAATTCGTTTGACTGGAAGACAATAAGCTGCACCTGCTCGATCCACGCTGAATGTCGCGGTTCAGTTTCAGTTAAGCAACGTCGCCCTAGTTCATTAGGAACAATGATCACAAGCGAGTATGCCATGCGGGTCCTCTTGGTCGAAGATGATGCCGATCTTTCCAAACGCATTGCGGCGAGCCTGCGGGCGGAGAGCTTCGTTGTCGACATCGCCAGGAACGGCGAAGACGCCGAACACGCCGGCCTGACCGAGATTTTCGACGTCGCCGTGTTGGACCTCGGCTTACCCAAAATCGACGGCGTGACGGTGCTCAAGTCCTGGCGGAGCGGGGAACGGATGCTTCCGGTGCTCGTTCTCACTGCGCGAGATGGCTGGCCTGATAAGGTGGCCGCCTTCAAAGCGGGAGCTGACGATTTCCTGACGAAGCCATTCAAAATCGAGGAACTCATTTTACGTCTTCGCGCTCTGGTGCGGCGGGCCGCGGGTCACGCTGCTTCGGTGATCACCTGCGGAGATCTTTCGTTCGACGCGCAACTCGGAACGTTCGAGCTCGCGGGACTTCCGTTGAGGTTGACGGCGTTCGAATGGCGGGTCCTCTCCTGCCTGATCCTGCGCAAGAACGTCATCGTGGATAGGCGCGAACTCATCGAGCGGGTCTACGAGGGAGACACGGACGTGGATTCCAATTCGATTGAAGTGATCATCGCCAGGCTGAGGAGAAAGATCGGTGCGGAGAGGATCGGGACGGAAAGGGGACGCGGCTACATGCTAAGGGCCGGCCAGTGAAGCTAGAATTGCCATCACCGCGCAGGACGATTGCCGGCCGCCTGATCGCGTTTTCGGTGATCTACGCTGTGGCGGCATTGGTCGTAGCGGCTTTTGTCCTCTGGTTCATCGTTGCGACCGTGGTCAGGCAACAGGTCGATCAGCGGCTCGATCTGCAAATCGACGCTGTTCGCAGCGCTCTGACGTTCAATCGGGACGGCACACTTGCTCTTTCAGGCAATCCCGATGGCCCTCCCTTTGATCGTATCGGCTCCGGGTGGTACTGGCAGGTCACCGCCGACGGCCGCCATTTATCCTCAAGATCACTCGATGGAGGCAGCATTGCCAGTCCGCCGCGAGCGCTTGACTGGAAGCGGCTTCTTAAAGGGAGCCCGCAGCCGGCGGACGGGCCTGGAGACAAAGGCGAGGCACTTCACTTTCGTGTGGCGCAGACCTTTGTAGGTGGAAAGGCAGTCGAAATCCTCGCGACCGCCCCTAACGTCGCGCTGACGGCTCCCGCTGCAAGAGCGCTCGCACTTCTGGTGCCGGCAATGCTGACCCTTGGGGCCATTCTCGGCGTCGGGATTTTGTTTCAGGTTCGATATGGTCTCTTACCGCTCCGTGAGTTGTCCGGACAGGTTTCAGAAATATCGTCCGGGCGGCTCACGGAACTTCCGCAAACCGAAGTCGATGAACTTCGCCCCGTCATCGGAGAAATCAATCGTCTGGTCGAGCACAATCGCAAGCGGCTTGCCGAGACCCGGCTCCAGTTTGCCAACCTGGCGCATGGACTGAAAACGCCGGTTGCCAGCCTTTATCTTGCACTCGATGACAAAAATGACCCGACCGGCGAGGCACGGCGCCTTGTCGGTCGAATTGATCGAAGGATTCGGCACCATCTGGGAAGAGCGAGGGCCGGTGTCTCCGAGGCGGGATTTGCTTCGTCGACACATCTTCTGTCGCGGGTGGACGGCATAGTGCAGATGATGTCGAAACTTTATGCCGGGCGACACCTTAGTGTCGTTACAGCGATCGGTTCCGATCTGCGCATAAGCTGTTCGGCGGTAGATACTGACGAGGTTCTCGGTGGGATCATCGACAACGCGTTCAAATGGGCGGCAAGCTCGGTTCGAATAACAGGCACCGTCGAAGGCGCCATGGCGCTGATCTCGATAGAGGACGACGGGCCAGGTATTGAGCAAAGCCGGATCGCCGAAGCGATGAAACCGGGTGTCAGACTTGACGAAACCATTGCCGGTGACGGCTTCGGATTGTCGATCGCCAAAGAGGTTGCCGAGCTATATGGCGGGTACGTCAAATTGCAAGCCAGGCCGGAAACCGGACTCATTGCGGTCGTGGCGTTACCGGATGCGCGCGGGGACGCTCCGTCACTGTCTTCGTGATGGTATATGGGCGAATTTGTTGCGGATAACCAAGTGAGGATGTTGGACACCATCGATCGATCGAATTGGATCATCGTGTTACCGCGTCAGTTTTTGGCGCCGGCTGAAAGGCATTGGCGCGGTCTATCTGCACGGGTGTCTAGAGCGTTTCCGCTTTTCTTCGAATCGCGAAAACGCACTATCTTCTTATTTCCCAACGCATTCCGGACGGAAAACCTACCCACTTTTCCTGGAATTGCTCTAAGCGAAAAGCCTTCATTGATTAGCCGTGCTCATAAGCCCATACGAATTGCCACGCCTAATCGAACGATGGCAATCGCGCTATATTCAATCGGGTTCGTGGCAACGAGAGCGCAACGGCGAGATCATTGCGGTTTGAGGCTCCAAGGGAAACAAGAAACGGCTCGGTCTTCCGCAAGAGCATCGGCGGCTTCCATGCGCTTCCGTCCAGCGAGTACGGATGTCGACTGGCGAACAATCGACGAGGGATGGCAATGAACTGGTCACAGGATGAACTTGCGAAAATCGATCAGGCGGACGATCTGAAGATCGCCCCATTTCGTGAGGATGGCGCCACCTATGGCACCCCGACCTGGATCTGGGAGGTCGTGGTTGATGGTGGCCTCTATGTGCGTGGCTACCATGGTCGGAAGTCGCGCTGGTATCAGGCTGCGCTTCATCAGAAAGCCGGTCGGATCATTGCCGCCGGCATGACGCGGGAAGTCGCCTTCGAACCGGTCGACGGGCCGATCAACGACCGCATCGACGACGCCTATCGCGCAAAATATGGCAAAAGCCCCTATCTGTCGCCGATGATCAGCGCCCGGGCGCGCGCGGCGACCGTGAAGATCGCCCCGCGCAAGAGCGCCTGAGGCAAAACGGGATCATAGGGCGTCGAAGGCGCGTAAGCGCGAAAAGCAAGCGCCTTATTGTCTCTTGAGGATGTCTGACCGTCCAACACCACTCCACAAAGGGAGACGCAACATGATCAAGCGCAAACTGGGACAAGGTCTCGAGGTTTCCGCCCTCTCGCTGGGCGCCATGGGTTACGGCAAGGCGCGCGAGCTTCCCGACCGGGCGGAAATGATCGCTCTTCTCCGAACCGCGGTCGAACGCGGTATGGATTTTTTCGACACGGCCGAGGTCTATGGCCCGTGGACCAATGAAGAGATGGTGGGCGAGGCGCTTGCTCCGGTTCGCGATAAGGTCAAGATTGCCACGAAATTCGGCTGGGATATCGACCAGGAAACCGGCCGGCATCGCGGCGGCGTCAACAGCAGGCCGGCGCAGATACGCAGCTCCATCGAAGGAAGCCTGAAGCGGCTACGCACCGACCACATCGATCTCTATTACCAGCATCGGGTCGACCCGGACGTGCCGATGGAAGATGTCGCGGGAACGGTGAAGGAACTGATTGCCGAGGGCAAGGTGCTGTGGTTCGGCCTGTCGGAAGCTGGCGCACAGTCCATTCGCCGGGCGCATGCGGTGCAGCCGGTTGCTGCACTGCAGAGCGAATATTCGCTCTGGACCCGCGAACCGGAAGAGGAAATCATCCCGGCCATCGAGGAACTCGGTATCGGGCTCGTTCCCTTCAGCCCGCTGGGCAAGGGGTTTTTGACCGGTAAGATCGACGTCGGCACGACATTCGACAGCTCCGATATCCGCGCCGAAATCCCGCGTTTTTCCGAGGAGGCTCGCGTCGCCAACCAGAAGCTGATCGACCTGATCCGCAAGATCGGCGAGAAGCATGGTGCGACACCGGCGCAGGTCGCGCTTGCCTGGCTCTTGGCGCGGAAGCCCTGGATTGTTCCTCTGTTCGGCACCCGTAAGCTGGAGCGGTTCGAGGAGAACATCGGCGCGTTGAACGTGGCTCTGGATAAGTTCGATCTCGACGAGATCGAAAAGGCCAACATCGTGATCCAAGGCGCACGCTATCCCGAAGCCATGCTGCGCCGTTCGGGGCTCTAGGTGTTCATTGGTCTGAATGTCGAGCCGCCTCAGTTAAGCACGTGGCGGGTCTCTACGAGTATCGCAAAGCGCCGCCGAAGCCGTGTTCATGCGGATGGGGGCGCGCTTGATGCGATGCTCGACAACAACCGAATTGAAAGGAATATCCATGAAACGGATCTTGGCGGCCACGGCGATCTCGCTCACCATGGGTGAACTTGTCTTCGCTCCGGAAGGAACGGGCGGCGGAGCAATATCGGAAAGGGCTTCGTCGCTGTCGGTCAGCGACATCCGCTCCGTATCGCCGGCTCTTGCCCGCTATGCGGAAGAGGACGTGATTGGAAACCTGTGGCAGCGACGGCAGCTCTCGCAGCGCGATCGCAGCATCGTCACGCTCTCCGTGCTGATCGCCCGAAACCAGGCCATCGACCTGAAGCACTACGCAAATGTCGCTCTCGATAACGGCGTCACCCCGGGGGAAATCTCGGAGATCATAACTCATCTTGCCTTCTACTCAGGCTGGTCGAACGCCATGTCTGCGACCGCCGCGACGAAGGAGGTGTTTGCCGCACGAAACATCGTCGCCGATCAACTCCCTGCAGCCTCGCCGCAATTGCTGCCTTTGAATGAGGAGGCGGAGCAGCGGCGCGCCGACGCTGTCGAGAAAAATGTCGGACAGATTTCGCCAGGACTGGTGCTGTTTACCGCCGACCCGCTGTTTCGCGATCTTTGGCAGCGGCCGGGTCTTGCACCACGCGACCGCAGCCTTGTAACCGTAAGCTCGCTCATCGCCTCGGGGCAAAGTGCCCAGATCACCTATCACCTTAACCGGGCAATGGATAACGGCCTCACCGCCGAAGAAGCCGGAGAAATCGTGGCCCACACGGCCTTCTATGCCGGATGGCCGAACGCTTTCTCCGCCTCGACCGTTGTCGGCGAGGTCCTGCGCAATCGGGCGAAATGAGTGATCGCCGGCGGCGTGCAGGCTTGGCGAAGCTGATCGGCATAGCCGCCGTTTCAACCGATGCCGCTACTATTTTATGGCCATGTGTTTTATAAATGAGCATGTGGTCATGACAAGGAATCATGAGTGGAGCGACAGAACATCAATGACCTGACGGTGTTCCTGCTGGTTGCGAGAGAGCGCAGTTTCACGAAAGCGGCGGCCAAACTTGGAGTTTCGCAGTCGGCGCTTAGCCACACGGTCCGCCAGCTCGAGGAGCGGCTCGGTGTGCGGCTCCTGACGAGGACGACACGCAGTGTCTCGCCGACGGAAGCCGGCGAGCGGATGCTGATCAGCATTGGTCCGCTTTTTGACGAAATCGGAATGGCGATCGATGAGCTCAACGCCTTGCGCGAAAGGCCTGCCGGAACCATCCGGCTAACCGCCGGGGACTATCAGATCCAGCATTACATCTGGCCGAAGCTTCGCGGCTTTCTCCATCAATATCCGGACATCAGGCTCGAACTCGATGTGAATTACGGTCTGCAGGACATTGTCAGCGATCGTTACGACGCCGGCGTGCGTTTTGGCGAACAGATCGCCAAGGATATGATCTCCGTCCGGATCGGTCCGGATGTGCGCTTCGCGGTCGTTGCCGCGCAATCCTATTTTGCGTCTCGGGATATTCCGGCGCACCCGAAGGAATTGACCCTCCATCGCTGCATCAATCTTCGGCTTCCAACATATGGCGGTCTCTATGCCTGGGAATTCGAGGAGGACGGACGTGAAATCAAGGTCAGGGTGGACGGACAGCTCGTCTTCAACACGATCTATAATGTTCTCGAGGCGGCGCTCGACGGCTTTGGTTTTGCCTATGTTCCGGAGGATATCGCCAGGCCATATCTCGAGACCGGGCGCCTTAATCGGTTTCTCGAAGACTATTCGCCCTATTGGGAGGGGTTTCACCTCTACTATCCCAGCCGCCGTCAATCCTCGCCGGCCTTTTCCCTGCTCGTGAACGCGCTACGCCATTCTGGGTGACGGCGGTTGGGCGAATTAAACGGCCTCCTGACCGAACCGTTTCGGTAATTCGCTCGCAAGAGCGTCGATCGCCAGCCTCGACCGCAACGGCAGATGCTGTGCAGCCGGCCAGACGGCATAAGCTTCGATCACGGCACTTGGCCTGTCCGCCCAAAGTTCAACCAGTCTGCCAGCGCGTATGTGATCGCTGATGAGCCAATGCGGCTGCCAAGCAAGCCCCATGCCTTCGACTGCGGCGTCCGTGATGGCTTCGAGGTCATCGAAACGGAGCCTAGAACTGACGGGCACATCAACGAGGTCCCCCGATACGTCCGGAAGCCGCCAGGGCAAGGCATAGTCGTTGCGCCAATAGACGAGCATGTCGTGATCCCTCAAATCGGCGAGGGAATGCGGCTGTCCGCGTTCTGCAAGATATGCCGGAGAAGCACACAGCGCCTTGCGTTGGCTGATAAGCCGCCTTGCGCGCAATGACGTTCCGTTGCCAAGTGCGCCATTGCGCACCGCAAGGTCGAACCCGTCGGCGATCATATCGACTTGGCGATCGTTGAAGCTGAGTTCGAGTTCAAGCTTCGGATGCTGGCGAGCATAGGAACGCAGAATGGGCGCAACGCAATAACGGCCGAACAATACCGGCAGCGATACGCGAAGTTTGCCGACGACCTCGCGCCGTCCGGTTTCCAGCAGGGATTCGCCCGTGCGCAATTCCTCGATGGCGCGCAGGCACCGCTCGTAATATTGCTGGCCGTCTTCCGTCAGACATTGCGTGCGCGTCGTTCGTTGAAACAGACGCACGCCCAGCCGCTCTTCCAGGCGCGCAATGGCCTTGCCGACTGCGGAAGGCGTGAGGGAGAGCCGATCGGCTGCCCTCTTGAACCCCCCGGCTTCGACCGCTTCCACAAAAACTTCTATCCCGTCAAATCTGTCACGCATGGCGAAACCTTTCGGACGCTCTTGTGAGAGATTGCGGAATTTGGGGAAATAAACAAGTGAAAAACAATCGCCACTGCTGAATGTCATTCTACTGTAATGAGGAGATCAGGCAAGTGATGTTTCAGGGCGTTCAGGGGTACTCGGCCCCGATTGCTCTGCCGTCATGCGCATTCTTATTGCAGGAAGGCAAGCAAGTTGTTGATTTCAATCGTATACGACAGCGGATTCGGTCACACCGCGCGCGTCGCTGAAGCCGTCGCCGCCGGTATTGGCGAGCTAAGAGAAGCCGAGGCGAGACTGATCGCCGTCGCGGACGGGCCGATGGACTGGGAGGCGCTCGAGCGCAGCGATGCCATTATCTTCGGATCGCCAACCTATAACGGCCTGATCAGCGCAAAACTCAAGCAGTTCTTCGAAGATTCGACCAAGGCGGCCTGGTCGGCCCAGAAGTGGCGCAACAAGATTGCGGCCGGATTTACGAATTCCGGAGCCCAGCACGGCGACAAGCTGAACTCGCTCATATCGATGGCGCTGTTTGCAGCCCAGCACGGCATGATCTGGGTCGGCCTCGATATGATGCCGGGCAACAGCAGCAGTACCGGCAGCGTGGACGATCTCAACCGGCTGGGAAGCTGGCTGGGCGTCATGACCCAGTCGAACGTGGACCAGGCTCCCGACGTTGCGCTGATCGGCAGCGACTTGAAGACGGCTCAGTACCTCGGCCGGCGCGTGGCGGAGACAGCCGGCCGGTTTCGCCCCGCCTAATCTCAAATTTATCCCAGGGAGTATGACTATGAAATTGCTTTGTCTCGACGTACCGCAGCCCGGCGCCTCGCTGGAGAAATATCAGCCGCATATGCAGGATGAGGCGCGCCATGCCTGGCAGATGTACAAGGGCGGCATCATCCGTGACATCTATTTCCGGCAGGACCGCCCCGGTGTCGCCATCATAGCGGAAGCCGCCTCCGTCGAAGCGGCCAAAGCGGCACTTGCCGAATTCCCCCTCGCCAAGGCCGGCCTGATCAGTTGGGAAGTAATCCCGCTCGGTGCCTTTACAAACTGGGAATCGCTGTTCGCCCCAGGCAACGCCTAGCCCCGCAAGCGCCTCCGGCACTGCGAGCGCCGAAAAACTACGGGGTTGGGACCAATAGCTCGCACCGGCACGACAACTCGGAACAAGCGATTATGAACACAATAGGCTTTGCAGCTCTATCTGCCACCGAACCGCTCGAGCGCTATATCTTCGAACGTCGCGCGCCGCGATCGGATGACGTTGTTATCGATATTCTCTATTGCGGCGTCTGTCATACCGACGTCCATCTGGCCCGCAACCATTTCGGCTTCACGAGCTACCCCATCGTGCCGGGCCACGAAATTATCGGGCGGGTGCGGGAGGTCGGAACGGACGTGTCCCGCTTCAAGGCTGGCGACATGGTCGGGGTCGGCTGCATGGTCGATTCCTGCCAGCGCTGCAAGCCCTGCCTCAAAGGCTGGGAGCAGGACTGCGTGGAGGGGCCGACCTTTAGCTATGCGAGCAGCGATCGTCAGGATGGTACGCCGACTTATGGCGGCTATTCCGACTCGATCGTCGTGCGGGACAAGTTCGTATTGTCGTTGCCAGACGGGCTCGATCCGGCGGGCGCCGCACCGTTGCTTTGCGCGGGCATCACCACTTGGTCGCCGCTGCATCGCTGGAATGTCGGCAAGGAGAGCAAGGTCGCGGTGATCGGCCTGGGCGGGCTCGGCCACATGGCTCTGAAGCTTGCCAAGGCGCTCGGGGCCGATGTCACCCTGTTCACGCGTTCTGCCGGCAAGGAGGAGGACGCCTTCCGTCTCGGCGCGGACCATGTCGTGCTGTCGAGCGATGCGCAGCAGATGGAAGCCGTTGCCGGTCGCTTCGACGTCATTATAGACACAGTGCCCTACGATCACGACGTCAATCCCTATATGCCAACTTTAGCACTGGAAGGCGTCCTTGTCCTCGTCGGCTATCTCGGGCCGCTTGGCACGCCGGTAAACGCCGGCGGGCTGGTGCGCGGCCGTCGCGCGATCTCCGGCTCCTTTATCGGTGGCGTGCCAGAAACGCAAGAGATGCTCGATTTCTGCGGGCAGCACAGCATCGTCTCGGACATAGAGATCATTCCCATCCAGAAGATCAACGAAGCCTATGAGCGCATGTTGAAGAGCGACGTGAAATACCGCTTCGTCATCGACATGACCTCGCTCAAATCCTGAGGAAACCGAACATGACAAGCATGATCAAGCCCATCCTGTGCGTGGTGACCAGCCATCCGATCCGCGGTGACAGCGGGGAGCCGACCGGCTTTGCCATGGTCGAACTCACTCATCCGCTCGAAGTCTTTGACAAGGCGGGAATTCGCTATGAGATCGCCTCGATCCGCGGCGGCCACCCGCCGATCGATTTCTTTGATCTGTCCGACGCCGCCAATGCCCATTACTGGAAGGACAAAGACTTCCGCAGCGCGCTTGCCGACTCGTTGATCCTGAAGGATCTCGATCCATCTCGCTATTCGGCAGTCTTCTTTGCCGGAGGCCACGGCACGATGTGGGACTTTGCCGACAACAAGGCCGTGCAAAATGTCATCCGTGGGATCTGGGAGGCAGGCGGCATCGTCTCGGCAGTCTGCCATGGCCCGGCCGCGCTGGTGAACGCGACGCTGTCCGACGGCAGCTATCTCGTGGCCGGCAAGAAGCTTGCTTCCTTTACCGACGAGGAGGAAGCAGAGGTCAAGTATACGAAGGTGGTGCCCTATCTCCTTGCGACCACTCTCAAGCGGCGCGGCGCGCTGCATCAGGCTGCGCCCAATTGGACAGAGAACGTCGTTATCGATGGCCGTCTGATCACAGGCCAGAACCCGGCTTCCGCCCATGGCGTCGGCCAAGCTCTCGTCGATCAGTTGGCTGCGAAGCAATAAAGGCCGCTCTCCGTATCGTCAGTCTCAGGAGCGGAACCCCTTATGCGAGGCGATCCGCTCATCCTCACACCGACACGCCATGACGAAACATGGCACCTCGTCCGGCGTCGCAGACAACATTGACCGAAGGGTTTCAGAGATGAAGATCGGAAATACCTTCAGATAGGCAGCGTATTGCGCCGGGCGGCATTCCTATTTTCCGGTTGCGGACGAGGCTGCGGAATTACTTTTGCCTCGGAAGATTTCGGGATCTTCCCCGGCGCCACATCGGTATTTTACTGCTCGGCGACCCGTTCGAAAGTATCGCGTTCGTTTGGACAGAATGAGCCCATCCCAGCTTCTCAATTTGGTCTGAATGACCGGCTTTCGCGCTGGTCACGACGTACCATACCGTCTGGAGCTTGTTCTCACGCAGCATTCCGGTGAACGAGCAGATCGACGTCGGACCTTCTCCACTCATTCCAAAGGCGAAATTGACGCAGTCATCGAACCAAACGCCGATGGCCCGCAATTCATGCCCGTAAAAAGCGCTGTCCCGGAGCGCGGTTTTGAATGTGCCTTTGATCAGCCCGTCCCGATCTTCGACAATTGTCAGCGTCGAGCCATATTGATTGCGCCAGGTGCCTATCCAGCTCATTTCTGAAATCTCCTCATCTTGTCGATAGGGAAACTCGTCTCTCGCTTCGATGTTTCATGCGGGGCTTGCTGGGCAACAACGATGATATGATCGACTGCAATGCCGCCTTCACCGCGCCCCATTCAATTTTCTCGCCGTTTTGAGCCGCGCGGCACTCTCCGGCTTCGCCAAAAGGCAGCCTCTTCCTCAGGAGGGATATGATCATCCGTCTCCGGTGACGGCGGATCTGGTTCTTCGGGATAACCCGCCTCCAGAAACTCTTCCGCTTCCAGATAGGCCAATGCTTCGGGTCGAACCTCGACCTCGAGTACGTGGACTGCGATCTCGTTCGAATATTCCTTGATCGGCTCGGCGTAGGAATAGCAAGCCCACGGAAAGAGCTGGATCATCAATTCGTGAAGATTATGCGCCCGAATGCGGTAATCGATCCGCATCTCCGGTTCGCCTTCGTCCAGAATGATGCGCAAATTGCCGAAGATCGGCGAGGAATCACCCCATTCGTCCCAAATGAATATTGCCGTCTGATTGCCAATTCTTTCCATCAGGGCACGATCGACCGCAAATGCCGAACGCAGCAGTTTTTGCGGATCCGACGAGACGGTTTCCTCGAACCCCAATCGGGCCGACGCATCCAGGATGTTGGATGCCGGAATGGCGAGCAACTGCTCCTGTCCGAATTTATCGCCGAATTTATCGTATGGTTCCCGTTGGACCCACTGCCACAGAACATCACCACGCTCGGGGTCGAACAGGAACACGCAAACCGAAAGGGAATGGGATGCCCAGTAATCCAGGCAGCGCCTTTCGACTTGATGAAGGTAATTGCCGCTGTCGTCCCTCGCTGACGATGCCAGCCCGAGCCGCATCGGCAGAAAGCGACCGGTTGACCATCCATCCTCGAGCATTTCGACGCGAGCGTCCAGGCCGCTCTCGTGAGGATATGATACCCGCCGAAGACGCCAGCTAAAGTCTCGGACAAAGACTTTTTCGACAGCGTCGATAGCCGCGCAGATGTCGGGATCCGTGTGGGCAGCATTCAGGCCCATGAGACGCCGACGTCTTTGCGACAATTCCCCGCGGCCGGCTGTTGCGAGGAAGCGATATATCGCCATCCCAGCCGCAACAATTGTCGGAATAACTGTCTGCAGACGTCCAGCCATTGAACTTTGCCGTCGAACTAGCGTATTTCCGCTTTTCTTCGAATCGCGAAAACGCTCTATCCTTTTATTTCCCAACGCATTCCGGACGGAAAACCGCTACGCACTTTTCCTGGAAATGCTAGCCGGTTCCCTCGCTTACATGATCGAGCAGTGCCAGCAAACCCTTGAGGATGTCCGTCGGCGACGGCGGGCAGCCGGAAATATGCAGATCGACGGGCACGATCTTCGAAACCCCGCTGACCACGGCGTAGCTCCCGGCAAAACAACCGCCATCGCGCGCGCAATCACCCAGCGCAACGACCCATTTGGGATCCGGCATGGCATTATATGTCCGCTCTAGGGCTTCCGCCATGTTCTTCGTCACGGGGCCGGTAACCATCAGCACGTCGGCGTGCCGAGGCGAGGCCACGAAACGCATGCCGAACCGCTCGATATCGTAAAAGGCGTTGCCGAGAGCCTGTGCTTCGAGTTCGCACCCGTTGCACGACCCGGCATCGACGAAGCGGATCGCCAAGCTGCGACCGAGCCGGCGGTAGGCTTTCCCGTTGATTGCAGTCACGAGCTCTTGAGCCGCAACATCGGCACTGACCGGTGCAGGCTCCGTCAAAGGCGGACGGATCAGGCTTTCGAACAGGAGCTTGCGCATGGTCTTTTGCCTTTACAGATCGTGCCCCGAATAAGAGCAGTTGAACGACTTGTTGCAGAGCGGAAAGTCGGCGACGATATTGTCCTTGATTGCAGCCTCCAGCAGCGGCCACTGAAACCAGGACGGATCGCGCAGATGGCAGCGTTCGATCTTGCCCGCAGGCGACAGCCGCAACCATGCCAGGACGTCACCGCGGAACCCTTCGACCAGTGCCATGCCCTCCCGCACTTCGTTGACAGCCGGAGCTTCCGCAAGGAATGGGCCGTCCGGCAGCCGGTCGAGAATCTGTTCCATGAGCGACAGGCTCTGTTCGACTTCGCGAATGCGGATCCAGATGCGGGCGTTCACGTCACCGTCGCGAAGCAGCGGTACCTCGAAGCTCAGTTGGTCATAGGGAGCATAGGCAAGGTTGCGCCGTGTGTCGAAGTCACGGCCGGCGGCCCGCCCGATATAGCCGCCGGCGCCATATTGGCCCGCAAGCCCGCTCTCCACCACGCCCGCACCGACCGTCCGGTCCTGAAGCGAAGCCGTATTGTCGTAGAGGTCCACGAGAGCGGGGAATTTCCGGCAAAGCTCGGCATGGAGCGCCCGCAGACCGGCCTTTCCGTTGTTGTCGAGATCGGCGGAAACGCCGCCTGGCACGATACGGTCGCGCATCAGCCGATGTCCGAAAGCGGCATCGGCTGATCGCAGGACCAGTTCACGCAGCACGGCGCAATGGGCAAGCATCAGCGCGAAGGCGGCGTCATTGCAGATGGCGCCTATGTCTCCGAGATGGTTGGCGAGCCGCTCGAGTTCGGCCATCAGCGCGCGCAGCCAAACGGCGCGGGGCGGCACCTTGACCCCGAGGGCTGCTTCCACGGCTCGCGAAAAAGCATAGGCGTAGGCAACGCAACTGTCGCCGGATGTCCGCCCCGCAAGCCGCAGGCCTTGAGTCGGATCGGCGCCCGTCATCAGAGCCTCGATCCCCTTGTGCACGTAGCCGAGCCGTTCCTCGAGGCGAACGACGGTTTCACCATTGGCGGTGAAGCGAAAATGCCCGGGCTCGATGATGCCGGCATGGACCGGTCCGACCGGGATCTGGTGCAGGTTTTTTCCATCGGCAGGCAGAAAGGCATAGGAGAGTGCGGAGGCAGGCGCACTGTGCTTTCCGAGCGGAAACCGCAGATCCCAGCGGCCGTGGTCGAGCCACGGCCTGCTATCGGCAAGTCCCTCCGGCGCCAATCCAGTCAGGTCACGGAGCGCTCGTTCCAGGCGCAGTGCCGGCGGGTGATACTGTGCGATGGAGGGATAGCCGTTCTGCAGTTCCTCGAGGCTGAGGATCGCGGTCGCGCCGGCTCGTTCGTCAAGCAGTGCCAAGTGCACGGCGTTGCGCTCGCCCCAGAGGCCAAGCATCGTCAAATGTCCCTCCGACAACCGCGACGCAGCCGAGATCCAGGTGGACGTATCCGCAACGGCGCGCGGCGAGGGTCCGTGATGCGAAACCGGACGGCTATTGCCTATGAGATCATCTAACAACGACATAGTCCGGCCTCGCGTCATCGAAGAAGATTGGCGATATGCTGAAACCAGCTAACCATTGGGGGCGGCAGGTAGATCCCGGCCGCCAGCACCAGCGCCAGATGCAGGAACATCGGCAAATAGGATGCTTCGGCCGGGGCAAGGCTGCCGCGCGGCTGACCAAAGATGGCTCCCGTCAACCGCAGCAGTAGGGCTCCGAAGGCGACCAGCAGGCCGAACACCAGCGGAATGGCGAGCAACGGCTGCTTTGCGAAGGTCGAACTGACGATGAGGAACTCACTCATGAAGATGCCGGCCGGCGGCAGGCCGGCAATGGCGATGACGCCTGCCAGCAAGCCCCAGCCGAGCCCGGGATGCGTCTCGGTCAGGCCGCGAATGGCCGAAAGCCTCTGCGTTCCCTTGATCTGGGCGATATGGCCGACGGCGAAGAAGATCGCCGACTTGGTCAGCGAATGCATGACCATATGCAGCAAGCCGGCAAAATTGGCGAGCGAGCCGCCGAGACCGAAGGCAAAGACGATGATGCCCATATGCTCTATGGAGGAGTAGGCGAACAGGCGTTTGATGTCACGACGGCGGTAGAGCATGAAGGCTGCAAAGATCAGCGAGATGAGCCCCATCGTCATCATCAGCGGCCCAGGGCTGATCGCCTCGGGAGTGGCGGCAAGCAATATCTTGAAACGCAATACGGCATAGAGCGCGACGTTGAGCAACAGGCCGGAAAGGACCGCCGAGATCGGTGTCGGCCCTTCTGCATGGGCGTCCGGCAGCCAGGCATGGAGCGGCGCCAGTCCGACCTTGGTGCCGTAGCCGAGCAGCAGGAAGATGAAGGCAAGGTTGAGAAGAGCCGGGTCGAAGCCGGCCGCGTGCTCTACCAGTGTCGTCCAGACCATGGCGTCGTAGCCGGTGCCGACAACGGCCTGGGCGGCGAGGTAGACGAGGATAGTGCCGAACAGCGCGAAAGCGATACCGACGCTTCCAAGGATGAAATATTTCCAGGCAGCTTCCAATGCCTCATGGGTGCGGTAGATGCCGACCATCAGCACCGTGGTCAGCGTCGCCAATTCCACCGCCACCCACATTAGACCGATATTGTTCGACACGAATGCGAGATTCATGCCGAACATCATGACCTGGTACATGGCATGGTAGAAGCGCAGGTTGGCGGGTGTCAGACGGCCGATATCCAGCTCGTGGGCGATATAGCCGGCGCTGAAGACGCTGGTGGTGAAGCCGACGAAGGCATTTAGGACGATGAAGACGATGTTGAGATCGTCCACGAGCAGATATCGGCCCGGCGGCGGCCGAGCGCCGAAGAAGAGGAAAAGCGCCGCAAGCAGCGTCAAAAAGCTCGCGACTATGTTCAGCCGCGCCGTCATGCGGTAGCCGGGCAGGAGTGCCAGTAGGGCGGCCGTGGCAATCGGAATGACGAGGACGGCCGTAACCGCATCGAGGCCGAGGATGGAAGAGGAGAGGGCGTTCATTTCCGCCGCCTTCCCTTGAAGTCGTCGAGTGCCCGGACGTCTACCGTGTCGAAGCGCTCGCGGATGCGGAACAGGAAGACGCCGATGACGATGAAGGCGATCAGGATCGAGAAGGCGACGCTGATCTCCACCACCAGCGGCATGCCCTTGGCGCCGGTTGCCGCCAGCACCAATCCGTTTTCCAGCGACATGAAGCCGACGACCTGGCTGACGGCATTGCGGCGCGTGACCATGATCAGCAATCCGAGCAGCAGAACCGACAGGGCGAAGGCAAGGTCTTCCCGGGCGATCGGATCAGCAGACGGGGTCACTCGAAGCATGACCACAGTGGCCAGCGCCACCAGTCCCAAGCCGGCGAGCATGGTGGGGCCAATGCCGACGACGGTCTCGATCTCGCGGTGGATGCCGAGCTGGCGGATCATCCGGTGCAGCACGACCGGAATGATGATCGCCTTGAAAATGAGAGCGATCGCCGCCGTCACGAAGAGATGCGGCGCATCCTGGATAACGGCTTGCCAACCAACCGATAGCGTCAGCACCAGCGAATGCAGCGCAAAGACGTTCAGCAGCGCATAGAGACGGTCCTGATAGAGCATCATCATGCTGACGAGCACCAGGCCGCCGGCAAGCATGTGAGCGATGTCGAAGACCGATCCGGTCATCACAACCCCCTCGACACGAAACGCAACAGGGCCGCCAGCAGGCCGAGCATCAGCGCGGCACCGAGGAAATCCGGCACGCGGAACACGCGCATCTTGGCGGTCGCGGTCTCAAAGAGCGCCAGCAGGGCTCCGCCCGCCGCAAGCTTGGCAAGATATGCGGCCAGCCCCACCAGATAGGCAAGCGGCCCGGCCCCGAGATCGGCGAGTTTCCAGGGAACGAAAAGGCAGGCGATCAACGAAATATAAAGCAGCAGCTTGAGCGACGCCGCGAGTTCGATCATGGCGAGATGCCGCCCGGAATATTCGAGCACCATGGCCTCGTGCACCATGGTCAATTCCAGATGGGTCGCGGGGTTGTCGACCGGAATGCGGGCGTTTTCCGCAATTGCGACCATGATGAGAGCGATGAGGGCGATCGCCAGCGAGACGCGCAATCCGACCTGCGGCGAGGTCATGAAGGCAGCGATCGAGGAAAGCTGAGTCGAGCCGGCGACAAGGGCAAGAGTGAAGATGATGAGTAGCATCGAAGGCTCGGCAAGCGTCGCAATCATCACCTCGCGGCTCGAGCCGATCCCGCCGAAGCTGGTGCCAACATCCATGCCGGCAAGCGCCAGGAAGAAGCGCGCGCTCCCAAGCAACGCGATAATGGCGATCAGATCGGCGGTCCAGCTGAAGACGAGGCCGGTGGCGAAAGTCGGGATGAGGGCGGCCGCCACCCATGTAGCGGCAAAGATCAGATATGGTGCGGCTCTGAACAGCCAGGACGCGTTTTCCGCAATCACCGCCTCCTTGCGCAGAAGCCGGATGAGATCGCGATAGGGTTGGATCGGAGAGGGGCCGCAACGGCGCAGCAGCCGCGCCTTGAACAGGCGCACGAGGCCGGTCAGCATCGGCGCGAGCAGCACGACGATCGACATCTGGAGCGCCTGGATGAAAAGGGCAGATATCATGACCATAGCGCCAGCACCAAAAGCAGGAGAACGAGCGTGAGGAAGACCAGGCTCAGATATCGCCGGATGGTCAGGAACTGCAGATGATTGAGTTTTTCGGCCGCAAAACCGACCGCGCCGACGATGGGTAGATAGAGTCCTTCCCAGATATGATCATGCATCTCCAGCGTGAACCGCGCCGGGCGGAGATCGCCGGGCGCCGGTATGGTCACCCGATCGCGTGCGTGAAAGATCAGCGTGCCGAAGACGCGCCGGATAGGCTGGGCGAAGCTGCTGGCGGTATATTGCGTTGCCGGGTCGCTGATCGGAAAGCCGCAATCCCAGGCCGGCGCCCTGCGGATGCGTCGCGAGCCAAAGCGGTGGACGAGATAGGCGGTGAGCGACGCCGAAAAGAGGATGAAGAGGAAAACGAGCAGGCCGTTATAGGAGCTGCGGGCCTCAGTGATCGGCACGATCGACAGCCATGGAATATCCGTTTGCACCGGCATGCGCTGGCCGATCAGCGAGAGCGTCACCGGCGCTAGCGCGTCGATGACGACCCCGGGCAGTACACCGGCGGCAAGGCAGAGGAAGGCCAGCGCCGACATGGCGGAAAGCAAGAAACCGTCGGCCTCCATTGCCCGTTCTGCCGACACGGTGCGGGGACGGCCGAGAAACGTCACGCCGAAGACCTTGACGAAACAGGCGGCAGCCAGGGCGGCGGCAAGGGCGAGCAGGCCGCCCACCGCCGGCACAAGAAGCTTCAATCCCCACTGGGGCAGGGCAGGGCTTTGCAGGACGGCCTGAAATGCCAGCCATTCGGAAACGAAGCCATTGAAAGGCGGAAGAGCCGAGATTGCGACACAGCCGACGAGAAAGACGACGGCCGTTGCCGGCATGCGATGGACGAGCCCGCCGAGTTTTTCCGTGTCCCGTTCCCCGGTCGCCGTCAGCACGGCTCCGGCGCCAAAGAAAAGCAGGCTCTTGAAGAATGAATGGTTGAGGACATGGAATAAGGCGGCTGTCAGTGCCAAGGCCGCAGCCAGCCCCATGCCGTTCGCCTTGAATGCAAGCGCCAGACCGAGGCTGACGAAGATGACGCCGATATTTTCAATGGTGCTGTAGGCAAGCAGGCGCTTGAGATCGCTTTCCATCAGCGCGTGCAGTATGCCGAGAACCGCAGTGATGCCGCCGATGGCCAGAACGACGATACCGAACCACCAGGCCGGCGCGCCGAGCAGATCGAACACCACCCGTATGAAGCCGTAGACCGCGACTTTGGTCATGACGCCGCTCATGAGCGCGGAGACGTGGCTGGGGGCGGCCGGATGCGCCCGCGGCAGCCAGACATGGAGGGGTACCAGCCCGGCCTTTGATCCGGTGCCGGCCAGCAGCAGCGCGAGCACCAGGCCCGAGGTCAGCGGTGCGTGTTCGGCGGCACGCATGGAGGCAAAATCATAATTGCCGTCCGGTCCCGCAAGCAGGCCGAAGGCGAGCAAAAGGGTCAGTGTGCCGAAGCTCGCCATGACGATGTAGAGATAGCCGGCTTTTCGGTTGTCGGTATCACGGTGATGGGCGATCACAAGCGCCCAGGACGCGAGCGACATGAACTCCCAGGACATCAGGAAGGTGAAGGCGTCGTCAGCGAGGGTCACAAGATTCATGCCGGCGATAAAGGCCGGGAAGAACGGTAGGACGCGGTGAGGCGCGTGCTCGTGGCGGCCATAGCCGAGGGCATAGAGGCTAGAAAGCATGCCGCCGAAATTGACGACCGCCAGAAAGAATGCGGACAGCGCGTCCAGACGGAAATGACTGCCAAGCCAGGGCAGACCGATGGGAAGCACGAGCGTGGACGCGGCGTCGGGGGCAGCCATCGTGGCGAGTGCGTCGGCCGCTGCGGCAAATGCGATTGCCGATAGAGCGAAGCTCAAACTGTAAATGAACTTCGTCGCCTGTTTCGACCGGGCGATGAAGACGGCAAGGATTGCGATTGCAAGTAACATGGCCGAACATGACAGGAGCACGGATAGGGCGGTCATGAACGAGATCCCTTTGCTCGCCCGGACATGCCAGGTACTCCACTCTCCGCCCGCTTGGCCTTCAGCCTGACGCCGCGCCCTCCATCCTGGCTGACGGCGCCCTCGTTGATCACCTCTACGCCGGCTTCGCTTAGAGCTGCCAGCAGCCGCATCAGGGAATCGACGTTGCCGCGCACCACATCGGGGCTCGCCTCCATGCGTTGGATCGTCGGAACGGATACACCCGCCAATTCGGCGAGTTGGCGCTGATCTATACCAAGAAGGGCTCTGGCGGCACGCATCTGAGCGGCGGTGATCATGGCGGAACCATCACTTATGCTTCATAAGCTCTGATGTTAGCAGTTTAGCGCATGCTTACTGATGTATCAAATCACAATTTTGATGCGGCATCTTCGCAGACGGCCAAAAGCTCACTTGTGAGAACGCCACATCGAGTAGTAAGACAAACCATCATCATTTCGGGCGTGCCGGCCTGCGTAGGAATCGCCGCGACCCGATCCCGGAATACCGAGAGGGAAGGAAGGCTTGACGGCTCCTGATCCGGCTTCGGAAAGATGTTCAACCTGAAGTCCTGGAAGGAGCAGAGACTTCCGATGCCTCCGATACCCATCCGCCAACAGTGGTTCTCATGCTTGTAAGACAAGGCACCCATCGCAACGAGAAAATTGACCGCCGGTTGGCGGCTTGCCTGGCGGCAATCGCCGGCACGTTGAATGCGTCGGCCTTCTACGCCGTCGGCTTCTTCTCGGCCAACATGACGGGCAATGTATCGACGCTGTCCGATCACCTTGCCGTGGGGCAGTGGCTGTCGAGCCTGTTTTATGGAGGGATCGTTGTCGCCTTCATTCTGGGTGCAACGGCATCGACGCTGATTATCAACGCCGGCCGCCGTCGCAATATTCATGCGATCTACGCTTACAGTATTTTGACGGAGGCCGTGCTACTCGCCGCGCTCGGATGCGCGGATCTCTGGTTGCTTGCCGCTTGGCGCGCTCCGGTTCTCGTTCTCGGGCTTGCATTCCTGATGGGGCTTCAAAACGCGGTCGTCACCCGCATCTCCGACGCCAGGGTTCGCACCACGCATGTTTCCGGCATGGCAACGGATATTGGCATCGAGTTGGCCGTTGCCCTGGACGCCTTGCGCGGTCGCGAGCAGGTTTCGGAGGCGCGGCACAATCTGGGCAAACTCAGATTGCACCTTTATACGATCCTTTCATTCCTCGTCGGCGGCATTTTGGGCGTGCTCGTTTATCGCGCCATCGGCGGCTATCTTCTCCTGCTGGCTGCGGCCACCCTCGTTGTCATCGCCCTGAACGCAATTCTGCGGGCGCGGAAGGTGCTTGTTCCCCAGGGAAGCTATTGATTGGCGGACGACCCGAGCGGTGCCGGGGATTCCGCGGGAACGCAGTTGCGGCCGGGAGGAATTGCAGGCGGGTACGAACTTTGCCGGTGTGATTCATCATACCGTGCAAAGATTTGCGAATTTGCCATAACGAGCCGAGCCGATCGCGTGGGTCGAGGCGAGCGGGAAGATATCGGCCGGTCCGGTCGATATCAGTCGTGTCCGCGGCCACGATAGGTCGTTGGAACACCGGCCGCTTCGTGGCATTGCGCGAGGGTTTCCAGCCACGTAGCCAATCCGGCCGGCACTTCGGCATTCCCTGCTTCCAGCGCCTCCACCCATGACAGGTCACATTGCAGGGCGCTCGCCAGATTGATCGGCGTCCAGCGGATATGCAAAAGGCATTCGGAAAAGCGTTCTGGGGTCATGGATCCTCCAATTTCTGAAGACAGACCACGGTGCCGACGGGTGGTCCAAAGTCAAGCGAACATGCAAATCCGGCCGTTCCCCTAATCGAGATGGACGGTGAAAAGCTCCTAAGCGGCCTCATCGCTGATAATCATCGAACGCTATTTGGGTTCGGTGCTCTGTTTGTCCAATGCTCTGCCGAAATCCCGAACTGCACCTGTTGCCTGCCGGCTCGCTCTCAGATCGTTTTCGTCAAAGGCGTATCGGCGCAGGAGGGAAAAGAGCGCTTCATTCATCCGGGCGCCATCCAAGAGTTCGGGACTGTCGCAAATGACGTTGATGGTCCGCTGAACGACACGATCCGCAGCCGCGTCGGAATCGACGAATTTCCTGGCCCAGTGGCGAAGAATCGCGCGAAGTTGCGAATCCTGTGGCATGTCCGGGAAATTTGGAAGGGGCACGCTCACTCCTCTTATCCTTGCAGGCGGGTAGATAAGAACCGTAGGTCGTCACCGCCTGCAGGATTGTTCGGTGACATAAGATTGATAGTATTTCTTTGGGTCACTAGTCCAGCTTTAATCGAGCAGGTAGCGGCTGTCGCTCGTCATGCAGTCCGGCTGCGGGGACGCATAGCAGCCGTTGGTCAAGCGTCTTCCGGCGCAATCCGCCGAAGAGGGAAGGGCCTGCAAAGATGCCCGGTCCTTGCTCGCGTGGGATCATGTCCATGGGGTGGCGAAAGGTTCTTTGCTTCCTATTTCACGAAAAATGGGACGCGACACGCGAAGGGAGGAATATAATGGCCGAGAATACGATCTGCCTTTGGTACGACAAGGATGCTGAAGCAGCCGCCAATTTCTATGTCGAAACCTTTCCCGACAGCAGGATGGGCGCCGTCATCCGCGCGCCCGGAAACTATCCGGAGGGCAAGCAGGGAGACGTGCTGGTAGTCGAATTCACCGTTGCCGGCATTTCCTGCGTCGGCCTGAATGGTGGGCCGGTCTTCAAGCACAACGAAGCCTTTTCATTTCAGATATCGACTGAGGATCAGGAAGAAACCGATCGTTACTGGAACGCCATTGTCGGCAATGGCGGCCAGGAAAGTGAGTGCGGCTGGTGCAAGGACAAATGGGGCGTGTCCTGGCAGATCACGCCACGCATTCTGATGGAGGCGCTGCGCGCAGGCGGCGATGAGGCAAAGCGCGCCTTTGATGCGATGATGACCATGAAGAAGATCGACGTCGCGGCGATCGAAGCCGCACGGCGTGGCTGAAGGGACGCACGCAGCGTGATGACGATGCGTTTATCGCTCGCTATCGGGCGTGACGGTGAAATCGCTGGAACCTAAGATTGAAGTCGCCGAGACGCTGGAAAGATAGCCGGCTTGGCGATGAATCGCTAAGAAACCCTGTGCGCCAGGGCAGGCGATGCCATGGGTGCGCCAATTTGGAATATTGGCCTATTATTGCTTTTGTTAAGGACTCCATTAAATATGGTCGGGCATGGCAAGCCGGCCAAGGCGGGCCGGATCGTAAAAACTCGTGCTTAATCAGAAGCAGAGGCAGGCGATGGCATTTGACTGGTCAGGTTTGCACAGGACGGCCGCGCGAAACGCCACCCGCCTCGATCATGACAAAGTCGGCGCCGCCTTTGTTGGACGGACAGTACTGCCCGACGATAGACTTCCTTGCAAGAAAGTCCGACCGTTCGAGCCTGGCGATCGTTGTCTCCATCGATTTTCATTCAGGCGCCGGTTGCAGGCAGTGTGCCTGCATCCGTTTGGGTGCAAGAGGATTTTCGTGAAATCGGCCAAGGCCGACATCATCGGAATTCATACCGACCTATTCCCGAAGAGTAGAGTTACCAGTCATGATAAAACGCATGATCATCATGCTGATCGTCATAGGCTTGATCCTGGGCGGTATTTTCGGCTTTCAGGCATTCAAGAACCGCATGATCGCGGCCTATCTGGCTAATCTCAAGTCGCCGCCGCAGACGGTCTCGACAATCACTGCCGCGAGCAGCCCATGGCAGACGACGCTGCAATCCATCGGCAGCTTCAATGCCGTCGAGGGCGCAAATCTTTCGGCGCAGGTGCAGGGCATTGTCCAGAAGATCGCCTTTCAGGATGGTCAGGACGTCAAGAAGGGCGATCTTATCGTGCAGCTGCTTGCCGATCAGCAGATCGCGACGTTGGAGCAGTACAAGGCGACAATGGCGAATGCGCAAATCGCCTATGACCGCGATTCCAAGCTGATCAAGGCGAACACCATTGCACAGAGCCAGGTCGACAGCGATCTGGCGAACTGGAAGGCGGCGCAGGCGCAGGTCGCCTCGCAACAGGCATTGATCGATCAATATTCGATCCGCGCACCCTTCGATGGCCATCTCGGCATCAAGCTGGTCAGCCTTGGCCAATATCTGCCCGCGGGAACTGCCGTCGTGACCCTGCAGTCGCTCGATCCGATCCAGTTCGATTTCTCGATGCCGCAGCAGGTTCTGTCGCAGGTCAAGGTCGGACAGGCCGTAACCGCAACGGTCGACGCCTATGGCAACCAGACTTTCGACGGCAAGATCACGGCAATCAGCCCATTGGTGGACACCCAGAGCCGCAACATCACCCTGAGGGCGACTTTCGCAAATCCCGATCGCAGGCTGCTGCCTGGCATGTTCGGCAATGTATCGGTGGTGGTCGGCGAGCCGAAAGACTATATCTCGCTGCCGCAGACCGCCGTCACCATCAATCCCTATGGCAATGTCGTCTATGTTGTGACCGATAAGGGCAACGGTCCGGACGGGAAGCCGCAGCGCGTCGCCAATCAGAAATTCGTCAGCACCGGACAGGCGCGCGGCGATCAGATCGCGGTCACCAAGGGGTTGAACGTCGGCGAGGTCGTGGTGACTTCGGGCCAGCTGAAATTGAACAACGGCTCGCCTGTCATCATCAACAATGACGTGCAGCCGTCGAATGATCCCAATGCAGCTCCGGCGAACCCCAACTGAGGTGTGGCGATGAATATCACCGATATCTTCATCCGGCGCCCCGTGCTTGCCCTTGTCGTCAGCGCTTTGATTATCGTGATCGGCTATCAGTCGTTTCGCACGCTGACCGTGCGCCAATATCCGCAGACGCAGAATGCAGTCGTCACGGTGACAACTACTTATCCGGGTGCTGCGCCCGACGTCATCGCCGGCTTCATCACGACGCCGCTCGAAAACGCCATCGCTCAGGCCAACGGCATCGACTACATGACCTCGTCCAGCACTAGCGGCACTTCGACGATCACGGTCAACCTGCGCCTCAATTACAATGCCGATGCTGCGATGACGGAAATCAACGCCAAGGTGTCATCCGTTCTCAATCAGCTGCCCACGGGCACACAGCAGCCCATCATGTCGGTTTCCGTCGGCCAGTCGATCGATGCGATGTATATCGGTTTCCGCAGCGATGTTCTGGCCAGCAACCAGATTACCGATTATCTGACGCGCGTCGTCCAGCCGAAGCTGCAGGCGGTCAACGGCGTTCAGACGGCCGAAATCCTCGGCGGCAGAACATTCGCGCTGAGAGCGTGGCTGGAACCGGACAAGCTCGCTGCCTATGGGCTGACGGCCGGCGATGTCAGGACCGCGCTTGGAAACAATAATTTTATTTCCGGCATCGGCACGACGCGCGGCCAGATGACGCAGACGGTGCTGACGGCGCGGACGGATCTGCATTCGGCCGACGAATTCAGGGAGATGGTCGTCAAGCAGATCGGCGATACGATCGTTCGCCTGAAGGATGTGGCGACCGTCGCGCTCGGATCGCAGAACCCCGATGTCCAGATCGGATTCGATGCGCAGACCGGCGTATTCATGGGCATCCAGATCGCGCCGACGGCCAATCTGCTCGACGTGATCAAAGGCGTGCGCGCGGTGTTTCCAGACATTCAGGCGCAGCTGCCGCAGGGGCTCGAAGGCTATATCGTCTATGATTCCAGCACCTTCGTCACCCAGTCGATCGACGAGGTGGTCAAGAGTCTGGTCGAGGCCCTGGTAATCGTCATCTTCGTCGTGTTCGCATTTCTCGGCTCGCCGCGCTCGGTCGCCATTCCCATCGTCGCCATACCGCTGTCTCTGGTCGGCACCTTCGCGATGATGCTGATCTTTGGTTTCTCCATCAATCTTTTGACTTTGCTGGCCCTGGTGCTAGCCATCGGCCTCGTGGTCGATGACGCCATCATCGTCGTGGAAAACGTCAACCGCCATATCGAGGAAGGGGCCGCACCGATGCCGGCGGCGCTGGCGGCCGCCCACGAGCTGGTCGGACCGATCCTGGCCATGACCGTCGTGCTGATCGCCGTTTATGTGCCGATCGGTTTCCAGGGCGGCCTGACCGGTGCCTTGTTCACCGAGTTCGCCTTCACGCTGGTGGGCGCCGTTACCGTTTCCATGATCATCGCGCTGACGCTGACGCCGATGATGTGCTCGCGCATCCTGAAGCCGCATCTGACCGACCGCCGCGGCTGGGAGGAGCGCATTTCGGATTTCATCGATCGTCGTTTTTCGGAGATCCATCGCCCCTATATGCGCATGCTGCACGGCAGTCTGAACACCATACCGGTGACCCTGGTGTTTGCCGTAATCGTTCTCGGCAGCATCTATTTCCTTTACACCAGCGCCAAGAACGAGCTGGCTCCCAATGAGGACCAGGGATTTCTCGCAGCACAGGTGACCAATCCTCCCAATGCGACGCTTCAGCAGAAGTTGCTCAATTCAAATCAGGTCACCAAGATCTTTCGCAGTTTCCCGGAAACCGACAAGACCCTGCAGGTCGAGGTGCCGGGCACGTCGTTCGAGGGTATGGTGCTGAAGCCCTGGGCCGATCGCAAGCGAACGGCGGACCAGCTGCAGCCGCTGGTGCAGGCAGATCTCGGCAAGGTCGCCGGCGGGCAGGCCGTGGTCTTCCAGATCCCGCCGCTGCCCGGCGCCAGCGGCCTGCCGGTGCAATTCGCCATCGGCAGTACCGGCGGCTTCGAGCAGCTCAACGAAGTGTCCAGTTCCTTCCTGCAGGAAGCGCAGAAATCCGGCCAGTTCATCTTTCTGATGAAGGATCTTTATGTCGACAATCCACAATATTCGATCCAGATCGACCGCAGCAAGGCCTCGGCTCTCGGCCTGTCCATGAACAATGTGGGGTCGGCGCTCGCTGCCATGCTGGGCGGCGGTTACGTCAATTATTTCAGCATCGACAACCGCTCTTACCAGGTCATCCCACAGGTGGAGCAACGCGCGCGCCAGACTATCGATCAGATCATGAACTATCCGATCGCAAACGTGAACGGATCGAAGATACCGCTTTCGGCGATCGCGACGGCGAAACTTGAGGCGACTCCGCGTTCGGTCGCGCATTTCCAGCAATTGAACTCGGCCACCATTGCCGGGGTGCCGGCGCCCGGCGTTGCCGTCGGCGATGCGCTTGATACCTTGAAGTCGATCGCGGCGCGCTCACTGCCGCAGGGCTATTCGGTCGATTATGGCGGCCAGTCGCGGCAGTTCGTGCAGGAATCGAGCGGCATGGCGACCACTTTCGCGCTCGCCTTGATCATCGTCTTCCTGGCGCTGTCAGCCCAATTCAATAGCTTCCGCGATCCGCTGATCATCCTCGTATCGGTGCCGATGTCGATTGCGGGCGCGCTCGCCTTCATCAGCCTCGGTGTCGGCGGCGCGACGATGAACATCTATACGCAGGTCGGCTTGGTGACGCTGATGGGATTGATCAGCAAGCACGGCATCCTGATCGTCGAGGTGGCAAATACACTGCAGCTATCGGGGAAATCGAAGCGCGAGGCGATCGAGGGTGCCTGCGGCATCCGCTTGCGGCCGATCCTGATGACGACCGGAGCCATGGTTCTGGGCGTCGTGCCGCTGATCCTGGCAACCGGCGCGGGCGCTGTCGCCCGTTTCAACATGGGGCTGGTGATCGCCGCGGGTCTTGCCATCGGGACGCTGTTCACGCTCTTCGTCGTGCCTGCCGTATATATGCTGCTCGCGGCCGATCATCACAAGCAGGATGCGTCAGAAGCGGAGCCGGCACCCGCCCATTGAGGGGAGCCGGCTCTCGGCGCGGTGGTGTCCGGAGCCGTGCCGGGGCATTCGCACGCGGACCTATTGCAACACATGCCCCGTGAACTGGAGATAGGCGACAAGGCTTGCAACCGAGATCCCCACGATGATGGCGGGGTGCGGAAGGCCCTTGCTGATGGCCGCAAGCGCAAGCCCAAGCAGAGCGATCGTCCCGCCCAACAGAACTCCCTTGTCGGCGACGCACAGCGCGAGGGCCGAAACGCTGACAGCGGCCGCAACCATGGTCGTCGGCATCTGATCTTGAAGGCAATCGCCCCTGCTCGAGAAGGTGAGGATGAACCTGTTCCAACTCAAACCGAGGGAAATGCTCAAAAGCAGGGAGGGCAGAAAGTGCAACATGAGCATTGTTCTCTTCGAGGATCTGCTTCAGATAAGCAATTCGCATGCCAGGAGAAGAAGGCGGTTCGTCGGGGTTGAGATGCGGTAGGAAGAGCACGTGTTGCCGAAATGACAGGCGAAGTGCCGTTCTGTTCGGCACCGGGCTGTGCGGTAAGCCCGGCGTCGACGTCTAGTGCTTCATCGGTATCGCAGTTCTGATTGCGTGACGATAACGTCCATCGGAATGTCGTGGGAAAGCGGATAGATGGTGTCGATCTCTTGCGACTGGTAGCCGACGCCAATGGCCAGAGGTTTACGCTCAAGGCTGGCGAGTGTTCTGTCGAAAAAGCCGCCGCCATAGCCAAGCCGGAAGCAGCCCCGATCGAAGCCGACCACGGGCGCTATCAGGATATCGGGAGCTGCTGGTTTTCCCTCCGCAGGCACCGGGATATTCCAGACGCCGCGTTCGAGCGGCTCGCCCATTTTCCAGGATCGGAAAATCAAGGGGCTTGCTTTGGCGACGACCACGGGCAGCAAGCATATGGCACCTCGCGCCGCGAGGCCGTTCAGCCATCCCCTGAGGTCCGGCTCCCCTCGAAACGGCCAGAACAAGCTGACATGTTTGCCGGCGACATCGCCGGCGAGCTGGTCGAGATGAGCTGCGATCGAGCGGGTATATTCCTCGCGTTGCGCCTGCGGCAACGCCATGCGCTCTTCGATCAGTTTCTGTCGCTGTACCTTTCGCCAGGCATAAACGGCGTCCTCTGCCGTGACGGCCGGAATGCCGCTATAAGCGGGATCGATTTCATGCAGCGAGCATGCGGGCGAAGCATATTCGCGGGTTTCATCGTCGTTCGTTTGATGTCGCTCCGGTTCTGCCATTCCGTTCTTTTCCTCGTGACTGCTGCCTTGCTGTCGAAAGCGGCTTGAGCCTTGAGAATGATTTCGATATAGCGAACGATATGGCAGTTTAATTCCTGAATCGAGATTTTTCGTTGGATCTTTCATCGATCGAGATATTTCTTGCGGTCGCCGATGAGCGCAGCGTCACCAGGGCGGCGAAAGCGGTCGGACGCGCGCCGTCCAACGTGACGACGCGGGTACAGCAGCTGGAAGACGATCTTGGCGTCTTGCTCTTCAGCCGCGACGGCAAGAAGATGACTTTGACGCGCGAAGGCGAAACCTTTCTCGTCTATGCCAATCGCCTTGCCGCGCTGGCCCTGGAGGCGCGTCAGGCCGTGAGGCCGATGCGCCCCTCAGGCCCGTTGCGGGTCGGCACGATGGAGAGCACGGCCGCAAGCCGGCTGCCGGCAGCGCTCAGCCGGTTCAATCACATGTGGCCGGACGTGCCCGTTCATCTGACGCTGGGCGCATCGCGCGACCTTACCCGCGATGTCTTGTGCGACAGGCTGGATTGCGCACTGATCGCGCTTCCGCCGGAAGCGATGCTCGAAGAGGATACCGATTTTCAGGCCGATCTGGAAACGCTCGAATCCGAGCCGGCATTCGTCGAGGATCTGCTGCTTGTCCTGCCGTCAGCGCACCCATCGATCCGTTCGGCGGCGGATCTCCGCGTCGGGTCCATCGCCGCCCTGGAGCCCGGCTGTACGTACCGAAGGATTGCCGAATATTGGGCGCGCCAATCGAGCGATCTGCAGACGACGGAGCTCGGTTCCTATCACGCCATCCTGGCAAGTGTTGCGACCGGAAATGCGGTTGGCGTCATGCCCAAATCGGTGGTGGATCTCATGCACTGGCCGATGGCTTCCGCAACGCACCGGCTCGCAACGGTCGATACGATCCTGGTCTATCGTAAGGATAAACGCCCGAGTGCGCTGGAGGCTTTTCAAGACGTTTTGAATGGCGCCAGGCGCACCGATCAGCGGCTGATGAAAAGCGAATTCTGAAACGACCACGCCCCCTTCCCCCGAACACCTCAATCATACAAACCGGTTTGATCATGCAGCACCCAGATTCCCAGAAGACGGGGACCAGTCGCTTCCACTTGTTTTCTCCTATCCTTGCAGGCGCAACCCTTCGGGAAAGGCTGTTCGCCTGTCTCGGAGCCTTGATCGGCATCGGCCTTACCGGCGTCATCAGCGGCTATTTCTTCGGTCAGGGGCCGCATCTTCCGCTGATCGTCGCGCCGATGGGAGCGTCGGCGGTGCTTCTGTTTGCCGTGCCGGCAAGTCCGCTGGCCCAGCCCTGGTCGATCATCGGCGGCAACACGATTTCCGCCATGATGGGGATCATAGCAGCCTATTTCATCCGTGATCCGATCATTGCGATCGGGGTCGGCGTCTCGCTTGCGATCGGCGCGATGTCGTTCGCCCGCTGCCTACATCCGCCCGGCGGCGCTGCGGCGCTTACGGCCGTTCTGGGCGGGCCGGTCGTTGCAAACTGGGGGTTCTTGTTTCCCTTTGTCCCCGTAGCCATGAATTCCTGTATCCTTGTCGGCCTGGGCCTGGTGTTCCATAAGCTTTCCAGGCGCAACTATCCGCATGTCGTCGCAAAACCCGCCGAGAATACGCATCAGACACAAGACCCGCCTTCGAGCTTGCGGGCGGGGTTTCAGGAAGAGGACGTCGATGCGGCTCTCGTGGCCCTTGATGAGACCTTCGACATCGATCGGGCTGACCTTGGCCGTCTTTTGCGGCAGGTCGAGTTGCAGGCCGTGGTCCGGACACATGGAGATATCAGCTGTTCCGATATCATGTCGCGCGATGTCATTGCCGTCAGCGAGGATGCTGAGCCCCATCATGCGAGGCAGCTTCTGTTGAAGCACAATATTCGCACTTTGCCGGTGAAGGATCCCGACGGCCGCCTGGTCGGAACGGTCGGTCTGAGAGAATTGTCCGAAAATGCCGATAGCGTCGCCCGAGCGATCTCGATGCCGGCGATCGCACGGGCTTCCGATCCGGCTCTGTCGCTCCTACCGGTTCTCACAGACGGCCGCACACATGCCGTCATCATCGTGGATGACGGGCATCGCATTCTCGGCCTGATATCGCAGACGGATCTTCTGAGCGCCGTCGCGCGGCTGCTTCCGAGCGGCCGGAAGCTGGAGCGGGCGGATGCATGAGGGCAGGGGCAATACGTGAAGGAATCTGCCCGTGTGGCTGGTCATGATCTGACCCATGCAAAGGGAAGTGTAGCCTGGGGCTTATGGTGTCGCGGCGGCATAGTTCGCTCGGCACTTCAGGCTATTGCCTGCTGACGAAGTCCCGAAGCACCACCGCATTGTTGTGTTCGGTGTCCTTGGCGCCATAAAGAAGCGTCACGGGTGACTGGTCTATCTGTCTTTTCAGCTCATCGACAGCGGCCGGATTGTCATCGAGTTCGGCTTTGTAGCGCCGGCGAAACTCGCTCCATTTGTCCGTATCGTGACCGAACCAGCGCCGCAGATCCGCGCTCGGTGCGATGTCCTTGAGCCAGGCATCCACATGGGCCTCGTCTTTGCTGACCCCACGCGGCCATAGCCTGTCGACAAGGATACGCACGCCGTCTTCCTTGGACGGCGGCTCGTAGATTCTCTTGATCTGCAGCGTCATGGTCAACCCCGGTGCTTTCTACTCATCGTCAAACTATCGGTTCCATGATTCAAAATATCCCCTGCTCGAAGTCATTCAAGACGCAACTGCCCTGCCAACAGCATGGGGAACACCAGAAATTTGCAGAGACCGATGTCCGGTACAACACCCGGGCGAATAAAATATGCGCTGTAACTCACCAGCCACACTACTAGGAGCAAGTAACAATGGTGATCTACCATAGATAGCTAAGCACCTATTGCTACCACTACGCTAGGGGAATAATTTAAAAATGAGCGCTGTGGTTATGCGCTTGCGGGAGCGGGCATATGGATATTCGAGGGAAACGCTATCTGGTTTTTGCGGGGGATACCCACCATTCGGAGGGTGGTTGGTCTGATTTTGTCATGGCAACCGACGATCGCAAGGTGGCTCTGCGGGCAGCCAAACAACAAGAGGCGCTGCGAGAGGATGGTTGGGTGGAAGTGATAGACCTCCGCATGAGCCTTCCAGTATTATTGCACAGTTTCATCTAAGGGTCTTACAGCCTCTTGGGCGTGCCCTTGCGATGGCGCCGGAGTCTGCGGGTGCTGCGTGCGGATGTTTAGGGCCATCTCCATGACCACCTTCGATCTGTATGCCGCGAACGATACGGGGCGGCTCGATATGATAGTGGCATTGATCTTTCTTTGAAGAAAATCGACGGCGTCGGCGATGTCTTCAGTGCGGACATCATCGTTCTGCGCAAGGGCTTCCGCGGTAGACTTCATGTCTCCCTCCTCCTCTTTGGCATGAGTGGAGGTAGTGCCGGCTGCCTGGGATGGGAAGCTTTGCGGGCTCTCAAGGTAAAGCAATCGTCAATATCCCCAGAAGAGTGTCGCGCCTCGGGGCATAAGCCCACGGGACACCTAGGAATTACAACTTTTGGGAGGCGTGCCAGCGCGAACCATGCCGTCTAGGCGTTGAGGTCGAGCTGTATGACAGCAGCCTCTGGCTTGGTCCTTGGCTTTCTTGGTTGGCGAGCCCTGGTGGTTTTAGTTGGATTCGGGGCGGAAATCTCTGGAAGGTCGGCAAGCAGCATCCCGCTTCCAGCAATCTCCTTGCTCTCATCGGCAGCCTCCGCAGGCCCGATTACAGGGGTTTCCGCCTTGGCTTTCGATGAGGCGGCATGGCCGGCTGATTTGGTGCTCTGCTGCAAGCCCGTCGGAGCTATTGAGGGGGCAAATCGAATCATTGTCTTGTACTCCTTTTCGTTCCCTTTATGTTCTGATGGTGACGGAAGTCAATGAGCCGCAGCGCTGCACATAAGGCCGCCCGGAATGAGACACGGAAAAGGAATAGCACTGCTGCCTGCGGGGCATGACGACTACGAGCGAACGCTTGCGGATCTGCCGCAATGGTATGAGCTAAGCGCCGTCTGCGCGGCTTGCGAGAGGATTGCCCGCGTGGACCGCTACGAGATGGCGGGGCGCTTTGGCGGCGGCAGGAAGGTGGGCTCGTTGGCCAGCAGGCTGGTGTGTCGGAGGTGTGGCAACAGGCAAGGCAATAGGCTGCTGATTGGGATGATGCCGAGGGATTGAGGCGCAAAGGCTCTTGCGGCTATCGACCGCGGTCGTACTCGGCGCGATTTGATCGGCTTCAGCCGGGGTGAGGGGAGAGCGGCGCTCTCGCAAAGTGCAGGCAGGCGCGCAGACCCGGCTTGTTGCCTTCGAGCGTGATGGGCGCGCCATGAAGATCGGCGATGCCTTTACCAGACCAAGCCCCAACACGTTGCCTGGTGTCGTCCGGCTTTTATCCAGCCGATAAAGCCGCCGGAACACCAGTTCGCGCTCTTCTTCGGGGATGCCGCCGCCGTTATCGGCCACGCAGGCGCGATAATGCTGCTCTTCAGGTACCAGCGATAGGGTAATCGTCGTGCCGGGCGGACAGTCGGTGATTGCGTTTTCGACAAGATTGACGAGAAGCCGCGTGAGCAACTCCCCGTCGCCGCTTATCAAGCAGGAGCCGGACGATAGCGGCTTCAATGTCAGGTTTTGTCCGCTGCCTTCCGCGACATCGGCGTAGATTTCTGTGACCCCGGTCGCGACACCGGGCGGTATCCGTCCGGTCCGGACAACGTAACCGATCTGCCCATCATGGCTTTTCGAGCCAGCCGCGGATGAGGCGGGACTGCTCAGCATGGAGTGAGTTCCGGTCGTCCATGTTGCGCCTCATCCCGTGCGATAGGCTTCGGAATCTACGCGGATCGGCTGGACGAAGCCCAACTCGCCGAGGGTCGGCGGGTCGTCTTCGGGCCAGAGATGCGTTCGTCACGCTTGGATCGCCATGTTTAGTTCCGCCTGACGCCCGAGGCTTGTCATCCACTCGACGAAGTCAGGCTGCCCCTTGATCTGCCGGCCGTAGTGACGCGCAAGTGCGGTCTTCAAATCGCCCTTCCTGCCGAGTTGTTCGTCGGCAAAGCCAATCATTTGAGAGTTTGGCCAGGCCTGTGGGCGGATGGCAACCAGACGGGAAAACAGGCTTTCGCCAGGCTCGTCCGGATTGGCCTGCGCCATCAGCGAGAGCATGGCAGCCGTCGAGCGCGATACGCCCATATGGCAATGCACCAGCAGATGGCGCGGCGCTTCGGGGTCCTGTTGCGCCTGAAATTCGGAGCCGAATCTCAGGATTGCCTCGACATGTTCCGGCTGTGGCATCACGCGGCCGGGAGCCGTCGCGATGATATCGTGAAAGCGCAATGTCGTGCGATGATGCCTGGCGTAGGAGCGGAAGACATCGAGCTCGGGATATTCAGGATCGAGGAGGGAAAGTACATGGGTGACGTTTCGAGCGCTCTGATCGGGCAACTCCTCTATCCCGCAGACCGTGAGTTTGGGAGAAAGCAGCGTGCCCATTGTCATATCCTTCAGATCGATTCGCGATTCCGCGGCGCATCAGCACGATATAGTTCCACTGCACCGAAGTGAAAGGCTTTTGCTCCTTTCCGTCGCCAACTGGCTCGACAAGTGTCAAGCGAATCGAGGAATTGACCCCGCATTGCCTCAAGCAAAATGTTACCGATAGTGTTGATGCTCCCGATGGGATGGTCATGGTTCTCTGTCCCGGCTCGGGGGATGGATGACACGGCGGA
>JGI25157J39369_1000352_pt1 | contig 32246 bp, 30 predicted proteins | sample AraplaCL_Col_mCL_FD_39369 | JGI IMG/M metagenome (IMG submission 39369)
GCTTGGCCGTGCGCACCGCCGACGCCGTGCAGCTGTTTCTGGGTGGCCGGGATCGACCGACCGAGCCATAACGGCCGGATCGCGTCGCCAGCGTGACCCAGTGCACTTGCGCTACGCAAAAATCCCCTTTCATCAAGTATTTGAAAGCAGCTAACATCCCCGCATGTTGGGCCGGGGCGCCTCTGGCGTTTTTTCTTCGGTCTGTGTGCCGTGGCAAGGGGAGAACAAGAAATGTCCAAGGGACAATCGTTGCAGGATCCGTTTTTGAATGCATTGCGGCGCGAACGCGTGCCGGTCGCCATCTATCTGGTCAACGGCATCAAGCTGCAGGGGACGGTCGAGTCGTTCGACCAGTTTGTCGTGCTGCTGCGCAACCAGGTGAGCCAGATGGTCTACAAGCACGCCATTTCCACCGTGGTACCGAGCCGCAATGTGCGTATTGGCAATGGCCACGACGGTCATGAAGGCCATGAAGGTCACGACGCGCCGGCATCCGCCGACGCGGACGCTTGATAGACGGGGCATCCGCCCGCATGAAGTGGGTCTGCTCCTGAAGGATCGCACCCACTAGTGTTCGATAGAAAAGAGAAAGGCGACCGCGCCGTCCTGGTCCTGCCGCATTCGCGCGGCGAAGGCGATACGGCGCGCCGTGCCGAGGAATTCGCCGAACTGGTGAAGTCCGCCGGCGCCGACGTGCTGGGCGTGGTCGCGGCTCGCGTCGAGGATCCCAACCCGCGTTACTACATCGGCAGCGGCAAGGCGGACGAAGTTGCCGAGGCGGCGCGTGCGCTGGAGGCCGACGTGGTGCTGGTCGACCACGTGCTCACCCCGGTGCAGGAACGCAACCTCGAGAAGCATCTGGGCATCCGCGTGGTCGACCGGGCCGGCCTGATCCTGGACATCTTCGCCCAGCGTGCGCGTTCGCACGAAGGCAAGCTGGAAGTGGAGCTGGCCCAGCTCAAGCATCTGGCCACCCGCCTGGTGCGCGGCTGGACCCATCTGGACGCCCAGCGCGGTGGCGCCATCGGCAACCGCGGTCCCGGCGAAACCCAGCTGGAAACCGACCGCCGGTTGATCGGTGTACGCGTGAAGATGCTGACCAAGCGCCTGGAAAAAGTGCAGACCCAACGCGGCCAGCAGCGCCGCTCGCGCTTGCGCAACACGGTGCCGCAGGTCGCGTTGGTCGGCTATACCAACGCCGGCAAGTCGACCTTGTTCAATGCGCTGACCACCGGCGACGTCTACGCTGCCAACCTGCTGTTCGCCACGCTCGATCCGACCGTGCGCAAGCTGCAAGACCTGAGCTGCGGGCCGGCCGTGCTGGCCGATACGGTCGGTTTCATCCGCGAGCTGCCGCACGATCTGGTCGCTGCGTTCCGCGCCACCCTGGCCGAGGCACGCGATGCGGATCTGCTGCTGCATGTCAGCGATGCCGCCGACGAGGAGCGCGAGCGCCTGCACCGCGTGGTCGACAACGTGCTGGAAGAGATCGACGCCGGCGACGTGCCGCAGCTGCACATCATGAACAAGATCGACCTGGCCGGTGCCGAGCCGCGCATCGACCGCGATGCCGCCGGCAAACCCGTGCGGGTCTGGCTGTCCGCGGCCACCGGCGTCGGCCTCGATCTGCTGCGTCAGGCGCTGGGCGAACTGCTCGGCGGCGAACGGGTGCAGTCGGCGCTGCAGCTGCCGCTGACGGCCGGGCGGTTGCATGCGCGGCTGAAGGCAGCCGGTGCGATCAGCGGCGAGACGGTGGACGAGCACGGCTGGCAGCTGCGCATCGACGCACCGCGCAGCGTGATCGCACCGCTCAGCGGCGGCGATCCCGCCGAAACCCTGCTGCTGCGCGAGCTGCTCGCCGTGGCGGAATGAGGCGCCGGCTCTGCTAGAATATCCAGCGTTTGTGCGGCCAACTCCCCATCGGGTCGTGCACCATCGACAGCTCAGGCTGAATCTCATGTGTAACCCGGTCCGGCGCCAAGACATGTTCCGGCCGGGGTTGCCGGCCTCCGACGGCCTCAAGGAGACTGACAGTGGCATGGAATGAACCCGGCAAGAACGGGCAGAACGATCCGTGGAACAGGAAGCGTCCCTCCGGCAAATCGCCGCTGGACGACCTGCTCAACAACGCTAAGAGCCATCTGGGCAGGCTGGGGCAGGGTCCCGGCAGCATCCTCCTGGCCGTGCTGGTATTGGTGGTGGTGTTCCTGCTGCTGAGCAGCTACACCGTCGTCGGTGCGCGCGAAGCCGGCGTGGTGCTGCGCTTCGGTCAGTACTCGCGCACGCTGGCGCCGGGCTTCCACCTGAAGCTGCCGCAGCCGATCGAGTCGATCACCAAGGTCGAAGCCACGCGGATCCGCTCGGTCACCGACAAGGTGGCCATGCTGACCAAGGACGAAAACATCATCACCATCGATTTCACCGTGCAGTACCAGGTGGACGATTCGCGCAAATACCTGTTCTCGCTGAACGACCCGGACGGCACCATCGGCGCCGCAGCCGAAGCCGCCGTGCGCTCGGTGATCGGCAGCAGCGACATGGACCAGATCCTGTCCGCCGCCGGCGCGAGCCTGGTCAGCGAGGCCCAACAGGCGTTGCAGAAGACGCTGGACGGCTACGACTCCGGCCTGCGCGTCACCGAGGTCAGCTTCCAGAACGTGTCCCCGCCGAACGAAGTGAAGGACGCCTTCGACGACGTCAACAACGCCCGCGAAGACAAGCAGAGCATCGAGAACGGCGCCCTGGCGTACGCCAGCAAGGTCGTGCCGGTCGCGCGTGGCGACGCCGCGCGCATCGCGGCCGAGGCCTCCGGCTACAAGGCGGCGCGGATTGCCCGTGCGCAAGGCGACACCGCGGGTTTCAACCTGATCCTGGCCCAGTACAAAGCCGCGCCGGAAGTGACCCGCAAGCGCCTGTGGCTGGAAACCATGGAACAGGTGATGGCCGACAACCCCAAGGTGATCGACGGCTCCGGCGGTCGCAACATCATCAACCTGCCGATACCGCAGGGCGCGGCGGCGACGCCTGAAGCCGGTTCGGCCACGGTCGGCGCGATCGTGCCGACGCCGGCACCGGCCGCCGGCAACGCGGCCGACAAGGGGACGCAGCCATGATGAAGATCACTTCCGCCGTCATCGCGCTCCTGCTCATCCTGCTCGGCCTCAACAGCATGTTCGTGGTCGGCGAAGGGCATAGCGCCCTGCTGCTGCAGTTCGGCCGCATCGTGCACACCGACTACCAGCCGGGCCTGCACTTCAAGATTCCGGTGCTGCAGCAGGTGATGCATTTCGACAAGCGCATCCTGTCGCTGGACGCGCCGCCGGAGCGCTATTTCACCTCCGAGAAAAAGAGTGTCAACGTCGACTTCTACGTGAAGTGGCGCGTGGCCGACAACGCCGCGTACTACCGCGCCACCGGCGGCGATGAGCTGATCGCGGCGCAGCGGCTGACCCCGATCGTCAAGGACGCGCTGCGCTTCGAATTCAACGCGCGCACCTTGCCCGACCTGATCTCCGGCGGCCGCAAGGACATCACCGAGCGCGTGCGTGCGCAGACCGACAACTCGGCGCGCAAGAACCTCGGCATCGCCGTGGTCGACGTGCGCATCAAGCGCATCGATCTGCCCAACGAAGTCAGCGAATCGGTCTACAAGCGCATGCGCGCCGAACGCCTGCAACTGGCCAACGAACTGCGCTTCACCGGCCAGGAATCGGCCGAGACGATCCAGGCCGACGCCGACCGCCAGGGCCAGGTGCTGCGTGCCGACGCCCAGCGCGACGCGGCCAAGATCCGCGGCGAAGGCGACGCCGAGGCGGCGGCGATCTACGCCCAGGCGTATAACCAGGATCCCGAGTTCTTCGCGTTCTACCGCAGTCTGCAGGCGTACAAGAAGTCGTTCGAGGACGGCAAGGGCGTGCTGATCATGAAGCCGGACGACGAGTTCCTGCGCTACTTCGGCCAGCCCGCGGCCAAGCGCTGAGCCGACGGAATTCGGCACGGTGTTTCGAACCATCCGTCATTCCGCCACAGGCCGGAATGACGAGCAAACATTTGACGATGCCCATCCGTGGGCATGACCAACGAAGCGAGAACAGCATGGGTAAGTCAGTAGTCATTCTTGGTGCCCAGTGGGGCGACGAAGGCAAGGGCAAGATCGTCGACCTGCTGACCGAGCGGGTCAGTGCCGTGGCCCGTTTCCAGGGCGGCCACAACGCCGGCCACACGCTGGTGATCAAGGGCAAGAAGACTGTGCTGCACCTGATCCCCTCCGGCATCCTGCGCGACGACGCGCTGTGCCTGATCGGCAACGGCGTGGTGCTGTCGCCGGAGGCGCTGATCCAGGAAATCGCCGAGCTCGAGGCCAACGGCGTCGAAGTGCGCTCGCGCCTCAAGATCAGCCCGGCCACGCCGCTGATCATGCCGTACCACATCGCCGTCGATAAGGCGCGCGAGATCGCCGCCGGCGGCAAGGCCATCGGCACCACCGGCCGCGGCATCGGCCCGGCGTACGAGGACAAGGTCGCCCGCCGCAGCGTGCGCGTGGCCGACCTGATGTACCCGCACGAGCTGCCGGCGCTGATCAAGACCGCCGTCGACTACCACAACTTCATCCTCACCCAGTGGCTGAAGGTCGAGCCGGTCGATTACGACACCGTGCTGAAAGATGCGCTGGCCTGGGGCGAATACATGCGTCCGATGGTCGACGACGTCGCCACCATCCTGCACGACGTGCGCAAGGACGGCGGCAACATCTTGTTCGAGGGCGCACAGGGCGCGCTGCTGGACATCGACCACGGCACCTACCCCTACGTCACCTCCAGCAACACCACCATCGGCGGCGCGCTGGCCGGCACCGGCGTGGGCGCACGCGACATCGACTACGTGCTGGGCATCTGCAAGGCCTACGCGACGCGCGTCGGCAGCGGCCCGTTCCCCACCGAATTGAACGACGAGATGGGCGAGCGCCTGCGCAAGGTCGGCAACGAGTTCGGCGCCAGCACCGGCCGCCCGCGCCGCTGCGGCTGGATCGACCTGGTCGCGCTCAAGCGCGCCACCCAGATCAACGGCATCAACGGCCTGGCCATCACCAAGCTCGACGTGCTCGACGGCCTCGAAACCGTCAAGGTCTGCATCGCCTACGAGTACCGCGGCAAGCGCCGCGAACTGGCCCCACTGGACGCCGATGGCTGGGACGAGTGCAAGCCGGTCTACCTGGAATTCCCCGGCTGGGAAGAATCCACCGCCGGCATCCGCGACTGGAATCAGCTGCCGCCCGCCGCCCGCGCCTATCTGCGTGCTGTGGAAGAACTCTCCGGTTGCCGCCTGGCGTTGGTCGCTACCGGCGCGGATCGTGACGACACGATTGTGCTGGATGATCCGTTTGCCTGAGCCAACCGTAGCCTTCCGTGCATAAAGACAAGCCCCGCCATGCGGGGCTTGTTCGTTTTGGATGTTCGGGGCCAGATTAAGCGCGATTGCTATCCGTAACGAAAGCTAACGATGTCTCGCCATATGCGACAGGATTGACCTCGGCTTCGCGTCCTCGACGCTACGGTTTGAGCGAATAGCCACACTTTCGCCACGAGGAGCCACCCATGTCCGACGAAAACGCGAAGACTCCGGCCGACCATATCGGCGATACGCTGGTGCAGCTCAAGGAGATGCGGCACTACTCGAAGAACAACGTGGAAACGCTGACGGCGGCGTGGCTGTTGTTCGATGGCGAGTTGTCCAAGCTGAAGCTGGCCGACAAGATTGCCGACCTGATGGATCGGCAGGGGCAACTGCATGAGGCGCTGGAAAATGCGATTGCCGATCTGGAGGATGTGCTGGAGAAGATGAAGCCCGAACCAGAGGCCGAGGCATAGCGGAGACGCGATGCCGGTGATAACATCGCTAGCGCGACGCAAAGGCCCCGCGGTATCGGGGCCTTTTTGTGCGCGTCAATCCATGACGCTGATGGTGGATGAGGCGGCTTGGGATGTTGGGGTGTGGTGATGCGATTCCGGCCTTCGCCGGAATGACGGTGTAGGTGGAGCGAGGCGCCATGAGTGGGGTTTTCGGGGGTGCGCTTGCGCCCGCCATGACTTCCGGCCGTGTCCGGAAGCTCGGGTGGGAGTCACTATCGCGGCGGGCAGGGCGGATGTGACCGGTTGACGGCCTTCATCTGCCTTGCATGTTTTCCGTGTATCCGACGACGGCGTGCCTACCGGGCTGCCGCACCACCACTTGAGGGGATGTCATGCGTAGCATTCTGGTTTCGGCGATTGCCCTGGCGCTTGCCGGCGTTTCAATGACGGGCATGGCGGCGACGCCGGTCGTCGTGTCCCATGCCGAGCTTGCCACCACCCAGTTGCCGCGCAGTGTGCGGCCCAGCCATTACGACGTGGCGGTGACGCCGCATGCGGACAAGCTGAGTTTCGACGGCACGGTAACGGTGACGGTCGATGTGCTGCAGCCGACTGCCAGCATCACGCTCAATGCGATCGACATGACGTTCTCGTCCGTGAGCCTGAAGCCGACCCGGCTTCGGGTCACCGCTCTCGCGCCGCCGAAGGTGTCGGTGAATGCCGCTGCACAGACGGCGACGTTCACCTTCGCGGGGCCGATCCCGGTCGGCAACTACACGCTGACGATGAGCTATACCGGCAAGATCGGCACCCAGGCCAACGGCTTGTTCGCAATCGACTACGACACCAAGGCGGGCAAGAAGCGCGCGCTGTATACGCAGTTCGAAAATTCCGACGCGCGCCGCTTCATCCCGTCATGGGACGAGCCGGCGTACAAGGCCACCTTCAATCTGGAAGTGACCGTGCCGACTGGCGAGATGGCGGTGAGCAACATGCCGGCCGCGTCGAAGACCGATCTCGGCAACGGCATGACGCGCGTGCAGTTCCAGCCGTCGCCGAAGATGTCGACTTATCTGCTGTTCTTCGGGCTGGGCGAGTTCGACCGCGCCACCGCCACGTCCGATGGCACCGAGATCGGCGTGATCACGCAGAAGGGGCTGACCTCACAGGCCGGCTTCACGCTGAAATCGGGCAGTGACGTGCTGCACGAATACAACGACTACTTCGGCGTGCCGTTCCCGCTGCCGAAGCTGGACAACATCGCCTCGCCGGGCAGCAGTCAGTTCTTCTCGGCGATGGAGAACTGGGGCGCGATCTACACGTTCGAATACGCGCTGCTGCTCGATCCCTCGATCTCGACGCAGTCGGACAAGCAGCAGGTGTTCAACACCGCCGCGCACGAAATGGCGCACCAGTGGTTCGGCGATCTGGTCACGATGCGCTGGTGGGACGACTTGTGGCTCAACGAGGGCTTTGCCTCGTGGATGGCTGCGCGCACCACCGAGAAGCTGCATCCGGAGTGGCATACCGATCTCGACGCGGTGGGCACGCGCGAAGGTGCGATGTCGCGCGACGCGGTGGCCACCACGCACCCGGTGGTGCAGCACGTGGAGACGGTGGAGCAGGCCAGTCAGGCGTTCGACGCCATCACCTATTCCAAGGGCGAAGCGGTGATCCGCATGCTGGAAGCCTACGTCGGCGCGGACACCTGGCGCGACGGCGTGCGCCGCTATATCAAGGCGCATGCGTACAACAACACGGTGTCCGACGATCTGTGGCGCGAAGTGCAGGCCGCCGCGGGCAAGCCGATCACCCAGATCGCGCATGACTTCACCTTGCAGCCGGGCGTTCCGCTGATCCGCGTGGAGGCGTCCGCGTGCAGCGGCGGCAAGACCACGCTGAAGCTGACCCAGGGTGAATTCACCAAGGACCGCCCGAACAAGACTCCGCTGAAGTGGCATGCGCCGGTGATCGCGCAGAGCGTGGGCGGCGAGCCGGCACGCACTGTGGTGGACGGCACGGCTACGCTGTCGGTGCCCGGCTGCGGCCCGGTGCTGGTCAATGCCGGGCAGAGCGGCTACTACCGCACGCTGTACTCGCCGGCGCAGTTCGCGGCGATCAAGGGCGATTTCGCCAAGCTGGCTCCGATCGACCAGATGGGCTTGATGGGCGACACCTGGGCGCTGGGCATGGCCGGGCTGGAGCCGGCGTCGAGTTATCTGGATCTGGCCCAGGCCACACCGGCGAACGCCGATCCCCAGATCTGGGGCGATATCGCCGGCAGCTTCTCCGGCCTGCATCAGTACTACCGCGGCGACAAGGCCCGGCAGGCACGCTTCGATGCGTTCGCGCTGAAGCAGTTGCAGCCGGTATTCGCACGTATCGGTTGGGAGGCCAAGGCGGACGAAGGCGACCCGACCACGATTCTGCGCACGCAACTGATCGGCGTGTTGGCCGACCTGGGCGACACCGCCGTGATCAAGGAGGCGCAGCGCCGCTACGCGGCACAGGCCAGCGACCCGAAGGCGATACCGGCTGCCTTGCGCAAGACCATTCTTGCGGTCGTGGCGCGGCACGCCGATGCGGCCACCTGGGACAAGCTGCATGCGATGGCGAAGGCCGAAACGACGCCGCTGATCAAGGATCAGCTGTACTCGCTGCTGTCCGTCGCCGAGGACGATGCGCTGGCCCAGCGCGCGCTGGACATGGCACTCACCGACGAACCGGGCGCCACCAACAGCGCCCGCATGATCGGCGTCGTTGGGTACCAGCATCCGGACATGGCGTTCGACTTCGCATTGGCGCATCGTGCCCAGGTAGACAAGCTGGTCGACTCGACCTCGAGCAGCCGCTTCTACCCGGGAATCGGCGGCAGTTCGAACGATCCGGCGATGATCGGCAAGATCAAGGCCTACGCCGACGCTCACATTGCAGCCGGCTCGCGCCGCGCCGCCGATACGGTGATCGCCAACATCCAATACCGCATGATGGTGCGCAGCGAGCGGCTGCCGGCGATCGACGCGTGGCTGGCGAAGAACGGCGGCTGATCCCCGGCTGCGGTTTGACTGCAAGGAAGCCCCGCACTGCGGGGCTTCTTTTTTTTGCGCGGGCCTCGCGCACCGGCGGTTTGCCGTCGGTTTGCTTCCGGATCCGGGCGCGGCGATATGATCGCGGACGTGCACTGCCGCACTTCCGCCAATCGAGCCCGAAAGCGATGGTCGATACCGAGAACAAGATGGAACCCGATAGCGCGGTCTACAAGACCTTGCTGGAATCGACCAAGGCGATTCCGTGGAAGATCGATTGGGGCACCATGCAGTTCGCCTACATCGGGCCGCAGATCGAGGCGCTGCTGGGGTGGACGCCGTCGAGCTGGGTGACGGTGGAGGACTGGGCTGGTCGCATGCATCCCGAGGATCGCGAGCGGGTGGTGAATTTTTGCGTGGCGCAATCGCAAGCCGGCGTGGACCATGAGGCCGACTACCGAGCGCTGACCCGCGACGGCCACTACGTGTGGATCCGCGACGTGGTGCATGTAGTGCGCAACGAGGACGGCACGGTGGATTCGCTGATCGGCTTCATGTTCGACATCAGCGAGCGCAAGCAGACCGAGCAGCAGCTGATCACCTTGCAGAAGGAACTGGAAGAACTTTCCTTCCGCGACGGCCTGACCGGCGTCGCCAACCGCCGCCGTTTCGACGCGCTGATGGAGCTCGAATGGAGCAACGCGCGGCGCAACCGGCAGCCGCTGTCGCTGATCATGCTGGATATCGATTATTTCAAGCAGTACAACGACTGCTACGGTCATCTCGAAGGCGACATCTGCCTGAAGCGCGTGGCGCAAATACTGAGTTCAGCCGCGACGCGGGCACGCGATCTGCTGGCCCGCTTCGGCGGCGAGGAATTCGTGCTGGTGTTGCCGGAAACCGACGAGGCCGCCGCCCGCAAGCTGGCCGAACGCTGCCGCGACCTGATCCTGGGCCAGCAGATTCCGCACGAACAATCCCCGATCAGCCCGGTGCTGACGGTCAGCCTAGGCGTGGGTACCGTGATACCCGGCCACGACGACGAGCTGCTGCCGTTCATCGGCAAGGTCGACAAGCGGCTGTACGAGGCCAAGCAGCAGGGCCGGAACTGCATCGTCGCGGGATGAAAGGAAAGGCCCCGCAGGCGGGGCCTTTCGCACTTCGGGTGAATCGCGGGCTCTTACGCCTCGACTTCTTCCTTGTAGGCATCGACCGGGATGCACGCGCACATGATGTTCTTGTCGCCGTAGATGTTGTCCACGCGGGCGACCGGTGACCAGTATTTCTGCAGCTTGAGGCTGGCCAGCGGGAATGCGGCCAGCTCGCGCGGGTAGGCGTGGGTCCACTCGCTGGCCGAGACCATGGTGGCGGTGTGCGGCGCGTTCTTCAGCGGGTTGTCCTCGCGGTCGAGCTTGCCGTCTTCGATCGCGCGGATCTCGTCGCGGATCTGGATCATCGCGTCGATGAAGCGGTCCAGTTCGATCTGCGATTCGCTCTCGGTCGGTTCCACCATCAGCGTGCCGGAAACCGGGAAGCTCAGCGTCGGTGCGTGGAAGCCGAAGTCGATCAGCCGCTTGGCCACGTCCTCGGCGCCGATGCCGGTGGCGTCCTTGAGTGGGCGCAGGTCGAGGATGCACTCGTGCGCGACCAGGCCGTTGCGGCCGGTGTACAAGGTCGGGTAGTGCGCTTCCAGCCGCTTGGCAATGTAGTTGGCATTGAGCAGGGCGACCTGGGTGGCCTTGCGCAGGCCTTGCTGGCCCATCATCGTGATGTACATCCACGAGATCGGCAGGATCGAGGCCGAACCGTAGCTGGCCGCGCTGACCATGCCGACCGCACTGTGCTCGCCGAGCTTGCCGGGCAGGAACGGCGCGAGATGCGATTTCACCGCGCACGGACCGACGCCCGGACCACCGCCGCCATGCGGGATGCAGAAGGTCTTGTGCAGATTCAGGTGCGATACGTCCGAGCCCCACTTGCCGGGCTTGGCCACGCCGACCAGCGCGTTCATGTTGGCGCCGTCGGTATACACCTGTCCGCCGTGCGCATGCACGATGTCGCAGATCGCGACGATGTCTTCCTCGAACACGCCATGGGTGGACGGGTAGGTGATCATCAGCGCGGCGAGGCGGTCCGAATACTTCTCGGCGGCACGCCGGATGTCTTCCACGTCGACGTTGCCGTTGGCATCGCACTTGGTCACCACCACGGTCATGCCGCACAGGTGCGCGGAGGCCGGGTTGGTGCCGTGGGCGGATTCGGGGATCAGGCAAATATCACGGTGCTGATGGCCGCGCGAGCGATGGTAGGCGCGGATCGCCAGCAGGCCGGCGTATTCGCCCTGCGCGCCGGAGTTCGGCTGCAGGCTCACCGCGTCGTAGCCGGTGCATTCCACCAGCATCGCCTCGAGGCCGTCGATCAGTTCCTTGTAGCCGGCCGTCTGCGTGCTGGGCGCCAACGGATGGATGTCGCCGAACTCGGGCCAGGTGACCGGAATCATCTCGGCGGTGGCGTTGAGCTTCATGGTGCAGGAGCCCAGCGGGATCATGGTGCGATCCATCGCCAGATCCTTGTCGGCCAGCATGCGCATGTAGCGCAGCAGTTCGTGCTCGCTGTGATGGGAGTTGAACACCGGATGGGTGAGGAACTCGCTCTTGCGCCGCAGCGCCGCCGGCAATGCGTCGGCGGTGACGGCGTCCAGCTCGTCGATATTGTCGATCTCGGCACCGAACAGGCCAGCCAGCGCGATCACTTCGGCGCGGGTGGTGGTCTCGTCGAGGCTGATGCCGATGCAGGTGCCGTGGATCTGGCGCAGGTTGATGCGCAGCGCTTCGGCCCGGGCATGGACGGCGTCGGCGTCGACGTCGGTGATGTGCAAGGTATCGAAGAAGTTCGCACCCACGTTGACCCCGGCCTGGCGCAGCGATGCGGCGAGGATCGCGCTGAGGCGATGCGTGCGGCGGGCGATGCGGGTCAGCCCTTCGGGGCCATGGTAGACGGCATACATCGAGGCCATCACCGCCAGCAGCACCTGCGCCGTGCAGATGTTGGAGGTCGCCTTCTCGCGACGGATGTGCTGCTCGCGCGTCTGCAAGGTGAGGCGATAAGCCGGTTTGCCTTCGGCGTCGATCGACACGCCGATCAGGCGGCCCGGCATCGAGCGCTTGTACGCGTCACGGCAGGCCATGAACGCGGCATGTGGGCCGCCATTGCCGAACGGCACGCCGAAACGCTGGCTGTTGCCCACCACAATGTCCGCGCCCCATTCGCCGGGAGCGGCGATCAAGGTCAACGCGAGCAGGTCGGCGGCGACTGCGACCAGCGCGCCTCGTGCATGCGCAGCGTCGGCGATGGCCCGATAGTCGTTGATGGTGCCGAAAGTATTCGGGTATTGCAGCAGCACGCCGAAGCTGTCGACCGTGCCGCCTTCGGCGTCGTCGCCGATATGCAGTTCGATGCCGAGCGCCTCGGCGCGTGTCTTGACCACTTCCAGCGTCTGCGGATGCACGCCGTTCGACACGAAGAACACGTTGGACTTGGACTTGCACGAACGCTTGGCCAGCGTCATCGCCTCCGCCGCGGCGGTGGCCTCGTCCAGCAGCGACGCGTTGGCGATCTCCATGCCGGTGAGGTCGGCGCACAGCGTCTGGAAATTGATCAGCGCCTCCATGCGGCCTTGCGAGATCTCCGCCTGATACGGCGTGTATGCGGTGTACCAGGCCGGGTTCTCCAGAATGTTGCGCAGGATGACGTTCGGCGTCAGCGTGCCGTAATAGCCCTGGCCGATGAAGCTGCGGAACACCTTGTTTTTGTCGGCGATGGCGCGGATCTTGGCCAATGCCTCGACCTCGGTGATCGCCTGCGGCAGGGCGAGCGGGGCGGGCGACTTGATCTTGCCCGGCACGATCGCGTCGGTCATCGCTTCCAGCGAATCGTGACCGATGACGCGCAGCATCTGCGCGATCTCGGCATCGTTGGGTCCGATGTGGCGCTCGATGAAGGCGTGATGGTGTTCGAGTTCACGCAGGGAGGGCGTGGCCTGGGGAGATGAAGAAGCTTGGCTCATGACGGGCGTCCGGAAATGGCCGATAAAGGCCGGACGTGCGTGCCGCACGTGGGGCGCCCCTCTGTCCTTTTGCCTGAGAGTTTGGAGGCGGAAGCCTCGTGCCCCTTCGGCGGCGGCTTGCGCCGATGACGGCAGCCGCTCTCTCCAGAGTGTTTACGCGTGATGGTACGGGGCCTGAGCGATTACGGGCGTTGCGTCTTCGGCAGCGGACATGCTCTTTAACGGAGCGGTCCGCTTCTCCCACCAAACGTTTACCTCGGGGATTATACAGGCGGCGCGGACCGGTGACGATCACCGGAATCCATACGGTTTATGCTTGGTAACCCACCCCGCATCCCCAAGGCCTGCTGCATGATCCGCATCGCTGAAATCGACCACGTGGTATTGCGCGCCATCGACGTCGTGGCGATGCAACGCTTCTACTGCGACGTGCTCGGCTGCCGCGAGGAGCGCCGGCAGGACGAGATCGGCCTGGTGCAGCTACGAGCAGGCGCCTCGCTGATCGACCTGGTCAGCATCGATGGCAAGCTCGGTCGTCACGGTGGCGCCGCACCAGGTGGCGAGGGCCACAACATGGATCACCTGTGTCTGCGCGTCGAGGATTACGATGAAGCGGCGATCCTCGCGCACCTCAAAGCACGCGGCGTGCGCATCGGCGAGCTGGGTTCGCGCTATGGCGCGCGGGGCGAGGGCCCGTCGATCTACCTGTATGACCCGCAGGGCAACATGATCGAGCTGAAGGGGCCGCCAGCCACCTGATGCGCCGGCCCGTCCCCGGGGCGCGGCAGGTGACGTCGTCGAATCGCCGGACGTAGACTGGGGGCGCCGCGCGTCACGCGCCTGTCGGGAAATGCCGCATGAGCTGGGGACATCGACCGCAACCGGGTGAATGGCTGGTCAACAGCCGCATTCTCGACGAAGCCGCCGCAGCGATGATGGCTTCGGTGAAGGTGGTCCGACTCTACGATGTGCCGTATGTGGGGTCGTGCAACAGGAAGGGCGACACGATCTACATCGACCATCAGCTGCCGCCGCAGCTCGAGCACCGCGGCAAGGTCTTCGACATCGACCGTTTCATCGTGATGCATGAAGTGACGGAGATGCTGTTCGAGCACGTGCTGCACTTCCAGTACCGCGATGCGCACCAGTTCGCGCTGCGTGCGGAGCGGGCTCTGGTCGAGTCCGACGGTCTGCCGTGGGCGGTCTACGACCGTTTCTGCAGCAAGTGGATCAAGGTCATCGGCGCGCGCAAGCATTATCCGAACCCGCCGCCGGACATCGATCTGCAGCCTGAGATCGACGAGGACGACAAGGCCACCCTGCGTCGCATGGGGGCGACACGCGCCGCCCGCACGGGGCGCAACACGACAGGAAAGTGAGCCGGATCGATGCGATGCCGCTGGCGGGCATCATGTCGGACGTGCCTGAGCCCCTGAAAAGACGAAAGCCGCCTTGGAGGGCGGCCTTCGTTTACAATTGGTGCCCAGGAGAGGACTCGAACCTCCACGGAGTTGCCCCCGCTAGCACCTGAAGCTAGTGCGTCTACCAATTCCGCCACCTGGGCAGGTGTCACACCGCTCTGCGAGCTGCGTGAGCCGCGTAATGTAGGCATCTGTCGGTAGCTTGTCAACACTTTTCACAATCATTCATCGCGTCGTGTCATTCTCCGCGCCGCAGATACCACAAGGATATTTAGTGACCAGAAAAACTCCCCCGCAGTCCGGCAAGGATCAGGACTCCAAGTCCCCCAAAAAGGGTCGGGCCAGATCCGCCGACCAGAAACAGCAAACCGGCACATCCACCGGACCACGACGCAACAAGGCCGCCGCAGGCGCCGTGCGTGACCCCCATGCCGATCGCGAGGCGCAGCGTTATGCGCGCCCGATCCCCAGCCGCGAGGCGATCCTGGCGCTGCTCGAGGAGCGCGCCGAACTGCTGACCGAGGCACGCATTGCCGAAGCGCTGGAAATTCACGACGAAGACGATCTCGACGCGCTGCGCAAGCGGCTGGCCGCGATGGTGCGCGACGGCCAGCTGTTGCTGGGCCGGCGCGGCGGCTATGCGCCGACGCAGAAGCTCGACCTGATTGCCGGCCGGGTGCTGGCCAATGCCGAAGGCTATGGTTTCCTGCGCCCGGACGAAGACGGTGAGGATCTGTACCTCTCGCCACAGCAGATGCGCACCGTCATGCACGGCGATCGCGTGCTGGCCAGCGTAGTCGGTATCGATCGTCGCGGTCGCCGGCAAGGTGCGATTGCCGAAGTGCTGGAACGGCGCTCGCCGCGATTGGTCGGACGGGTGGTGATCGAGAACGGTGTGACCCTGGTGGCGCCGGACGATCGGCGCCTGAACCAGGACGTGATGATCAAGCCGGGACAGGAGCAAGGTGCCAGCTCCGGCCAGATCGTGGTGGTAGAGATCACCGATCCGCCGACGCCGCACCGCGGCCCGATGGGCGAGATCCGCGCGGTGCTGGGCGAGCGGCTGCAACCGTCGCTGGTGGTGGAAATGGCGATCGCCAGCCACGACCTGCCGCACGAATGGCCAGCGGAAGTGCTGCGCGATGCGGCGCAGGTGGAATCCGTGGTGACCGCCGCCGAGCGCGAAGGCCGCACCGATATCCGCCAGCTGCCGCTGGTGACGATCGACGGCGCCGACGCGCGCGATTTCGATGATGCGGTGTATGCCGAGCCGAAGCGTGGCGGCGGTTGGCGCCTGATCGTGGCGATCGCCGACGTCTCGCATTACGTGCAGGTCGGCAATGCGCTGGATCGCGAAGCTTATGAGCGCAGCACCTCGACCTATTTCCCCGGCTTCGTGGTGCCGATGCTGCCGGAGACGCTGTCCAACGGCATCTGCTCGCTGATGCCGAAGGTCGAGCGGATGTGCATGGTCTGCGACATGCAGATCGACGCCGAAGGCAACGTGATCAAGTCGAAGTTCTACGACGCGGTGATGCTGTCGCATGCGCGGCTCACCTACGACAAGGTCTGGCAGGCAGTAGGTCTTAAGGAGGCCGATGCCCGCCATGAAGTCGCCGATGTGCTGCCGCAACTCGAAAACCTGCACGCGCTGTACAAGGCGATGGCGCAACAGCGCAAGCGCCGCGGCGCCATCGACTTCGAAACGCCGGAAGTGAAGTTCCGCCTCGACCAGACCGGCAGCGTCGAGTCGATGGGTGCGACCGAGCGCAACGACGCACACAAGCTGATCGAGGAGTGCATGATCGCCGCCAACGTGCAGGCGGCGCTGTTCCTGGAAAAGAAGAAGATTCCGGCACTGTTCCGCGCGCACGAGCCGCCACCGGCCGAGAAGTATGAAGACCTGCAGCAGTTCCTGCGCGAGTTCAAGCTGCGCATGCCGCCGGTGGAAGATGTCACCCCGGCCGACTTCTCCGAAATTCTGCGCATGGTGCACGACCGCCCCGAGCGCGAGTTGATCCAGAGCGTGTTGTTGCGCTCGCAGAGCATGGCTGCGTACCAGCCGGACAACCGCGGCCACTTCGGCCTGGCGCTGCAGGCGTATGCGCATTTCACTTCGCCGATCCGACGTTACCCGGATCTTCTGGTGCATCGCGCGATCCGTTACGCGTTGAGCGGCCGCAAGCCGGCCGACTACACGTACAGCGCGGCCGAGATGTCGGCCATGGCGATCCATTGTTCACAACGCGAACGCCGTGCCGAAGAGGCCGAGCGCGATGTGGACGAGCGCTTCAAGTGCGCGTGGATGGAAAAGCACATCGGCAGCGAATTCGAAGGTGTGGTTACCGGCGTCACTTCGTTCGGCCTGTTCGTGGAGCTGGACGAATCGAAGGTCTCCGGCCTGGTGCATATCAGCCAGCTCGCCAACGATTACTACCACTTCGATGCGACCCGCAAGCTGCTGAAGGGCGAGCGCACCGGCGCACAGTTCCGTCTCGGCGACCACGTGCGTGTCCAGGTGCTGCGTGCCAGCCTGGAGGACCGCAAGATCGACTTCCGGCTGGTGTCGCCACGCGTGCCGGCCACGCCGCCGACAGCTACCGGCAAGGCTTACGACTATGCGGCCAGCGGCGAGCGTTACTCGTTGCCGAAGAAGGCGGCCGGTCCCGCCAAGGCGCCAGGCATGTTCGGCCGGGCAGCCAAGGCGATCGGCCGCGCGTTCGGCCGACGCGATGCCGTAGTGCCGGAGATTCACGTGCCGAGCGATAATGCGCCGCCGCGTTCGCGCGCTGCCACGCCATCTGCGGAAGGCAGCAACCGTCCGCGTCGCGCACCGGCACCGGCCAAGTCGGCGCATGGTCAGCCGAGTCGCGGCAAGCGGCAGGGCCAGGGCCAGGGCCAGTCAGCCCGATCGGCACCGGCATCGACGCCTGCGAGCGGCGGCAAGAAGCGCAGTGGGCGCAAACCGAAACCGAAAGGCAAGCCATGAGTGAGAGTTGGATCGTCGGCATCAATCCCGTCGAAGGTGCGCTGAGCAATGACGTCGAACGCGTGCGTGAGCTCGTGGTCGAGAACGGCCAGCGCAACCCGCGTGTGCACGAACTGGTCGAGCGCGCGAAGGCGCTGAAGATCACCGTGAACCACCGGCCGCGCGAGCAGCTCGACAAGCTCGCTGGCGAAGCGCGTCACCAGGGCGTGGCGGCGTTGTACGAGGCGCCTCCGATGGCGCATGAAAACGACCTGGCTGCGCTGATGGAGCGCGACGGCGGCGACACCCTGGTGCTGGTGCTCGACGGCGTCACCGATCCGCACAATCTCGGCGCCTGCCTGCGCAGTGCGGCGGCGGCGAAAGTCACCGCGGTGATCGTGCCGAAGGATCGCGCCGTGGGCCTGACCCCGGTGGTGCGCCGCGCCTCGGCTGGCGGTGCCGACCGGGTGCCGCTGATCGCGGTGACCAACCTGGCGCGCACGCTGCGCGAGCTGAAGGACGCCGGCGTGTGGATCACCGGTCTGGCCGGCGACACCGACACCTCGATTTATGGCGTCGACTTCAAGGGTCCGGTGGCGCTGGTGCTGGGCGGCGAAGGGGAGGGCATCCGCCGGCTGACCCGCGAGCTGTGCGATTTCGTGGCGAAGATTCCGATGCCGGGCACGATGGAAAGCCTCAACGTCTCGGTCGCCACCGGCGTGGTGCTGTTCGAAGCCTTGCGGCAGCGGAGTGCGAAGCGATGAACCTGTTCTGGTACGACTGGGCCGGCTATATCGGCGTGGCGCTGGTGCTGCTGGCGTTTTTCCTGCTGCAGGAGCGCAAGCTGCAGGGCAGCGGGCTGACCTATCAGCTGATGAACATCTTGGGTGCGATCGGGGTGATGCTGTCGCTAGGTTTCGGCAATTTCAACCTCGCTGCCTTCATCATGCAGGTCGCATGGTTGCTGATCGGCAGCTACGGCGTGTATCGCGGCATCAAGCGACGCCGCGAAATGCGCGAGCTGCCGTAACGGCGGCATGCGGGGGCGGGTGCGGGGACGGCCTCGCGCACTTTCCATTGCGGGGACGGCCCTGCCACATGGAGGATCGCCAACATGGCGTGGATCTATCTGCTGTTGGCCGGCCTGTTCGAAGTGGTCTGGGCGATCGGCCTCAAGTACACCGACGGCTTTACCCGGCTGTGGCCGACGCTAGGCACGGTAACGGCAATGATCGTCAGCATCGTACTGCTGGCGATGGCGGTGAAGACGCTGCCGATCGGTACTGCTTATGCTATCTGGACCGGCATCGGCGCGATCGGCGCCGTGGCGTTCGGCATCGTGCTGTTCGGCGATCCGGCGACGCCGCCACGGCTGCTCTGCATCGTGCTGATCGTAGCCGGCATCGCCGGACTCAAACTCACTGCGCCTTGAGCGTCGTTCCGCGCAGGGCAGGCTACTCGGGCTTGTCGCCCAGCTTGGTCATTTCCGGGCTGGAGGTGAAGTCGCCCTTGCTGCGCTGTTTGTTCAGCGGTTCGCCCACGACCTGAAACCACACATTTTCGGCGATGTTGGTGGCGTGGTCGCCGATCCGCTCGATGTTCTTGGCCATGAACAGCAAGTGAGTGCACGGGGTGATGTTGCGCGGGTCTTCCATCATGTAGGTGAGCAGCTGGCGGAAGTAGCCGGTATAGGCCTCGTCCAGCACCACGTCGTTCTTCCATACCTGGTAGGCGGCGTCGGCATCGCGTTCGTTATAGGCCAACAGCACGTCGCGCACTTCGTCTGCGGCCAGCTCGGCCAAGTGGCGCAGTCCGCCGACAGGGGCGACCGGAGCTACCATCGACAACGGGATCGAGCGCTTGGCCACGTTGGCGGCGTAGTCGCCGATGCGTTCGATGTCCGAGGCGATGCGCAGCGCGGCATACACATTGCGCAGGTCGCCGGCCATGGGCGCGCGCAGCGCCAGCAGGCGCACCACATCGTGGCCGATTTCCTGCTCCAGCTGATCGATCGCATCGTCGTTGCCGACCACGCGCTGGGCGGCGCGTTCGTCGCGGCGTTCGAGCACGTCGATGGCGGCCTCCAGCTGGGTCACCGACAGCTCGCCCATGCGCACGATTTCGCCGGTGAGCCGGGTCAGTTCGCTGTCGTAACTCTTGATGATGTGGTCTGTGCCGGTGTTCATGATGTTGTCCTGTGTGATCAGCCGAAACGGCCTGTAATGTAATCCTCGGTCTGCTTCCTGCCCGGCTTGGTGAAGATCTTCTCGGTCTGGTCGAACTCGATCAATTCGCCCATGTACATGAAGGCGGTGAGGTCGGAGACGCGCGCCGCCTGCTGCATATTGTGGGTGACGATGACGATGGTGAACTGGCTTTTCAGCTCTTCTATCAATTGCTCGATGCGGCTGGTGGCGATCGGATCGAGTGCGGAAGTGGGCTCGTCCAGCAGCAGCACCTCGGGCTTCAGCGCGATGGCGCGGGCGATGCACAGGCGCTGCTGCTGGCCGCCGGATAGGCCAAGCGCGTTCTGCTTGAGCTTGTCCTTCACTTCGTCCCACAACGCGGCGCTGCGCAACGCCTGTTCGACGCGGGCTGTCATGTCGGTTTTGGACAGCTTCTCGTGGTGACGGATGCCGTAGGCGACGTTTTCGAAAATCGTCATCGGGAACGGCACCGGCTTCTGGAACACCATGCCCACCTTGCCGCGCAGGCGATTCATCGAATAGCCCGGGTCGAGGATGTTCTCGCCGTCCAGCACGATCTCGCCTTTCGCTTCCAGCTTGGGGTAGATCGCGTAGATGCGGTTGAAAATGCGCAGCAGGGTCGACTTGCCGCAGCCGGACGGGCCGATGATAGCGGTGACCTTCTTCTCCGGGATATCCATGCTGATGCCTTTCAGCGCATGGAAACCGCTGTAGTAGAAGTGCAGGTCGCGCACCGTGAGCTTGGGCGCGACAGCCGATGCGGCGGCCGCCTGCGCCGGGTTTGTGGCGATGGCGGAGTCAGTCATGGGACACCTTGGTACGGGAAAGGATCAGGCGGGAAGCGAGGCTGAGCAGCAGCACGAACATGGTGATCACGAACGCACCGGCCCAGGCCAGTGCGTGCATCGCATCGCCCGGATCGTTGGCGTATTGGTAGATGATCTGCGGCAGGCTGGACATCTTCTCGATCGGATTGATCGCCATGTAGTTGTTGCCGAACGCGGTGAACAGCAGCGGGGCGGTCTCGCCGCTGATACGCGCCAGCGCCAGCAGCACGCCGGTGATGATGCCCGAACGCGCGGCGCGGATCAGGATCTGCAAGGTCAGCTTCCACTGCGGCACGCCGAGCGACAGCGCCGCTTCGCGCAGGGTCGATGGCACCAGCCGCAGCATTTCGTCGGTGGTGCGCACGATTACCGGCAGCGCGATCAGCGCCAGCGCCACACCGCCGGCGAAGCCGGAGAACGTCGTCGATCCGTGGGTGAGCACCGTAGTCGGCAGCACGATGATGGTGTAGACGAACAAGCCCATCACGATCGACGGCGCAGACAGCAGGATGTCGTTGAGGAAGCGGATCGACTCGCCCAGCCTGGTCCGGTCCGCGTACTCGGCCAGCCAGGTGCCGGCAAGCACGCCGATAGGCGTGGCGATCGCGATGCCGATGAAGTTGATGATCAGGCTGCCGACCATCGCGTTGGCAAGGCCGCCGCTCTCGCCATACGCGGTGATCTTGGTGAACAGTTTCAGGTCGAGCGCGCTGATGCCCTGGCGCAGGGTTTCCCACAGGATCCAGGCCAGGAACGCCAGGCCGACCAGGGTGGCCAGCGTACTCATCACCATCGCCAGCGCGTTGGTGATGCGGCGACGCAGATAGGGAGATCTCATCAGCGACCCTCCTTGCGGGCGAGCTGGCGCAGCATCAGCCGCGCGATCAGCAGCACGACGAAGGTGACCACGAACAGCAGGAACGCCAACGCCATCAACGAGGACTTCTGCAGACCGGTCGCCTCGCTGAACTGGTTGGCGATGGTCGAGGCGATCGAGGCGCCGGGGTCGAGCAGCGAGGCCGACAGGTGCATCGCGTTGCCGAGCACGAAGGTCACCGCCATGGTTTCGCCCAGGGCGCGACCGAGGCCGAGAAAGATGCCGCCAATCACCGCCGAGCGGGTATAGGGCAGCACGATGTCCCACGACACCTCCCAGGTGCTGGAGCCGAGCGCATAGGCCGACTCCTTCAGCCGCGTCGGCACGGTCTGGAACACCTCGCGCATCACCGAGGAGATGAACGGGATGATCATGACCGCCAGCACGATGCCGGCGACCAGGATGCTGGCGCCGAACGGATAGTCGCTGCCGAACAGCTTGCCGACGAACGGCACGTGTTCGGCGGCCCATGACAGCTTGCCGTCATCGGGTTTGTCGCCGAGGTTGTTGGTCAGCCACGGCTTGATATGGTTGGCGAAGAACGGGGCGAAGACGAACAGGCCCCACATGCCGTAGATGATCGAAGGAATCCCCGCCAGCAGTTCGATCGCCGACGCGACCGGCGTGCGCAGCCAGGCAGGTGCCACTTCGGAGAGATAGATGGCAATGCCGAAACTGATCGGTACCGCTATCAGCAACGCGATGAGCGAGGTGGCAATCGTGCCGTACACCGGCACTACCGCGCCGTAGACATCATTGCCCGGATCCCACGCCGAGCTGACCAGGAAGTGCCAGCCGAAGGCGCTAAACGCCTCGCGGCCACCCCACAAGGTGGCGCCGGCGGCGCCGAGCAGGGACGCCAGTACGATCAGTGCGCAGCCTTTCAGCAACCAGCGGAACAGCCGTTCGTGGCGGGCATCCCGGTGGCTGCGTTGCTCCAGGATATCGATGGGCAAGGCGGCATGATTGGCTGGCATGGCAATCCATGGTTACGAAATAAAAACTCCCTCTCCCTTGCCGGGCTTTGCCGGCAAGGGAGAGGGAGCCAGGACATCAATGCTTGTATTCGGAAGCCCAGTACGCCTCGATCTTGCTGACCAGAGGAGCCGGCAGCGGGACATAGTCCAGATCGCTGGCTGCTTTCTGGCCGTTCTCCAGCGCGTACTTGAAGAAATCGAACGCGACCTTGCTGTTGCCGGCATTCTTCGGCGTCTTGTACATGATCATCCAGGTGGTGGCAGTGATCGGCCACGCCTGGGCACCCGGTGCATTGGTCATGATCAGGTTGAAGTCCTTGGCGCTCGCCCAGTCGGCAGTGGCGGCGGCAGCGGCGAAGGCATCGGCGCTCGGCTTCATGAAGTTGCCGCTGGCATTCTTCAGGTCGACCCAGGCCAGCTTGTTCTTCACCGCATAGGCGTATTCGACATAACCGATCGAACCCTTGATCTGGCGAACGTACTGCGAGACGCCTTCATTGCCCTTGCCACCCACGCCGGTCGGCCATTCCACGGCGGTACCGAACTTGACCTTGCTGGCCCACTCCGGATTGACCTTGGACAGGTAGTTGGTGAAGTTGAACGAGGTACCCGAGCCGTCCGAGCGATGCACCACGGTGATCTTGCCGGCCGGCAGCGTGAGGCCGGCGTTCAGCGCGGCGATCTTCGGGTCGTTCCAGTTGGTGATCTTGCCCAGGAAGATGTCGGCGAGCGTGACGCCGTCCAGTTTGATCTGATCGGCCTGCACACCGGTGATGTTGACCACCGGCACGATGCCGCCGACCACGATCGGAAACTGGCCGAGGCCGTACTTCTGCAGATCTTCCGCCTTCATCGGCGCGTCGGAGGCGCCGAAGTCGATGGTGCCTTCCTTGATCTGCGCGATGCCGGCACCGGAACCCACCGACTGATAGTTGAGATGGTTGCCGGTCTTCTCGGCGTACGCGGCCGACCATTTGGACATGACCGGGTAAACGAAGCTGGAACCGGCGCCCGTGATATCGGTAGCCTGTGCGGCCACGCCGAAGGTCGAGGCCACGGCGATCGCAGCGACAGCGGCGAATCGGGCGGATCGAGTGAGGTATTTGCGTGAGGTCAGCACGGTAGCTCCTTGGAGGGGATGGTCGGATGAGACCCCGCCATTTCAGGCCCTTCGTGTTGCCATTGGATGTAATGAATGTTTCAAAAAGATGACAGGCGATGACAGACTGTCATGGTTCCCGCAGGAGGCCATGGCCGGATGGCCTGAAAACGACGTGCGGTGGTGGTCTCAGGCGGCATCCAGTCCGAGCTGTGCCTGTTCGAGCAGTTCCAGCCGGCGCCAGCGATTGACCACGTTGCAGAACAGTTCGGCGGTACGTTCGGCATCGTACACGGCCGAATGAGCCTCGCGACTGTCGAAGGGCAGGCCGGCCGCCAGCACGGCCTTGCTCAGTACCGTCTGGCCATAGGCGAGGCCGCCCAGGCTGACCGTGTCGAAGCAGCTGAAGGGGTGGAATGGATTGCGCTTGTGTCCGCAGCGGCGCACCGCCTGATTCAGGAAGCCGAGATCGAACGCCGCGTTGTGCCCGACCAGAATGGCCCGCTGGCAGCCGGCTTCGCGCACCGCTTCGCGCACCACATGAAAGATATGGTCAAGCGCCAGCCGTTCGGCCAGCGCGCCGCGCAGCGGGTTGGTCGGGTCGATGCCGGTGATCTCCAGCGAGCGTGGATCGAGGTTCGCGCCGGGGAACGGCTCCACATGAGTCGACACGGTTGGCCGCAGGCACAGAAAGCCGTCCGCACCGATTGTCAGCGGCACTGCGGCTATTTCCAGCAGGGCGTCATGCTCGGCATCGAAGCCGCCCGTTTCCACGTCGACCACCACCGGCAGAAAGCCGCGAAACCGCTCCGCCATGCGCGATGCGGTGTTGTTGCTCAGTATTCCCATCGCCGAAGCATATCAGCCGCCTCACGCAACGTGAGCGAATTGCCTGCGCGGTGGCGCATTTCCTTGTGAGCCGATTCAATGTCACGAATGTGTCATTAAAGATGCATCCAATCGTAAAAATGACTCGCCACACTTGTTAACTAATCGCTAGCCGGCCATCGGATCGAGGGGGCGGTTGAGATGTTTCCCACCAACTTGCGGAGAATGACATGCGTTCCAAATTGATTGCGGTGGCGATTGCCGCTGGCCTGGGCATAAGCAGCTTCACGGTCGTTGCGGCACCGGCACAGACGCAGCACAAGACGCACAAGAAAGCGCAGACATCGACCGCGGCGACCCCGGCGGCCAGCAACACGGAAATCGAATTGCTGAAGGCGCAGCTGGCCGCGTTGCAGGCCAAGGTGGATTCGCTGGAGCAGCGCACCGACGCGCAGTCCGACATCAACGTTTCCACCGGTCAGGCCGTGGAATCGGTGCAGAAGGCGCAGGTCGTCGCGGACACCAAGGTCAGCACGATCGACAAGCTGGTCAACAATACCAAGGTCAGCGGCACCATGTTCTTCGACATGACCGACGTCAGCCACAAAGAGCAGACCGGTACCGGCAGCTCCATCAAGAAAGACGGCCATGGTTCGGTCAATGGCGTTGGTTACGACGTGAAGCGCTTCTACCTCACCGTCGAGCACAAGTTCAACGATATCTGGTCGGCCAACCTGACCACCGATTTCAACTATGTGTCTGCCGATTCCGAGACCCAGTTGTTCGTCAAGAAGGCTTACCTGCAGGGCACGTTCGATCCGCTCTTCGCGGTCCGCTTCGGCGCAGCCGACATGCCGTGGATCCCGTATGCCGAGAAGTGGTACGGCTATCGTTTCCTCGAGAACACGATCACCGACCGCTCCATTGATGGCGGCCGCGGCACGGTCGGCGCCGCTCCCACCGGTATCGGTGCGTTCGGCAACTCGTCGGACTGGGGTGTCCATGCGATGGGCGCCACCACCGGCGACAACGCGTTCAACTACCAGGTTTCCGTGGTCAACGGCGGCGGCTACAAGAATCCGACGCGCTCCAGCGGCATGGACGTCGAAGCCCGTATCGGCTATCAGCCGATCAAGGAGATGGTCATCGCGCTCGGTGGTTACGACGGCAAGCGCGCCAAGGACGTGCAGAACGGTCAGCCGACCCGGAATGCCACGCGTGGTGATGGGTTGGTCGCTTTCCGCAACGATACCTTCGGTATCGGTGGCGAGTATTTCATGGCGAAGAACTGGGATGACGTCCTGAAGTATCAGGGCGCCGTGCCGGCACCGGCGGCGATCAAGGACAAGGCTGACGGCTACTCGGTCTTTGGTGACTGGACCTTCATGCCGCAGTGGGCGTTGTTCGCTCGCTACGACAGTGTCAACTACAAGTATTCCGGCGTGAACGGCGTCTACAAGCAGCTCAAGGACACCTACTACAACGCGGGCGTCTCCTACGATGTGATGAAGAACCTGCGTCTGGCGCTGGCTTGGAAATATGACAAGCTCGAAGGCCCGGCGGCCAGCCCGTTCACCTACAAGACCAACGAAATCGGCTTCTGGGGCATCTTGAGCTACTGAGCCTGACAGTTATCGAAGGGAGTTCGATCCAGGGATGGAAAAACGGCGGGCTCTTGCCCGCCGTTTGCTTTGTTGCATTCCAATGAGTCAGCTGCGTGCATCACATGCGGCTGGATTCACCCAGGCGTCAAATCGTCGTTCTGAAACTGTCACACGACCGCTGCATACTGCAGCTGCAGCAGTGGTCACAGGTTATCGCAAGGGAGTTTCATCCCATGGACGGAAAACGGCGGGCTTATGCCCGCCGTTTGCTTTTCAGGTACCGTGGGCTGCTGCCGTCAGCGGTTGTCCAGCGTCGCGCCGGTCAGCAACCCGCGCGCCAGCATGCTGCACTGGCGCCGGTACAGCAGCAGCTGCCACTGGCGTCCGCCGACCTGCCGCCACAACACGGCCGAGCGCACGGCCGCAAGCAGGTTGGCCCGCACCTTTTCCACCACGACCGGCAGCTGCAGCTGCTGCGGGTTGCCGCTGACCATCACCCGCGGCTTCAGCGTGGACAGGGTAGAGGCGTACAGCTCGGCCAGCCGGCTGATGACCTGCGCCGAGTCCTGGCCGAAATGCTCGACCTGCCGCTGGGCGGCGACGATGCCTTGCTGCAATTTGCCGAGCAGCTCCGGGCGGCCGGTCAGGCTGCGTTCCAGCCGCATCACGGTCACCACCATGCGGGTCACCGCCATGTCGCGATCGCTCTCGTCGAGTTGCGCGATCAGGTTGCGCAAGCCGATCCGTACGCTGGAGATGTTGCCGTACACGCCGACTACCGAAGGCGCGTCGATGCGGAACACGCTGGCCACGCTGGCCTCCATCGCGCCCTCATCGCAGCGGCCTTCGTTAGCCAGTTGCTGCGCCAGCGCACAGGCCTGGAACAAGCCGGCGAGGGCGAGCACGCGCTCTTCGTTCATTGAAAAAGTTTCAAACACGGGATGGCGGTTCTCTTGCGGGGAACGTAGGGGAAGGAGCGAACGCCGGCAGCAAGCCGCCGTACGGCGCGTCGGTGGCGGCGATCACCGCGCCGCCGAGACAGACTTCATGATCGTAGAAGACCACCGACTGGCCCGGGGTGACCGCGCGCTGAGGCTCGTCGAAGCGTACCTCAAGACCATCGCTGCAGACGTCGACGACGCAAGCCTGATCGAGCTGGCGATAGCGGGTGCGGGCGGTGCAGCGGAAATGGGCGGCAGGCGCTGCGCCGGCGACCCAGCTCGGCGTCTCCGTCTGCAGCAGCTGCGAATACAGCCAGCGGTTTTCGCCGCCCTGGGCGATATACAGCACGTTCGCCGGCACATCCTTGCCGACCACGTACCAGGCTTCGCTGCCGGCGCCGTGGCGGCCGCCGATGCCCAGCCCGTTGCGCTGGCCCAGGGTGTAATACATCACGCCCTGGTGCTCGCCGATCAGCTCGCCCGCGGGCGTGCGCATCTCGCCGGGCCGGGCCGGGATGTACTGGGCCAGGAAGCTGCGGAAATCGCGTTCGCCGATGAAGCAGATGCCGGTGGAATCCTTCTTCGCATGGGTCGGCAGCGCCGCTTCGCGGGCCAGTTCGCGTACGCGGGGTTTCTCGATTTCGCCCAGCGGAAACAGTGTGGCGGCGAGTTGCTGCTGGCCCAGCGCGTGCAGGAAATAGCTCTGATCCTTCGCCGCATCCACCGCGCGCAGCAGGCGATGGCGGCCCTCGTGAAAATCGACACGTGCATAGTGGCCGGTGGCGATCTTCTCGGCGCCCAGCGCATGGGCTTCGTCCAGGAAGGTCTTGAACTTGATCTCGCGGTTGCACAGCACGTCGGGGTTCGGCGTGCGTCCGGCGCGGTATTCGGCGAGGAAATGCTCGAACACGCCGTCCCAGTATTCCGCGGCAAAATTGCGTGCATGGAACGGGATGCCGAGCCGCCCGCACACGGCGACGGCGTCCTTGCGGTCGGCGTCGGTGGTGCAGGGGCCGGAGCGGTCGTCCTCTTCCCAGTTCTGCATGAATAGGCCTTCGACCTGGTGGCCGGCCTGTTGCAACAGCAATGCCGCGACCGAGGAATCGACGCCACCGGAAATGCCCAGCATCACTTTCACGTCGAGCCACCTTCAGCTAGATAACTCAAGGTGTCCAGCGGCAGGCGCCGTCCAGCCAGCCACGCGTCGATGCTCAGCAATACCATCGGGCTGCGCAGGCGGTCACCGAGTGCCGCGATTTCGGCACGGGTCAGCCACAGCGCGCGGCGGATATCGGTATCCAGCGGGCGGTCCGGGGCATGGCTGACAGCCCGGGCGGCGAAGCTGAAACGCACCACGGCCTCGCCATGCTCGGTGCTGCGCCACTGATGCACACCGATCAGGTGCTGCAGTTCCACCGTCCAGCCGGTCTCCTCCAGCGTCTCGCGCACGGCGGCTGCCGTCAGGCTTTCGCCGTCGTCGAGGTGGCCGGCAGGCTGGTTGTAGGCGAGCCGGCCGTTCACCGCTTCCTCGACCATCAGGAAACGGTCGCCGACGGCCACCACGCAGGCAACGGTGACGCGCGGGCGCCAGATCTCGGTAGCGGGAACGGAATCGGCCATGGGGAGCGGCAAGGGGCTGGAAAAGCGGCCATTGTGCCATTACCTATGCAGACGGTCGTTGCGGACAGCTGAAAATCCTGCGCGGCGTATACTTCGAATCAGAGATCACACCCCAAGAAACCATGGCCCACGAAACCGAACACGAGCACGACAGCGGCCGCGGTCTGGCGCTGGAAACCGCCAAACCGGAGGTGGCGCGACCCCCACTGTTTCAGGTGCTGCTGCTGAATGACGACTTCACCCCGATGGACTTCGTGGTCGAGGTGTTGCGCGGGTTTTTCAACCTCGACCAGGAACAGGCGGTGCAGGTGATGCTGCATGTACATACCCGTGGCAAGGGCGTATGTGGTGTATTCACCCGCGAGGTGGCTGAAACCAAGGTAACCCACGTCAACGAATATTCACGTTCCCATCAGCACCCATTGTTGTGCACTATGGAAAAGCTCTGAGCGACCCCCATTTCGTGCTCATCGCGGCATTGAAGGCCGCTCAACTTTTCAAGCGGAGACGATCCGAATGTTCAGCAAGGATCTGGAAGTCACCATCGGTCACTGCTACAAGCAGGCCCGTGAACAGCGCCATGAATTCATGACGGTGGAGCACCTGCTGCTGGCACTGACCGAGAACCAGTCGGCACTGGGCGCCTTGCGCGCCTGCGGCGTGGACCTGCCACGGCTGTCGACCGAACTGACGCGCATCATCAACGAAACCGTGCCTGTATTGCCGCACGGCGATGAGCGCGACACGCAGCCCACGCTGGGTTTCCAGCGGGTGCTGCAGCGCGCGGTGTATCACGTGCAGTCCTCGGGGCGCAAAGAGGTCACCGGCGCGAACGTGCTGGTGGCGATCTTCGGCGAGAAGGATTCGCATGCCGTGTATTTCATGCACCAGCAGGAAATCACCCGGCTCGACGTGGTCAACTACATTTCGCACGGCATCGCCAAGATCGGCGACGAACCGGCGGCCGGCGTGTCCGGCGGCGAGCGCGAAGGCGAAGAGGGCGGCGAGCCGAAGGGCAATCCGTTGCACGAGTTCGCCAACAATCTCAATGAGTTGGCTTTGGAAGGCAAGATCGACCCGCTGATCGGCCGCGCCGACGAGATCGAGCGCACCATCCAGGTGCTGTGCCGCCGACGCAAGAACAACCCGCTGTATGTCGGCGAGGCCGGCGTGGGCAAGACGGCGCTGGCCGAGGGTCTGGCCAAGCGCATCGTCGACGGCGAAGTGCCCGAGGTGCTGGAAGACGCCACGATCTGGTCGCTGGATCTGGGCGCCCTGGTGGCCGGCACCAAGTATCGCGGCGATTTCGAGAAGCGGCTGAAGGGCGTGATCGCCCAGCTCAAGAAGCAGCCGGGCGCGATCCTGTTCATCGACGAGATCCATACCATTATCGGTGCCGGTTCGGCGTCGGGCGGCACCATGGACGCCTCGAACCTGATCAAGCCGATGCTGGCTTCGGGCGAGCTGCGCTGCATCGGTTCGACCACGTTCCAGGAATATCGCGGCGTGTTCGAGAAGGATCGCGCGCTGGCCCGCCGTTTCCAGAAGATCGACGTGGTCGAGCCTACCGTGGCCGACAGCATCGAGATCCTCAAGGGCTTGCGCTCGCGTTTCGAGGAACACCACCACGTCGCCTATACCAACGAAGCGTTGAAGGCGGCGGTGGACCTGTCGGTCAAGCACATCCCCGACCGGCTGCTGCCGGACAAGGCGATCGACGTGATCGACGAGGCGGGCGCCCGTCAACGGCTTTTGCCGGAAGATCAGCGTACCGGCACGGTCGACGTCAGCGAGGTCGAGTACATCATCGCGAAGATGGCGCGGATCCCGGCCAAGCAGGTGTCGGCATCGGATCGCGACGTGCTGCGCAATCTCGATCGCAATCTGAAAATGGTGGTGTTCGGCCAGGATCCGGCGATCGAGGCGCTGGCCGCGTCGATCAAGATGGCCCGCTCGGGTCTGGCCGATCCGTCCAAGCCGATCGGTTGTTTCCTGCTGGCCGGCCCCACTGGCGTCGGCAAGACCGAAGTCACCAAGCAGCTGGCGATGCAGCTGGGCATCGAGATGATCCGCTTCGACATGTCCGAGTACATGGAAGCGCATTCGGTGTCGCGGCTGGTCGGTGCCCCCCCGGGCTACGTCGGCTTCGACCAGGGCGGCCTGCTGACCGAGGCGGTGACCAAGCATCCGCACGCGGTGCTGCTGCTCGACGAGATCGAGAAAGCGCATCCGGATGTGTTCAACATCCTGCTGCAGGTGATGGACCGTGGCGTGCTGACCGACACCAACGGCCGCGAGGCGAACTTCAAGAACGTGGTGGTGGTGATGACTACCAATGCGGGCGCGGCGATCGCGGCACGGCGCAGCATGGGCTTCGTCGAGCAGAAGCACGAGTCGGACGCGATGGAAGTGATACGCCGCATCTTCACGCCGGAGTTCCGCAACCGTCTGGACGCGGTCATCCAGTTCAGCGCGCTCGATTTCGAGCATATCCTGCGCGTGGTCGACAAGTTCCTGATCGAACTGGAAAGCCAGCTGACCGAGAAGCACGTAAGCCTGGACGTGGACGCCGATGCCCGCCGCTGGCTGGCCGAGCATGGCTTCGATCCGCAGATGGGCGCACGGCCGATGGCGCGGGTGATCCAGGAGAAGGTGAAGCGCGCGCTGGCCGACGAACTGCTGTTCGGCAAGCTGGCCGAGGGCGGTGTGGTTCGCCTGAGCGTGCGCGACGGCGAACTGAAGGTCGATTGCGAGGCAGCCGAAAAGCTGCCGGCGGTGGTCGGGTAAACACTGCCTCGACGGTCAAACGCGGGACAAAGCAAAGGCGGCGCATTGCGCCGCCTTTTGCATCTTCAGGCACCACCATCCCCGTTACCGAACCGCACAGTTACTTCGCGCGGTATTACTTCATGCGGTACGTGATGCGTCCCTTGCTCAGGTCGTACGGGGTCATTTCGATCTTGACCTTGTCGCCGGTGAGGATGCGGATGTAGTGCTTGCGCATGCGGCCGGAAATATGGGCGATGATTACGTGCCCATTTTCCAATTGCACACGAAACATGGTGTTGGGCAAGGTCTCCTGGACCGTGCCTTCCATTTCGATGACGTCGTCTTTGGCCATGTGTTCCGGGGTTCACGCGCAGCCGTCATGGCTGCGTAAGCCGACGATTATGCCACGAATAGGGGTTTGGTTAAAGAAACAACAGCGAATACCCCGATCCATCCGGATCAGGCGAAATGCTCGTCCAGCTTGCGCCGAATCTCCTGTTCGACCATACCCTTCAACGGGGACAGCATCAGGCCGAGCTCGGCATGGACCTCGATGGCGTCGCCGCTGACGGCGATCGTGCCGTTCACCCCGGGCCGCGAAAAGCGCAGCGTGTCGCCGTGCCATTGTCCATCCACGCCGAGCTTTTCATGCATCCGCGCGGCCACCTGATCGACCACCTTGCGGGCTTCGGCGATCGACAGTTGATGCGGACGGCGGATATCGATCTTGGGCATGACGGGCTCCGTGGGAATAGCCCATCTTAATGCTAGAGTTTCGCGATCTTTCCGGCGGTCGATTCATGCGTATCGAATTTCTCAATGCGGCCCGTGAGGACTTCCACTGGACGGAGGCGCAGTTGCGTATCGGCAGCGCGCCCGACAACGACCTCGTGCTGGCGGCCAGCCAGGCGGCGCCCCAGCACCTGCGTATCCAGCAGGATCGTCGCGGCTGGGTGCTGCAGGTGTTGCCGTCGGCCGATCGCATTTATGTCAACGCCCGGCCGGTACGCGAACGCGCACTGCTGCGTGCCGGCGACGTGGTCAGCGTCGGCGATTGCCGCATGCTGCTGCGCGCCGATCAGGATCCGGCGCTTCGTCCGCCGCTGAGCGTGCCGGAGCAGGGGCGCTGCACCGTGGCGTTGCGCGCCGTGGCGGGTCCGTTGTCCG
>JGI25157J39369_1000417_pt1 | contig 28332 bp, 27 predicted proteins | sample AraplaCL_Col_mCL_FD_39369 | JGI IMG/M metagenome (IMG submission 39369)
TGCGCCGGTGGTGTAGAGCAGCGAGACATAGGAATCCCAATGGAACTGACCTCCTTGCGCTGCGCTGAGAATGCGCGTGTATTCAGTCAGCCAGCTCGACACCGCCCACCAGCCGGCAATACTCACCACTGACAACAAGGAAGTCAGCAGAATGCGGCGGACCGCTTCGCGCTCGGTGAAAACCTGCTTCAGGGTGAACGGACGCTTGCCGCCCTTCTCGGTGGATTGTTCGGTGGCGCCCCATTCCTGGCTCTTGAGCGCGGTGATCCATTCTTCCGATTCGTCGACATCCTTGCGAATATAGAGAACAAAGAAAGCCGGCAGCGCGCCGACCACGAACATCACGCGCCAGCTGTCGATGCCGATGGGGCCGATCAATTGCAGGACGTACCAGATGAAGGCGGCGGCGAGTGTGCCCCAGCCAAAGCCGGATTGCAGGAAGCCCGCACCTTTTGCCTTGGCTTCCGGAGGCCATGTTTCGGCCACCAGCGCAATGCCGGTGCTCCATTCGCTACCCATGGCCAGGCCTGTGATGAAACGCAGGACACACAGCGTGACGATGGTGTCGGAAAACGCAGTCAGTCCGGTAAAAAGCGCATACAGGAAGACGGACCACATCATGACGGTCTTGCGGCCGATGTAGTCGGCCAGCACGCCGCCCACCAGGCCGCCGATTCCCCATCCGAGCAGCGTGATGCCGATTACCAGCCCGGCATAGAATGGCTTGGAGGCGGCCTGGCTTGTCGTCAGCAGGGAATTGAGCAGCGGTGACAAGACGACGATCAGGGCCAGCGCTTCATAGCCGTCGAAGATCCAGCCGAGAAATGCTCCTTTCAATGTCTTCCAGTGTTTCGGGGTCAATCGTGCGTTCCATTTTCTGGACGCGGGTGATACGGCGTTTATCGCTTCAGGCATTGTCTGCTCCTCATCTTATTTAACGAATATTTTTACTTTAGCCAACTCTCTTCAACGAACCGTCGTGCCTCCAGTTTCTCAAGTGCCGTCCGGTTTTCCGCCAGAATTCGTCCGATTTCATCCAGCCCGAGCAAGAGTGAAGATTTGTGCCGCGCCTCGATCTCGAAGGAGCAGGTGATTTCAGCGTGTTGACTGGCGACGCGCACCTGCTGGGCCTCCAGGTCGATGGTCGTTTCCACCCGGCCATGCTGCCTGACCAGGTCGAACAGTGCATCCACGGTCTCTGCGGGAAGAGAGATGGGAAGCACGCCGTTACGAATGCAATTTCCATAAAAGATGTCGGCAAAGCTGCTGGCGATCAGGGCGCGGATGCCATATTGCTGAATCGCCCAGACCGCGTGCTCGCGGCTGGATCCGCATCCGAAATTTTTTCCGCCCAGCAAGATCTGTGCGCCTTCGTACACCGGCATGTTCAAAGGGAAGTCGGGATAGGGCGTGCGATGGGAATTGTCCTGGCCGGGTGCGCCGGCTTCCCGGTAGCGCCAACTGTCGAACAGGTAGGCACCGTAGCCCTGGCGCGTGATCATCGCCATGTACTGTTTTGGCAGGATCGCATCGGTATCGACATTCTCGCGCTCGATCGGCACCAGATGGGAGGTGAGTCGGACAAAGGGTGTCATCAGTATTCTCCCGGCAAGCAGAAATGGCCTGCGATTGCACTCGCGGCGGCCAGCGCCGGGCTCACCAGATGACTGCGGCCGCCATGGCCTTGCCGTCCCTCGAAGTTCCGGTTGGAGGTCGAGGCGCAACGCTCACCGTCGGAAAGACGGTCATTGTTCATCCCCAGGCACATGGAGCAGCCGGCATCCCGCCACTCAAATCCGGCGTTGATGAAAATCTTGTCCAAGCCTTCGCTTTCCGCCTGCTTCTTCACCAGGCCGGAGCCGGGAACGATCAGGGCCTGGCGGATATTGGCGGCCACTTTTTTTCCTTCCACAATCCCGGCCGCCACGCGCAAATCCTCGATGCGCGAATTGGTGCAGGAGCCGATGAAGATCTTGTCCAGCCGCAGGGACCGGATCGGCGTGCCGCCGGTCAGCCCCATGTACTTCAACGCGTTCTCGGCAGCCTTGCGCGCAGCCGGATCGGAGAAGCTTGCGAGCGATGGAATCGATTCATTGATGCCGACGGACATGGCCGGAGTGGTGCCCCAAGTGACTTGCGGAGTCAAGGTATCGACATTGAAGCGGAGCACCTTGTCGTAGCGCGCGCCGGGATCGGATCGCAGGGTCTTCCAGTAGGCGACGGCGGCGGTCCATTGTTCGCCGGTGGGCGCCAACGGACGTCCTTGAAGATAATTGATGGTGGTGTCGTCCACCGCGATCAGCCCGGCCCTGGCGCCGGCTTCCGTGGCCATGTTGCAGAGTGTCATCCGCGCTTCCATGCTCAGACCGGAAACCACGCTTCCGGCAAATTCCAGCACGTGGCCGACGGCGCAGTCCGTGCCGAATTCGCGGATGAATCCAAGCGCGACGTCCTTGGCGTAGACCCCGGCCGGAAGCGTTCCCTCGATGTCGACGCGCAAGGATTTCAGCTTGGGTACGGTGAGTGTCTGGGTTGCCAGGACCTGCTCGATATCCGAGGTGCCGACGCCAAATGCAAGCGCCGCAAAGGCCCCGTGCGTGGTGGTATGAGAGTCTCCGCAGGCAATCGTGGTGCCGGGCAGCGTATCGCCCAGTTCGGGCGCGACCACGTGCAGAATTCCCTGGCGGGGATCGTTGAGCGAGAAGTAGGTCAGATCGAACTGGCTGCAGTTTTCTTCCAGGGCCTGCAATTGTTCCTGCGCCGCACGATCGTGCATGCCCTGCCGCCGGTTCAGGGTGGGAATGTTATGATCGGCGGTCGCGACGACGGAGCTTGCCCGCCATAGTTTCCTGCCGGCAGCACGAATGCCGTCGAATGCCTGCGGACTGGTGACTTCATTGACCAGATGTTTGTCGATATAGAGCAGCACAGACGACTTGTAGTCTGCGACGACATGGCGCTCCCAAAGTTTCTCGAATAGTGTTTTGCTGTCCGGCATGCCTGCAGTCTCCTGTTTTGACCGTGCAGGTTAACAGGACGGGCATGATCCAGCCGTGATCATTCGCTAGGGGAGCTATCGCAAACCGGAAAATCAGTCAGGCCCCTCTATGCGTTTCGATCTGGATACATTGAAGTTGTTTGTGCTGGTGGTGGAGCACGGCAGTATTTCCGCTGCCTCCGAACCAGGCCACATCGTCACTTCTGCCATCAGTCGCCGGCTTTCCGATCTGGAGGAGGAGGCCGGCGTACCGCTGCTGCGCCGCCGCAGCAGAGGCGTGGAGCCGACCGCAGCCGGCCTTTCCATTTACCAGCACGCCAAAAGCATACTCGGCCAGCTGCGCCAGATAGACTGCGACATCAGCGAGCATCGCTCCGGGATCAAAGGCAACGTCCGCATCTGGGTCAACATGACCGCACTGTGCTATTACCTTCCGGCCCAGCTTCATGCCTTCATGGCCGAATACCCGGATGTGAGCATCGAACTGGTGGAAAAACTGAGTGATGCCATTCCGCACGCCGTGAAGGCGGGAGAGGCGGACCTGGGGATATGCGCACCGACCGATAGCGTGGCAGGCGTGTCCGAAGCAATCTACGTCACCGATCCACTGGTGCTGATCGTGCCGCGCGATCACAAGTTCGCATCGCGCAAGCGCATCCGGTTTGAGGATACGCTCGACGAAAAACACATCATGATGCAGAGCGGCGCCTCCATTCACACCATGTCACAGATGGCGGCCCGGGCGCTCAAGCGAAAAATCCATCTCTCGGTACTCGTCACCAGCTTCGACGCCATACGCAACATGGTGTCGGAAGGATTGGGCATTGCCGTCATTCCGGAGCTTGCGCTCAAAGGTGTGGACGCAACCCGTTACAGCGTCGTCCGGCTCACCGACAAATGGTGTTTGCGGAAATTCAAGATCCTCTGGAACGACCAGCTGCCACAGTCCCCGGCAGCCATGCGACTGCTCAGGCATTTGCGAAACGACGCTCTTTGATTTCGCACGATAACGCGCAGTTCGTAGCCTGCTGCGCGGCTGACACAACTGACACCACTGACACAATATCGATGCGATCTGAAAATCTACATCAGAATGATGTCGTACTGTTCCTGCTGGTAATCCGTCTGCACCTGCAATGAGATCGGCTTCTTGATGAAGTCGCCGAGCATGGCGAGATGTTGCGACTCTTCTTCGAGGAACATGTCGACCACCACCTGCGCCGCCAGGATGCGGAATTCGCGCGGGTTGAATTGCTTCGCCTCGCGCAGCACTTCGCGCAGGATTTCGTAGCAGACCGTACGCGAGGTCTTGACCTGGCCCTTGCCCTTGCAGGCAGGGCAGGTTTCGCACAGGATGTGCGCGAGCGACTCGCGGGTGCGCTTCCGCGTCATTTCCACCAGGCCCAGCGCCGAGAAACCAGATACCGAAATCTTGGTGCGGTCGCGCTGCAGGGCCTTGTTCAGTTCCGAGAGCACGGCGCTGCGGTGCTCGGGGTTTTCCATGTCGATGAAGTCGAGGATGATGATGCCGCCCAGATTGCGCAGGCGCAGCTGGCGCGCGATGGCGTGTGCGGCTTCCAGGTTCGTCTTGAAGATGGTGTCGTCGAAGTTGCGGCCGTTGACGAAGCTGCCGGTGTTGACGTCGATGGTGGTCATCGCTTCGGTCTGGTCGACGATCAGGTAACCGCCCGACTTGAGATCGACGCGGCGGCCGAGTGCGCGTTCGATTTCTTCTTCCACGCCGTACAGGTCGAACAGCGGCCGTTCGCCGCGATAGTGCATCAGCTTGGGCAGCACCGACGGCGTATAGAGCGAGCCGAACTCCTGCAGCATCTGGAAGTTCTCGCGCGAGTCGACCTGGATGTTCGAGGTGTCGTCGCTGACGAAGTCGCGCAGCACGCGCTGGGCCAGGCTCAGATCCTGGTACATCAGCGTCGGCGCGGGTTTGGTCTTGGTCTGGGCGATGATGCTGGCCCAGGTCTTGCGCAGGTACTCGACATCCATCTGCAAGTCGGCGTCGGACGCATCTTCGGCCATGGTACGGATGATGAAGCCGCCTTTTTCTTCCGGCGGCAGCAGGCTCTGCACCTTGCTGCGCAGCTGTTCGCGTTCGGCTTCGTTCTCGATGCGCTGCGAAATGCCGATATGCTTGTCCTGCGGCAGATACACCAGCATGCGGCCGGCGATGGATATCTGCGTCGACAGGCGCGCGCCCTTGGTGCCGATCGGATCCTTGATCACCTGCACGGTGATGGTCTGGCCGTCGAACAGCAGCTTTTCGATGGGAATGTGCGGCACGCTCTGGTTGCTAGGGCCGTCATGCGGCTTGGCTTCCCAGATGTCGGCCACGTGCAGGAAGGCGGCGCGTTCCAGGCCGATGTCGATGAAGGCCGATTGCATGCCGGGCAGCACGCGCACGACTTTGCCGAGATAGACGTTGCCGGCCAGGCCGCGCGACAGGGTGCGCTCGATGTGCAGCTCTTGCACCGCGCCTTGCAGGATCAGCGCGACGCGCGTCTCCTGCGGCGTGATGTTGATCAGGATGTCTTCGTTCATGGTCCGATGACCTTAAAAATGGTGAATGCTGGAAAGGGCTGGCGCGGACAGGCAGGGAAGCCGGCCGGCGCCGCTCACAATGTGGCTTGCGGCAAGATGCGCATGCCGGTCTTCTGCAGCAGTTGCGCGGTCTCGAACAGCGGCAGGCCCATGATGCCGGAATGGCTGCCGGCGATGTCCTTGATGAAAATCGATGCCAGGCCCTGGATGCCGTAACCGCCGGCCTTGTCGAACGGCTCTTGGGTCGAGCAATAGGCGCGGATCATGTCGTCGGTCAGGGCTTCGAAGGCGACGTCCGAGTACTGCGTGATTTGCCACATCTGTTCCTGGAAGGCCACCGCAACGCTGGTCAGCACCTGGTGCGTGCGGCCGGACAGGCGCGTGATCATGTCGACGGCCTCCCTGATGTCGGCCGGTTTGCCGAGGATCAGGTCGTCCACTACTACGGTGGTGTCGGCCGAGAGGATGGGGCGCATCGGCAATTGCCGGTAGAGCATGGTCTGGCGCGCGCTGAGCAGTTTGTCGCGGGTGACGCGGGCAACGTAGTCGGCCGGCTTTTCATTCGGCAGGACTTGCTCGTCGACTTCCTTGTCGTTGAGCAGCAATTCGAAATCGATGCCGATCTGGCGCAGCAGTTCGCGCCGGCGGGGACTCTTGGAGGCGAGGTAGATTTTTTTGTCAGCAAGTTTCATGAAGCAACACTTCTCAGTATTTATCTGTACACCGGCATTGTTGCCGGTGTGCTTGCTTTGCTTTATCGCTGCACGGGCTGCGCGTGCTATGCCTGCCCTACGTGTTATACGCGGTGATACGGATGATTCTGCGTAATCGACCAGGCGCGGTACAACTGTTCGGCCAGCAGCACGCGCACCATGCCGTGCGGCAGCGTCAGACTGGAGATGCGCACCAGCATGTCGGCGCTGGCCTTGAGGCCGGGATCAAGGCCGTCGGCGCCGCCGATCACGAAGGCGACGTCGCGGCCATCCTGCTGCCATTGCGTCAGCAGCTGCGACAACTGCATCGAAGTAATATCCTTGCCGTGCTCGTCCAGCCCCACGATGCGCGCGCCTTTCGGCAGCGCCGCTTCGATCTTGCTGCGTTCCTGCGACATCACGGTTTCTGCGGTCCTGCTGCCGGAGCGTTCGATCGGTTTGATTTCTTTCAACAGGACGCGGCACTCGGCCGGCATCCTCTTGGCGTATTCGTTAAATCCCGATTCGATCCAGCCCGGCATTTTGTGACCGACGGCGGTAATGATGAGCTGCATGGCTCACACTACCGGGGTCAGGCCTTGGCTTTTGGACGTGCCGGACGCTTGGCGGCGGCCGCTTTCTTCGACGCCACGGCGCTTTTCGGCATGGCGACCTTGACGGTAGTGCCGACTGCTTTCTTGGCCGGCGCCTTGCGCTTGACGGCGGTACCGGTGCCGGCTGCAGCCTTGTTCTTGGACGCGCTGAGCGTGGTCGAAGCGCGTGGTGCACGCGTGGTCTTCGGCGCCGGCTTGGCGTCGGAGGCGACCGAAGCGGTGCGCGGCTTGCGTGCCGGCTTCTTCGGTGTTTCGTCGTCGTCGAGCGCCTGGCTGGCTTCGACCGCCACGGCTTGCTCGCGGGTGCGGCGGATCTTGGCCGGCTTTTCGTCTTCGGCGGCTTTCTTGGCGGCGGCGCTGGAGGCGACGCGCTTGGCTGCGCCCATCTTCACTTCCTTGTCGCCCCAGATTTCTTCCAGGCGGTAGTAGGCGCGGATGGCCGGCTGCATGATGTGGACGATCATGTCGCCCAGATCGACCAGCACCCATTCACCGGTGTCTTCACCTTCGACGCTGACGACGTTGCCGCCCTTGGCCTTGACTTTGTCGCGCACCGAAGCGGCGAGCGCCTTGGTCTGGCGGTTCGAAGTCCCGGAGGCGATCGCCACGCGGTCGAACAGGCTGGTCAGGTGAGTGGTGTCATAGATCTTGATGTCCTGAGCTTTGACGTCTTCCAGCGCGTCGACGACGGCGGTTTGCAGTTTTTTGATATCCATTAGTTTTGATAGAGATGATGTTGTTCGATATAGTCTAGCACCCTCGCCGGGATCAGCGACTCCGGTCTTTCGCCGCGTTGCAGCAAGGAACGGATCTCGGTCGACGAAATGTCGACGTCGAGACTGGATGCCAGATAGGCTTTGCCGTGCGAGGTGGTACGTATTTCCTTTTCAGTGCCGGCACGGCGTGTAAATTCCTGCATGATAATATCGGGGACCTGCGCAGCGTCGATGCCGAAACCCGGACGCGAAGCCGCGCACAGGTGGGCATAGTCGAACAGCTGTTGCCAGCCTTGCCAGGTGTCCAGATGCTGCAATTGGTCCGCGCCCATCAGGAAGACGATGGAGACCTCGGGACCGAGCTCGGCGCGCAAGGCCTGCAAGGTATCGATGGTGTAGGTTGCCGTCGCGCGGCGGATTTCCTGTTGGTCAATCACCACAGGCACGTGTTCATGGCTGAACGCCAGTTCGACCATTTCCACGCGTTGCGCCGGTGTCGCTTGCAATCCGTGCTTTTGCCACGGGTTGCCGGCCGGAATCACGCGCAATTCGTCCGGCTGCAGCAGCTCGACGAAATGATCGCCCAGCGCGACATGGCCGTTGTGCACAGGATCGAAGCTGCCTCCCAGAATGGCGATGCAGCGCTTGGCCGGGATGGGCGACCCCGGCAACCCCGGCGCCCCAGGCTTGGCCGCCACTAGATCCATTCCTTGTGCGGCAGGAAATCGGTGTACAGGCGCGCTTCCGGGCTACCGTCTTGCGGTTGCCAGTTGTAGCGCCACTTCACCACCGGCGGCATCGACATCAGGATCGACTCGGTGCGCCCGCCCGATTGCAGGCCGAACAGCGTGCCGCGGTCGAACACCAGGTTGAACTCGACATAGCGTCCGCGCCGATACGCCTGGAAATCGCGTTCGCGTTCGCCGTAAGGCATGTCCTTGCGCCGCTCCAGGATCGGCAGGTAAGCGCCGATAAAGCCGTCGCCGACGCTGCGCATCAGCGCAAAACTGTCGTCCAGCGGCAGCGCATTGAAATCATCGAAGAAAATCCCGCCCACGCCGCGCGCTTCCTTGCGGTGCTTCAGGTAAAAATACTCGTCGCACCATGTCTTGAAGCGCGGATGCAGCTCGTCGCCGAACGGCGCCAGCGTATCGCGGCAGCTGCGGTGGAAATGCACGGCGTCTTCTTCGAAACCGTAATAAGGCGTCAGATCCATGCCGCCACCGAACCACCAGACCGGCTCCTGGCCGTCCGCCTTGGCGACGAAGAAGCGCACATTCATGTGCACCGTCGGCGCGTAAGGATTGCGCGGATGCAGCACCAGCGACACGCCCATGGCTTCCCATTCGCGGCCGGCGATTTCCGGACGGTTGGCGGCGGCCGATGGCGGCAGGTTCCTGCCCATCACGTGCGAGAAACCGACGCCGCCGCGTTCGAATACATTGCCTTCCTCGATGATGCGCGAAGTCCCGCCGCCGCCTTCGGGGCGTTCCCAGGAATCGGTGAGGAAGGGTTTGCCGTCAATCCCTTCCAGCGCCGCGACGATGCGTTGCTGGAGGTCTTGCAGATAGGCTTTAATGGTTGATGCGGTGGCGGTTGCTGTCACGGGGGTGTCGTCGCTAGGAAGCGTGGGGGCAGCCGCAAAGGCGCTCTTTGGTGCACGCAGGAAAAATTACCCCCGCGATTGTACCCCGACAGGGCCGCCGGCGGATAGCCCGGGGCCTTTTGAAAGGCTCCCGGGACGGCTTTTGGCGGATTTACGTCGCGCTTGGCGGCACCGGGGTCGCCGGCTCGGGCTGCTGTGGATTGGCGACGCTGACCTGATACGTGGCCGGCGCCGGCCAGCCGGCTTCGGCGCAGGTTTGCGCGATGGCGCGGTTGGTGTCGTTGTAGACCTGGCCGAAGTTCGGCGTCGGCGCAAACAGGCGCACCGCCAGCAGGGTGCCGGTGGCGTTGAATTCCTGGATCACCACGGCCGGGGCCGGGTCGACCAGTACATTCTGGATTTGCGCCACTTTTGCGCTCAGGCGCGCAATGGCATCGGCCGGATCCACGCCGTAGGCAATCTGGCAACGCAGGTCGATCCGGCGGGTCGGATGGACGTTGTAATTGGTGATGATGTCGGAAAACAATTTGTTGTTGCCGATAATCACGCGCAGGTTGTTGTCGGTGAGCATGGTCGTGGTGACCAGGCCGATGTCGGTGACGGTACCGGTCTGGGCCGCCGCCGTGATGTAGTCGCCGACCTTGAACGGACGCAGCACCACCAGGAAGATGCCGGCCGCGAAATTCGACAGCAGGCCCGACCAGGCCACGCCCAGCGCCACGCCGACCGCGCCGATCATGGCCGCGAACGAGGTGGTCGGCACGCCGCAGACTTCGAGGATGCCCATCACCAGCAGCACGCGCAACACCACGTGGATCGCCGAAATGGCGTAATTCACCAGCGTCGGCTCGAGCTGGCGCACGGTCAGCACGCGCCGCACGACCTTGGCGAAGGTGCCGATCAGCATGCCGCCGACGAACCAGATGACCAGCGCCGCCAGGACCTTGAGGCCGAACGGCACCAGATAGAGATTGATCAGGGTATCGAGGTTGAGCAGGTGTTGTTGCATGCAATTTCCTTGGTTAAAGACGATGTAAACAGCTTCTTAGGCGATGGCAGGCCATTTTCGTTGCAGGTTGCCAGTCATTTTCTGGAAAAGCGGCGGCCCCAAAGCAAAAAACCTCGCAAAACCGAAGGTTTGCGAGGTCTTTGCGATGCCGGACGCCGTGATCAGCGCTTCAGCGCGCGCCAGCCGATATCGCGGCGCAGTTGCGCGCCTTCGAAATGGATCAGGTCGACTGCGGCGTATGCCTGTTTCTGCGCGACCTTGACGCTGTCGCCCAGGCCGACCACGCAGAGCACGCGGCCGCCGGCCGTGGTCAGCTTGTTGCCGGTCAATACGGTGCCTGCATGGAAGGTGACGCAATCATCGGTTTCCGCAGGAATGTCGGTGATCAGGTCGCCCTTGCGCGGAGCATCGGGATAACCGGCTGCAGCCATCACCACGCCCAGCGCGGTGCGGCGATCCCATTCCAGTTCGATGGTGTCGAGCGTGCCGGCCACGGCGTGTTCCATTACGGCCAGCAGGTCGGTCTTGAGGCGCGCCATGATCGGCTGCGTCTCGGGATCGCCCATGCGGCAGTTGAATTCCAGCGTCTTCGGATTGCCCTTGTCGTCGATCATCAGGCCGGCGTACAGGAAGCCGGAGAACGGAATGCCGTCCTTGGCCATGCCTTGCACGGTCGGCACGATGATTTCGCGCATCACGCGGGCGTGCAGCGCCGGCGTTACGATCGGGGCAGGGGAATAAGCGCCCATGCCGCCGGTGTTCGGGCCCTGGTCGTTGTCTTGCAGGCGCTTGTGGTCCTGGCTGGTCGCCAGCGGCAGGATGTTCTTGCCGTCCACCATGACGATGAAGCTGGCTTCCTCGCCGGCCAGGAATTCTTCGATCACGACGCGCGCGCCGGCGTCGCCGAGCTTGTTGTCGGACAGCATCATGTCGACCGCGCCGTGCGCTTCTTCCAGCGTCAGCGCAACCACCACGCCCTTGCCGGCGGCCAGGCCGTCGGCCTTGATGACGATCGGTGCGCCCTTTTGGTCGATGTAGTCGTGGGCCGCCTTGACGTCGGAGAAGGTCTGGTATTCGGCGGTCGGGATCGCGTGGCGCTTCATGAAGGACTTGGAGAAGTCCTTCGAGCTTTCCAGCTGCGCGGCTTCTTTCGTGGGGCCGAAGATCTTCAGGCCGCGGGCGCGGAACAGGTTGACGATGCCGGCGGCCAGTGGCACTTCCGGACCGACCACGGTCAGCGCGACATGTTCTTTTTCAACGAAATCGGCGAGTTCGTTCAGATCGGTGATCGCCACGTTTTCAAGGCGTTCGTCGAGCGCGGTGCCGCCGTTGCCAGGGGCAACGTAGACGGTTTGGATGCGCGGTGACTGAGCGATTTTCCAGGCCAGAGCGTGTTCACGACCACCGGAGCCAACAACGAGAATTTTCATGATAGGGACTAGGTAAGAATGGTTGGCCGTCGGCTTAATTTTCAATAACGGCGTTGCTGTAGATCTCTTGCACGTCGTCGAGGTTTTCCAGAGCATCCAGCAGTTTTTGCATCTTGACGGCGTCGTCGCCGGTGAAGACGGTCTCGGTCGCGGGCTTCATGATGATTTCGGCCATCTCGGCCTTGAAGCCGGCCTTTTCCATCGCCGCCTTGACGGCAGCAAAGTCGTGCGGCGGCGTCAGCACTTCGATGCCGCCTTCGTCGTCGGTGAGCACGTCATCGGCGCCGGCCTCGAGCGCGGCTTCCATGACGGCGTCTTCGCTCACGCCCGGCGCGTACAGCAACTGGCCGCAGTGCTTGAACATGAACGACACCGAACCTTCGGTGCCCATGTTGCCGCCGTATTTGGAAAACGCGTGGCGCACATCGGCCACGGTGCGGATGCGGTTGTCGGTCATGCAATCGACGATGATGGCCGCGCCGTTGATGCCGTAGCCTTCGTAGCGGACTTCCTCGTAGTTGACGCCGTCCAGGGTGCCGCTGCCGCGCTGGATGGCGCGGGTGACGTTGTCCTTGGGCATGTTGGCGTCGGCGGCCTTGTCGACGGCCAGGCGCAGGCGCGGGTTGGCGTCCACGTCGCCGCCGCCCATGCGGGCCGCCACGGTGATTTCCTTGATGAGGCGCGTCCAGATCTTGCCGCGCTTTTCGTCCTGACGGCCTTTACGATGCTGAATATTGGCCCATTTGCTGTGTCCAGCCATGATGAATCTTTCCTGCCTTGATGGAACGCGCTCCGTCCGATGGGCACGAAGTTCAGCCGTTTTTGCGTGAACCTGGCGCGAATATCGCGGATTGACGAAGGGGGTTCTAGTTATAATCGACCGGGGATTTTACCATATCGCCCGACCTCAAAGCCCATCACCGGCCCTCCCTTTTATTGATTTTCTATCATGATCAAGCCACTTTTCATCGCCAAAAATCAGACGCAGGAACTGGCCCTGCTGCCGAGCCTGGTCAATCGCCACGGCTGCATCACCGGCGCCACCGGTACCGGCAAGACGGTGACCCTGCAAGTGGTGGCGCAGGCACTCTCGGACATCGGCGTGCCGGTGTTCATGGCCGACGTCAAGGGCGACTTGTCCGGCCTGTCCAAGGCCGGCGTGCTGTCGGCCAAGGGCAAGGAACGCCTGAGCTCGCTCGGCATGGATGAGCCGGCCTGGGAAGCCTTGCCGGTGACCTTCTGGGACGTCTTCGGCGAAAAAGGCCATCCGGTGCGCGCGACGATCTCCGACATGGGGCCGCTGATGATTGCACGCATGCTCAATCTGAACGACACCCAGGAAGGCGTGCTGCAACTGGTTTTCAAGATCGCCGACGACAACGGCCTGTTGCTGCTCGACACCAAGGACCTGCGCGCCATGCTGCAGCACGTCGGCGACAACGCCGCCACCTTCAAGACCGAATACGGCAACATCTCCGCCGCCAGCATCGGCGCCATCCAGCGCGGCCTGATCGGCATCGAGGAGCAGGGCGGTGACAAGTTCTTCGGCGAGCCGATGCTCAACATCGAGGACTGGATGCAGACCGACGCCAAAGGCAAGGGCGTGATCAACATCCTCGCAGCCGACAAGCTGCTCAACGCGCCGCGGCTGTATTCGACCTTCCTGCTGTGGATGCTGTCCGAACTGTTCGAGCACCTGCCGGAAGTCGGCGACCTCGACAAGCCCAAGCTGGTGTTCTTCTTCGACGAGGCGCATTTGCTGTTCGACGAGGCGCCCAAGCCGCTGCTGCAAAAGATCGAGCAGGTGGTGCGCCTGATCCGCTCCAAGGGCGTCGGCGTGTTCTTCGTCACGCAAAATCCGCTCGATATTCCCGACACCGTGCTGGGCCAGCTTGGCAACCGCGTGCAGCACGCCCTGCGCGCCTACACGCCGCGCGACCAGAAGGCGGTGCAGGCCGCCGCCGAGACTTTCCGCGCCAATCCGCAACTCAATACTGAGACCGCCATCACCGAACTGGGCGTCGGCGAAGCGCTGGTGTCCTTTCTCGACGAGAAGGGCCGTCCCAACATCGTCGAGCGCGCCTACATCCTGATGCCGGGTTCGCAGATTGGCCCGATTACCGACGACGAGCGCAAGGCCTTCATCGCCTCATCGGTGGTGGCCGGCATCTACGAAAAGGCCGTCGACCGCGAGTCCGCATACGAAAAACTCAAGGGTCGCGCCGCACAGCAACCGGGCAATGCGCCGGCCGGCGCGCCTTCCACGATCCCTGCCGAGCCGGAGTCATCCGGCGGCGGAGGCGGCCTCGGCGACCTGCTCAAGGACGCCGCCGGCGGCTTCTTCGGCAACAGCGGCGGCAAGGGTAGCAGCAGCCGTCGCGAGTCTCCCGTTGAAGCGATGGTCAAATCCGCAGCGCGCAGCATCGGTTCGCAGGTCGGCCGCGAAATCATTCGCGGCGTGCTCGGGTCGCTGCTCAAGAAGCGCTGACCGATGGCGCTTCCGCAGGCGCAGTCCGCCGCCGGCACTTCTGAAGCAAGCGAAGTGCTCGGCCGTTTTCGCCCGCGCCTGACGCTGCAGACTTTCACGCGTGGCGACGGTGTGCTCGGCTTGCGTCCGGGCGGCCTGTTCGGCCCGCGCGGCGGCAACGTCACCGTGGCGCAGGTCGACTGGACCTACCAGGCCGGCGCCGGCCTGCATTGGGAAACCCCGGCGCCGGCCAGCCTGATGGACCAGAGCGCGGCCGCTACCCAACTCCTCTTCAATGCGCAAGGCAAGCAAGTCGTCATGCGACGCAACCTGCACGCCGAAGCCGACGCGCTCGAAGCCGTCCAGGCCGCGGGTTTGCTGCCGCTGCCGACGGACGCCTTGCAATGGCGCGCGGACGACATGGCGACGCCGCACACACAGTTATGGTCGCTGCTGCTGGAAAACAATTTCGGCGATTTCTGGGCCGACCGCGTCCCGGAGTTGCAGCAGCAAGGCTGGAGCATCGTCGTGCGTCCCGGCTTCGCCCACGAAAGCGTCCCGGTCGAGGCCTGGCGCGTCATCGTCAGCCCCGAATCGGGCGCCGTGCTCGGGAAGGAAGTCGCGAGCACGCTGCAACAAGGTCGCACCAAGATCATTGGCGATTTTGGCGAACCCGGCCGCGCCGCGTGGTGGCTGCTGACCATGGGCGTCGAAATCGAGGGCCAGTTCTTCGACCTCGCGCCGATGCTGGCCGACCTGCTGCGACGCGATGCGCGCTGGACCGACGTGCAGAAGATCGCCGCCATCGACGATATTTCTCTGATTTCATTGCGCGCGCCCGGCGGCAAACGCGTCGATGCCTTGGCGGCGCCGCTCAAGGTGATCGTGTCGGCGATGCTCGACCTGCTGACCGACGTGCGCCGCAAGGAAGGCGTGCTGCGCATTTCGGCCTGGGACGCCGGCCGCCTCGATGAGATGTGCCGCCGTCTCGGCGAAGACGGCGCCTCCTACGGCAGCGCCTTCCACTTGCAAAGCGACGCCGGCCTGCGCGAACTGGCGCTGCGCCTGCGCGCCGCCGGCGAGCCGCCGCCGGTGGCCGCGCCGGCCGGTCTCGGCGTGACCTTGCGGCCGTATCAGCTGCACGGGGTCGCGTGGCTGCAATACCTGCGCGCCCATCATCTGGCAGGCATCCTCGCCGACGACATGGGCCTGGGCAAGACCGCGCAGATGCTGGCGCACATCCTGATCGAAAAACAATCCGGCCGGCTCGATTGCCCGGCGCTGGTGGTGTTGCCGACCTCGCTGGTGTTCAACTGGCAGGCCGAAGCCAGGCGCATGGCGCCGGACTTGCGCGTACTGGCCTTGCAGGGGCCGCAGCGTGAGGACGACTTTGCGCGCATGGCCGGATTCGACATCGTGCTGACCACGTATCCGCTGGTGTGGCGCGACCTCGACGTGCTCGCCCGCCAGCAATTCCACCTGCTGATCCTCGATGAGGCACAGACCGTCAAGAACGCCGCCGCCCGCAGCGCCAGCGCGGTGCGCCGCCTGCGTGCGCGCCATCGCGTCTGCATGACCGGCACGCCGCTGGAAAATCATCTCGGCGAGTTGTGGGCGCAATTCAATTTCCTGATGCCGGGTTTCCTCGGCGAGGCGGCCACCTTCGCGCGGCTGTGGCGCAAGCCGATTGAAGAAAACGGCGAAACCTTGCGTGCGCAATTGCTGGCGCAACGGGTGCGGCCGTTCATCCTGCGCCGCCGCAAGGAAAACGTCGCCGCCGAACTGCCGCCCAAAACCGTTGCGATAAAACTGCTGCAATTGCAGGGCCGCCAGCGCGATCTCTACGAAAGCGTGCGCGCGGCCGCCGACCAGCAGGTGCGGCGTGCGCTGGAGCGGCGTGGGTTCACCGGTTCGCACGTGACCATCATGGATGCGCTGCTCAAGCTGCGCCAGGTTTGCTGCGATCCGTTCCTGCTCAAGAGCGGCAAGACCCCTAAAACCATCGAGCGCGCCAAGATCGAGATGCTGCGCGACATGCTGCCGTCGCTGGCGGCGGAAGGCCGGCGCGTGCTGGTGTTTTCACAGTTCACCGAAATGCTGGAGCTGATCGAGACCGAACTCGATGCGCTGGAACTCCCTTGGCTGTCGCTGACGGGCAAGACGCCGTCGGCGGCGCGCGGGGAGGTGGTGGCGCAATTCCAGCGCAAGGAGGTGCCCATCATGCTGGTCAGCCTCAAGGCCGGCGGCATCGGCCTCAATCTGACCGCGGCCGACACCGTGATCTTGGCCGATCCATGGTGGAATCCCGCCGTCGAAGAGCAGGCCATCGCCCGCGCCCATCGCATCGGCCAGGACCAGGCGGTGCTGGTCTACAAGCTCATCATCGAAGGCAGCATCGAAGAACGGATCCTCGAGTTGCAGGAGCGCAAGTCGGTGCTGGCCGAAGGCGTGCTCGGCAGCGACGGCGCGGTGACGCCCAAATTCGGCCAGGCGGAACTGGATGCGCTGATTGCGCCGCTGCAGCTGGCGCGGCCGGCCTGAAGCCGCAGGGTGAGTGCCCCGGGCAGAAGAGGGCCGGAGCGTTTACAATCAGGGGATGTCTTCCACCACGCTTTCTCCCTCCATTTCCCCGCGCCGCGCTTATCTTGCCGGCTTGCTGCTCGCCGTCATCGGCGCCATTTTCTTTTCCGCCAAGGCCATCGTCGCCAAGCTGATGTACCGCTATCACGTCGACGCGGTGATGGTGATCAGCCTGCGCATGATGTTTTCGCTGCCGATGTTCGCGGTGCTGGCGTTCTGGCAGGCGCGCAATTCGCCGCCGCTGGCCACGCGCGACTATGCCAAAATCGTCTTCCTCGGCCTGATCGGCTATTACCTGTCGAGCTTCCTCGATTTTCTCGGCCTGCAATACATCTCGGCCGGACTGGAGCGGCTGATCCTGTTCCTGACGCCGTCTTTCGTGCTGCTGATTTCCTTCACGTTCTACAAGCGCAAGGTCGGCCTGATCGAATGGGGCGCGCTGCTGGTGTCCTATCTCGGCACCGCGCTGGTGCTGCAGCATGACATCAACACCGGCGGCAACAACGTCGTGCTGGGCAGCGTGCTGGTGCTTGGCGCGGCGATCAGCTATGCGCTCTACCTGATCTTTTCCGGCGAGCTGGTGCGCCGGGTCGGCGCCATGCGCCTGGTCGCCTATGCGATGTGCGTGTCGTCGGTGGCTTGTATCATCCAGTTCTTCATCCTGCGTCCGGTGTCGGCGCTGGTGCAGCCGGTGCAGGTGTATCAGCTGTCGCTGATCAATGCGGTGTTCTGCACCGTGCTGCCGGTGTGCCTGACGATGGTTGCGGTGTCGCGCATCGGCGCACCGAGCGCGGCGCAGGCCGGGCTGGTCGGGCCGGTGTCGACGCTGTTCCTCGGCGCCATGCTGCTGGACGAACCGATCACGGCGATCCAGCTGACCGGCACCGCGCTGGTGCTGTCGGGCATTTATTTGCTGTCGCGGAAAAAGACTTGATTTATCAATTGCCAATGGTGAATGGCGCCCCAAGGAGACCGAAATGACAAAAGCAATCAGGATGTTCAAGACCGGCGGACCCGAAGTCATGGAATATGTCGACGTCGACGTCGCCGATCCCGGCCCCGGCGAAGTACGCATTCGCCACGCCGCGGTCGGTTTGAATTTTATCGACGTCTATTTCCGTACCGGCCTGTATCCGCAGCCGTTGCCGAGCGGCCTGGGTCAGGAGGGCGCCGGCACCATCGAAGCCGTCGGCGCCGGCGTTTCCGACTTCAAGGTGGGCGACCGCGTGGCTTATGCCGGTCGTCCCAACGGCGCTTACGCCGAGGCGCGCGTGATGCCCGCCGATATCCTGGTCAAGCTGCCCGATTCGATCAGCTTCGACACCGCCGCCGCGATGATGCTGCAAGGCATGACGGTGCAATACCTGCTGCGCCAGACCTATCCGCTCAAGGCCGGCGAGACCATGCTGCTGCATGCCGCCGCCGGCGGCATCGGCTTGATCGCTTGCCAATGGGCCAGGGCGCTGGGCGTGACCGTGATCGGCACCGTCAGCACCGATGAGAAAGCCGCGCTGGCGAAGGCGGCAGGCTGCACCCACGTGATCAATTACAAGACCGAAAATTTTGTCGAACGCGTCAAGGAACTGACCAGCGGCAAAGGCGTGCCGGTGGTCTACGATTCGATCGGCAAAGACACGTTCATCGGCTCGCTCGACTGCCTCTCGCCGCGCGGCATGATGGTCAGCTTCGGCAACGCATCCGGTCCGGTGTCGCCGTTCGGCGTGAGCGAACTGGCTTCGCGCGGTTCGCTGTTCCTGACGCGTCCGTCGCTGGGCAACTACATTGCCACGCGCGAGGCGCTCAACGCCACCGCCGACGACCTGTTCGCCATGGTCGAAGCCAAGAAGGTCAACGTCGACATCAACCAGCGTTATGCGCTCAAAGACGTCGGCCAGGCGCACGCGGATCTGGAAGGCCGCAAGACCACCGGTTCCACCATCCTGATTCCTTGAGGACCGACCTTGGCTACCCCTGACCCCGGCAAGAATCTTGGCAAAAGCCCGATGAACCATCCCGATGAGCAGCCTTCCGGCACCGACGGTTCGCCCAAATTCGGGCGGCTGCTGATCGTGCTGATCCTGGCGGTGCTGCTGATCGTGGCGATCACCTTCGGCAGCGAAGCGCTGTATTCCTGATCCGGAAGATGACGGAAAAAATCCCGGTCCTGCTCGCGCGGCAGACCGGGATTTTTATTGCCGATGCCAGTTGTTGCACAGGCTATTGCGCCGGCGCGGCGGGTTTGTCGGTGGCAGCTGTCGGCGCTGCGGGTGCATGCTTGTCCAGCTTCAGCACCACATGGCGGGAGACGCCGCTGGGGCCGGGGAATTCCGAAAACGCGCTGTACACCATGTACGGCATGGCCATCGGCAGCGTCGCTTCACGGCCTTCGCTGTCGACCGTGACTTCATACAGTTTGCGGTCGTTGTCGGCGCGCGTGATGCTCAGGTACAGGCGGCGCTGGAATACCGGGAAAGCGGTGGTCTGCATCGGCGGTCCCCAGAACGGATCGTAGAACGGTCCAGGCCCCCAGGGGCCGAACGGACGTCCGCGCCATCCCGGATAGCCCGGGCCGTACCAGAACGGATCGTAGACCGGCTGGGTCACCACCACGGTGCCGGCCTGCATGCCATAGCTGAACGCCACCTTGAGCGCCGCCCTGGTCCCGGGTGTGTCGGTGAAGCCCAGGCGCTGCAGCTCGGCGCGCACCAGCTGCTCGTAATTGCGATATTCGAGACTGCTCTTCTGGTCCTTGGTCGGTGTGAAGACATAGGACTTGTCGGCCAGATCGGCGGGCCAGGCGTGGAAGGCGGTGACGTCGCTGGTGATGGTGCTAGCGCAGCCTGCGAGCAGGATGCTGCTTGCGGCGAAGAGGATGCCAGACAAGCGTTTCATGGTAGTTCTCCGGTGATGACGAGGCAGGGCGACGATTGGTGGAACTGTTTGGGCCCCTAATCTGTCCCTTTTCTGCCTATCCAATCGGTTGATTGGTAAAATCGTGTTTTGTTCCTAATGCATTCTATTGCACCTTTCCCGGGATCTCCTCCATGCGCACCGATACGCCTCCGACGATTTACCGTAAAGACTATGCCGCACCGACCTATTTTGTCGACACTGTCGAGATGGGTTTCGACCTCGAACCAGAGCTGACGCGCGTTGCGACGCGCATCGTGATGCAGCGCAATCCGGCGGCCGCCGGCCGCGACATCGAACTTTACGGCGAAGAACTCGAACTGGTGCAGCTGCGTCTGAATGGCAAAACCCTGACCGCGCGCGACTATCGCATCCAGGGCGGCATCCTGCGCATCGCCGGTGCACCCGCCAAGGTCACGCTGGAAATCGAAACCACTACGCAGCCGCAGCGCAATACCTCGCTCATGGGCCTGTACGTGTCCAACGGCAATTTTTTCACGCAGTGCGAAGCCGAAGGTTTCCGCAAGATCACCTACTTCCCCGATCGTCCCGACGTCATGGGCAAGTACACCGTGATGCTGCGCGCCGACAAGAAGCTATATCCGGTGCTGCTGTCCAACGGCAACCTGATCGAAGAGGGCGATTTGCCCGGCGGCCGGCACTACGCCAAGTGGGAAGATCCGTTCAAGAAACCGTCCTACCTGTTCGCGCTGGTGGCCGGGAATCTGGTCTGCCAGGAAGAAAAGTACAAGCTGCAATCCGGCCGCGAAGTGCTGCTGCAGGTGTGGGTGGAGGAAGGCAACCTCGACAAGACCCAGCACGCCATGGATTCGCTCAAGAACAGCATCCGTTGGGATGAAGAGCGTTTCGGCCTGGAGCTCGACCTGGACCGTTTCATGATCGTCGCGGTCGGCGACTTCAACATGGGCGCGATGGAGAACAAGGGTCTCAACATCTTCAACACCAAGTTCGTGCTGGCCAATCCGCGCATCGCCACCGATGTCGACTACGCCAACATCGAAGCCGTGGTCGGCCATGAATACTTCCACAACTGGACCGGCAACCGCGTCACCTGCCGCGACTGGTTCCAGCTGTCGCTGAAGGAAGGCCTGACCGTGTTCCGCGACCAGGAATTCTCGGCCGACATGATCGGCAGCGACAGCGGCCGTGCGGTCAAGCGCATCGACGACGTGCGCGTGCTGCGCCAGGCGCAGTTCCCGGAAGACGCCGGCCCGATGGCGCATCCGGTGCGTCCTGACTCCTTCGTCGAGATCAACAATTTCTACACCGTCACCGTCTACGAAAAAGGCGCCGAAGTCGTGCGCATGTACCAGACCCTGCTGGGCCGCGACGGCTTCCGCAAGGGCATGGATCTGTACTTCCAGCGACACGACGGCCAGGCCGTGACCTGCGACGATTTCCGCGCCGCCATGGCCGATGCCGGCAAGCGCGACCTCAAGCAGTTCGAGCGCTGGTACAGTCAGGCCGGCACGCCGCGCGTGGCCGCTTCGGTGCGCTACGACGCCAAGGCGAAGACGCTGGAACTGACGCTGGAACAATCCTGCCCGCCGACACCCGGGCAAAAGAAAAAGCTGCCGTTCCACATCCCCGTCGCCGTCGGCCTGCTCGACCGCAAGGGCCGCGACCTGGCGCTGACGCTGGCCGGCGAAAAGACCGCCAAGTCTGCAGCTACCACGCGCGTGCTGGAACTGACCCAGGCAAAACAAAGCTTCACCTTCACCAACGTCGCCGAGAAACCGGTGCCATCGATCCTGCGCGGCTTCTCCGCACCGGTGGCGCTGGAGTATGACTACAGCGACGCCGAACTGGCCTTCCTGATGGCGCATGACAGCGATCCGTTCAACCGCTGGGAAGCCGGCCAGCGCCTCGCCACGCGCCGCCTGCTCAGCCTGACCATCGCGGTGCAGGCTGCGCGCCAGTCGGGGCACGTGGTCTCGGTCGATTCCGTGCTGAACAGCTTGCAGCATGACAGTGCGCTGACCGACGCCTTGCGCGCCACACTCAACGACGCCTCGCTCGACCCGGCGTTCCGCGAACTGGTGCTGACGCTGCCGTCGGAAACCATGATCGCGGAGCAGATGGAAGTCATCGATCCGCAAGCCATCCACGCCGCGCGCCAGTTCCTGCGCCGCACGCTGGCCAAAGAGCTTAGCGCCGACCTGCTCAAGGCGTATCGCGACAATCACCACGGCGGCGCCTACAGCCCCGACGCAGCTTCCTCCGGCAAACGCGCGCTCAAGAACGTGGTCTTGTCCTACCTGGCCGAGCTCGACGACGAGCAGGCCCACACGCTGGCGCAGCAGCAATGCGACAACGCCAACAACATGACCGACCGCCTGGCTGCGCTCGCCGCCCTGGCCAACAGCGGTGCCACCGGCAAGCGCAAGGCCCTGGAAGATTTCTACAGCGAGTTCGAACAGGAAGCGCTGGTCATCGACAAGTGGTTCACGCTGCAGGCGACTGCGCGCACTGCCGACGTCGAGACCGTGCGCACGCTGGCTCGGCATCCCGCCTTCACGCTGAAGAATCCGAACCGTGCGCGCAGCCTGATTTTCAGCTTCTGCAACGGCAATCCTTCGGCCTTCCATGCACTCGACGGCAGCGGCTACGCCTTCTGGGCCGAGCAAGTCATCGCGCTCAATGGCAGCAACCCGCAAGTCGCCGCGCGCCTGGCGCGCAGCCTGGACCGCTGGCGCAAATATTCGCCGGCACTGCAGGAAAGAATGCGCAACGCCTTGCGCCAGGTCGCCGACACGCCCAAGCTGTCGCGCGACGTCGCCGAGGTGATCACCAAGTCGCTGGCCGATAAATAAACATAAATGGACGCGGCGCCGTCAGGACATCGACCGGCGCCGCAATGAATCTGCATTCATTTTTAGAGAGAGCATCATGACCAAACGCATCAGCCTTACCCAACACCTGATCGAGCAGCAGCGGCTGCACAACAAGATCCCGTCCGAACTGCGCCTGCTGATCGAAGTCGTCGGCCGCGCCTGCAAGAGCATCAGCCACGCCGTCGGCAAAGGCGCGCTTGGTGAAGTGCTGGGCAGCGCCGGCAGCGAAAACGTCCAGGGCGAAGTACAGAAGAAGCTGGACGTCATCTCCAACGAGATCCTGCTCGAAGCCAATGAATGGGGCGGCCACCTGGCCGGCATGGCGTCGGAAGAAATGGAAACCATCCATCCGATTCCCAACCGTTATCCAAAAGGCGAATACCTGCTGATGTTCGATCCGCTGGACGGTTCCAGCAACATCGACGTCAACGTTTCCATCGGCACCATCTTCTCGGTGCTGAAAGCGCCGGACGGCATGACCACCCCGTCGGAAAAGGACTTCCTGCAACCGGGCACCAAGCAAGTCGCCGCCGGTTACGCCGTCTACGGCCCGCAAACCGTGCTGGTGTTGACCACCGGCGACGGTGTGCACTGCTTCACGCTGGACCGCGAAATGGGCGCCTGGGTGCTGACCCAGCGCGACATGCAGATTCCCGCCGATACCAAGGAATTCGCCATCAACGCTTCCAACGCGCGCCACTGGTATCCGCCGGTCAAGCGTTATGTCGACGAAGTGCTGGCCGGCTCCACCGGTCCGCGCGGCAAGGACTTCAACATGCGCTGGATCGCCTCGATGGTCGCCGATGTGCATCGCATCCTCAACCGCGGCGGCGTGTTCATGTACCCGGCCGATGCGCGTGAACCGGATAAGGCGGGCAAGCTGCGCCTGATGTACGAAGCCAACCCGATGGCCTTCATTGTCGAGCAGGCCGGCGGCGCCGCCACCAACGGCGACCAGCGCATCCTCGACATCCAGCCGGAGAAACTGCATCAACGCGTCGCGGTGTTCCTCGGTTCGAAGAACGAAGTCGAGCGCGTCACCAGCTATCACAAGGAATAAGTTTTACGGGGAACAGGTTTTCCTGGTCGACGAAATGAAAAGGGACTTGCCTGGCAAGTCCCTTTTTCATTGCGCACAAGTTCGGACGGCTTACGCAGCCTTCTTCAACGCCGCCAGCAAGGTCTTGTTGAACGCCGGGATATCATCCGGCTTGCGCGAGGTGATGAAGTTGTCATCCTGCACCACTTCGCGATCGACCCATTTGCCGCCGGCGTTCCTGAAGTCGTCCTGCAGACTCGGCCAGCTGGTCACGGTGCGATCCTTCGCCAGCCCGGCCGAGATCAGCAGCCAGCCGCCGTGGCAGATCGCCGCGATGGGTTTGTGCGCGGCGTCGGCTTGCTGCACGAACCTGCGCGCTTCCGGCACCAGCCGCATGGCGTCGCCATTGACCACGCCGCCCGGCAGCAGCACGGCGGCGTAGTCTTCCTGGCGTGCCTGCTCGAAGGTCTTGTCGACCTTGACCTGTTCGCCCTTGTCGACGTGCTTGAAACCCTCCAGCATGCCGTCCTTGGCGGAGATCACGTCGACGTGCACGCCGGCGGCTTCGAGCGCCTTCTTCGGTTCCAGCAGCTCGGCTTGTTCAAAGCCATCGGTGGCGAGGATGGCGACGCATAGGGGGGAAGAGGATGAGGATGGATTGGCCATGATGATTTCTCCATGTGGAATGATCGTCCCGGCAGCGTGCGTACCGCTACCGGCAGAACGATCATCCTGCGCCCATATGACAACGCCGCCTATCAGCGTAGCGCTGAAGGCGGCGTCAGAATAGCGACGACGGAGCCGGGCCGGATCAGCGGCGCTGCATCAGCCGCACGCTGTGGATGGCGGTGAACCCCACCGACATCCAGATCGGGATATACGTCCACAACTGCGCCGCGCTCAGCGTCTCATCGAGCAGGATGATCGCCACCACCACCAGCAATACCGGTTCGACGTAACCGAGGATGCCGAACAGGCCCATCGGCAGCAGCCGGCTGGCGCGCAGATAGCAGTCCAGCGCCACCGTGCTGAGCAAGCCGAGGCCCGGCAGCAGCATCAGGTACATGTCCGGCCGCTGCCATACGCCCGCAAAATTCGGGCTGATCGCCAGCGTGTACAGCGCCACCGGCGTCAGCAGGAAAATCTCCATGATGAAGATCACCATCGAATCCAGCTTGAGGCGCCGCCGCATCATGAAGTAGGGCGGATAACCCAGCGCCACGAGCAGTGTCGGCCACGAGAAGGCCTGCGTCATCCACAGCTCGTGCAGCACGCCGATGACCGCGCACACCACGGCGATGCGCTGCCATCCGTCGAGCCGCTCGTGGTAATAGAAGCGCCCGATCAGCACCATCGCCAGCGGCAGCAGGAAATAGCCGAGCGACACCTCCAGCGCACGGCCATTGACCGGCGCCCAAAGGAACAGCCACAACTGCACGCCCAGCATCGCCGTCATCGCCACGAACAGCAGCGCCTGCAGCGGACTGCGCAGCAATGCAAGAACGGCATCGCGCAACTGCGCACCGTGCTTGCGCCAGACGATCAGCAACAGCGCCGGTGGCAGCGTCCACAAGATGCGCCAGGCAAAGATGTCGAGCCCATCCAGCGGCGTCAACCAGCTGGTGTAGGCGGAAAGAAGGGCGAACAGCAGCGACGCCGTCACCGACAAAGCGATGCCGCGCGCCGTTTCGGAATGATTCATGAGGGAAGAGTAGTAATCGAACAAGGCACCAACATGGTGCGATGGCGATTGTAACGTCGGCACACCAATGCTGCTTGGGCTTATGTAAAGAAAGCATGAAGTCTCGATGCCTGGCGAGACGGGGACAGTGCACGGGCGCATCTGGCAAAAGCGGAATCTTGCTAAAATATCGCTGGGCTGATGTAGCTCAGTTGGTAGAGCAACTGATTCGTAATCAGTAGGTCGGAGGTTCGATTCCTCTCATCAGCACCAGTTTATAAGGGTTTCCAGCCGACGCCAAAAGCGAGTTGTGCTATTGGCCGTCGGTTGTGCTATTCAAACCGACCTTTTAGTGGCTGGACGAGCTCCGGCTTGCGGCGGTAGATGCGCTTCGTTGTCCGACTGTCGGCATGCGCCAATAAGGCTCTTGCTTGTTCTAACGTGCCGGCGTCGCTGGCGCACTTGGCGCGTAAATCATGGTCGGTAAAGGACTGCGTTACCTTCGTTTCATCCAGAACGCGCGTCATGAATCGCTGCCACATGGAGTCGAAGCCGCTGTAGTTGTCTTTCGCTTCGTCGTAGTAGCTCGCGCCGGAGCGGGTGCAAAACAGCCAATCGGCTTTCTTCGGCCGCAGCGAGAGTGCCGCCTCAACTTCGACTTTGAGGTCTGGCGTCCATGCATAGATGGTGCGCTTTCCCGTCGTGCTCTTTACTTTGCGTCGCTGCACGTGAATGCCATCGTCCTTAAAATCTTCGCTGGGCCGTAGTCGGAGCATGTCACCCTTAGAAATTCCTGTTAGCAATTTAATACGAATATAGGCTTGAATAACCGGGATGGCAGATGCGCCACCGTGCTCCCGCCGCCTGATAGACAGGCTCTCGACGATTTCCCAATCTTCGACATATCTATCGCGTGGCGCTTTTTGTTCCAGCCGCATTTGCCCAATGAACGGGTGTCGATCGATGTAGCCCCACTCGACGGCCTTTGTAAAGGCATGTGACAGCAAGGCAATGGCCCGCCTCGCGGCGACTTTTTTTGTTGATTTGTCATAAAACTGATACACCAGCACCGGACGCATGTCAGTGAGCAACAGTTCGCCGAACACCGCACGCAGCCGGGCGATGTAGCGATTCGCATCAAGCTGCTGCTTTGCGCTCTTGGTCGGGACTAGCTCCAGTGCGTACCGGTCCAGCAGCTGGCCCATCGTCTGGGCATTGCGGACAAATTCCAGCCGACCAGCCCACGTCTTGTAGGCCTCGGGGAGGGTGCCGCCAAGGCGGAATTTCTTTTTCCCGTCCCAACGCGCTTCCAAACCTGGCGGCACTTGGAAGTAATACGCGCCGTGCAGGAATTGCCACCGCGCTGGCAGACCTCGATTTTCTGCGTTGCGCTTTCTAGGCATATGCCAATGCCTCCCAGTTGGGAGAGCGGGCGGCTTGCTTACGATCAATTTGCCCACCGCCGAAAACCCGATCGACGTGGGCGCTAAGCACCACTAGCGAACCGTCGGCACGCACCTTATGCTGAATTCCCATCGCATTGAGCTGTTTCTGTTGAGCTTTCGCCCGCTTGCGCTTGGTGAGCTTGATGATTTCTGAATCATCTAAGAACATTGCATCCATCAATCCTCCCTCTTGGCCCAACGCCGAAAGACATACATCGCGCACACAATACCCAAGGGGCCGCCGAGCATGTATCCCGCGACCTCACCGCCGCCGGCGTCTGGCCCGACCTTGAGCACCACCAATTGCGCAGCGCTGATCACTAAGCTGTTGACGAAAGCCCCGACGTAATGGCCTCTGTTCACCATGAGCGACTGCATGCCCAGGGCGAACACGAGCACAAAGGTTCCGCCAAACAGGATCAGCGCTGCCATCTCGCACCCACACTATCGAGCGTTGCCATGCTTTCGGATATGAACGTCATGGCAGCTTCCGCATTGATGGCGTTCCCGTAGGCGCGCAGGCGTCCCACTCGTGCGTCAGCGCCATCAACCAGCGGGAATGAGCCGGGTTCAACCGGCCGCCATTTGCCGTCGGTGCAGTGGATCCACTCAGCATCACGCCAGAAGCCGTTTGCCTCATGGGCGACGGCGATGCGCTCAGCCACGCCACCCGGCCCAACAGTGAATTCAGCGGGACATTCGCGCAAAATGCTCCGTCCTTGTGATCGCGCGTTGTCGGCGTGGGCCACCCAGTAAAGCCGGTCGCGGATGTTGGGAGCGCCGACGCCCGCAGACGGGAACGGGACCGCCCCGAAGGCGTAATCCATTGCTTCCAAGTCAGTTTGTACAAGGTCGATCCACGGGTCTGCATCCTTGCTCGCAACCTGCTCTCCAAAGACAATTGCAGGGCTGCACTCGCCGATGAGATGGAACCATGCCGGCCACAGATGCCGCTCATCAGCGAATCCCGCTCCTTTGCCTGCCGCGCTGAAAGGTTGGCAGGGGCATGAGCCGGTCCAAACAGGGCGAGCGTCTGGCCAACCGGCACGGCGCAAGGAATGGGACCATACGCCGATTCCGGCGAAGAAATGGCACTGCGCGTACCCTCGTAAGTCATCAGGTTGGACATCTTCGATACTCCTTTCGTCTACGTCACCGGTAGCGATATGGCCGGCGGCGATCAGGTTGCGCAGCCACTGTGCTGCGTACGGGTCGATTTCGTTGTAGTAGGCGGCCATGTCATGCCTCAGCCGCAGCTATGTTCGAGAAATCAAAAAGATAGGACGGACGTGGCCGGCGTGCGTGACCGGTCGCCAGTGACCGGCCCACGTCGAGGCCGCGCCCGAAGCCGTCGGCTGTCTCGATGTCGGCCAGCGGCACGCCGCGGAACATGCCAGGCCATTGATGATCGAGCTCGACCCATGCAAAGAGCTCTCCATTACCCAGATGCGGGCGAAATGCGGCGACGTAGCCGGCGAGCTCTCCCTCGTCGGATGTCTTGAAAGTGATACGGTCGCCGACGGCCGGCGGCAGGGCGACGAAATCGCGGGTGTTGGCGGTCGTGCTGGTCGCGGTTTGTAACAAGTGCATTTAGATTTTCTCCGGTACGGCCGTGACAGAACACACTCCGAACTGATCGACGGCGCTGGCGATCACATCGCAGCAGTGAGCGGCGATGGCGGTGTATGTGAAAGACGATTTTTCAGTGCGAACGACAACGCAAAACGCGGTCAT
>JGI25157J39369_1000479_pt1 | contig 25115 bp, 25 predicted proteins | sample AraplaCL_Col_mCL_FD_39369 | JGI IMG/M metagenome (IMG submission 39369)
GCTCGAGCACCGCAGGTTGCCCGAAGCGAAGCGTAGGGACCCAGACTGCGGGTCGCCTTTCTTTTGCTTACTTTTCTTTGGCGAAGCAAAGAAAAGTGAGTCGCCGCCGGGCGACCCCGGCCAGCAAGCCCAAGCAGAGGGCGGTGCGGGCCAGGCCGCAACAAGACCCGCCTCTTCAGCCCGGTGGCGTACCACCCTCCAAATGCCTAGCCGCATATTTCTCCAACAAAACATACATCACCATCCCCCCCGCCAAAGGCAAGAAGTAATAAAGCGCCCTGTACGCCAACACAGCCCCCATCAACGCCCCTTGCCGCACACTCCCCGACAGCAGCGCCAGGTACACCGCCTCCAGCACCCCCAGCCCACCGGGAATCGGCATGATCACCCCCACGATGGAGGCGGCCATCAGCACCCCCAGCACCTTGCCGTACTCCACCTGGCCGCCCAGCAGCGCGTACATCGCCGCGCCCATCAGCGCCCAGTTGACGGACGACAGCCCCAGTTGCACCAGTGCCAGGCCGGGCGAAGGCAGCGTCAGTTGCTTGCCGCGAACGCGCCACTGCCGCCCGTGTGCAAACGCGCAGGCCGCCACATAGGCCAGCGCCAGCAGCACCATGGCCACGCCCAGTGCGCGCAGCGCCGTCGCGCCTATGTGGGCCTCGTCGGGCAGGGAGATAAAACCGCTGGCAAACAGGCTGCCCGCCACCAGGCCGTAGCCCAGCCAGTTGGTGGCCAGGCTCAGGCCTACGATCTGCGCGATGGTGGCTTCGTCCAGCCCGGCGCGGGTGTACAGGCGCGCACGCAGCGCCACGCCGCCCACCAGCGATCCAAGGTTCAGGTTGAAGGCATAACTCGTCACCGCGATGGCCCAGGTCTGCAGGCGCGGCAGCGGGTGGCGTGTATGGCGCCGGCCTATCAGGTCAAAGCAGCCGTACAGCGCATGGCTGGCCGTGGCCAGGCCCAGAACGCCCAGCAGCAGCCACGGTGAATAGCGCCACAGCGATTGCCAGGCGCCGGCCCAGTCCACCTTGTGCGCATGCGACACCAGCAGGCCCAGCACCACAATCCCCAGTGCAGGGAACACCCAGCGCCGCACGCGCGGCCAGAGCGTTGCCGCGGTGGACGAAGGGGGGCTCGAGGATGGGGTGTCGGCGGAAACGGGCGCCGCGGTGCTGGCCATGATGGCTGCATCTTCGCCCGGGGCGCGTGCCCGGCGCCAGAGCAGGCGGCGCTGCTTTTTGTAGGCGCAGACCGACTTAGAACCTGTTCACGGTCTCAGGGGCCGCCTTCCTCATAGCGCGCCAGCTCCACCCAGAACACGCTGCCGCGCCCCTGCCGGTCGGCCATGCCCACGGGGTGGCCCAGCAACTGGCTCAGGCGGTAAATGCCCGCCAGCTCCAGCCCGAAGCCCTCGGCCGTGCCCTGCCGCGGAATCCCTTGCGAAAAAACCTGGTGGCGCTCGTGCGCGATGCCCGCGCCCGTGTCCCAAAGCTCTATGCGCCACTGGCCGCGACGCTGCCGCGCCGCCAGCAGCACACCGCCGCCATGCGTGTTGCGCAGGGCGTTCGACAGCAAGCTGCCCACCAGCCGCGCCAGCAGCACCGGGTCTGACATCGCCCGTCCCGCGGCCGCCCGCGTGCGAAGGCGCAAGCCTTTTTCGCGCGCCAGCGGCATGTGCGCCTCGGCCACCGTATGGACCAGCGCCGTCAAATCCACCGGCTGCGTGTGCACCGTCAGCGTGGCAGGGTCCAGCCCCGCAAGACTGAACAGAGAATCAAACAGGTCGTCGATCTCGTGCGTGGAATCGGCAATCTTGCGCGCGATCCGCGTCGCGAACTCCGGCTCCATCGTCAGCCAGTCGGCATACAGGCCCAGCGAGTGCACCGGGCGGCGCAGGTCGTGCGCGGCGCTTGCGATAAAGCGCGTGCGCACGGCTTCCGCATCCGCCACCGCGCGTTTGCGCTCCTCCAGCGCCTTGATCAGTTCCTGGCGGTCGAACTGCAGCTGCAGGCTGATGTGCCGGGCCCGGTACATGCGCCGGCCCGTCACGTGCGCCACCCACAGGAAAACCAGCACCACCGCCATCTCCTCGCCCGTGTCCAGCACCGAAGGCACGCCGCCGCTGAAGTTCATGCGCCAGGCCAGTGCCGCCAGCACCGACGCGCCCAGGCCGTTGCAGTAAGCCGTAAACGTGCGCACGGACGGCGGCGAAGAAGACACCGCCGCCGCCGCGATGGACGACAGCACCAGCATGCACAGCAGTTGCTCCGTGACGGGCGCGCGGTGGTAGACCACAAACATCAGCGAACCCCACACCATCGCGCTCAGGGGCCAGGCCCAGCCGTGCAGCGAAATGAATTCCCGCAGCGCCACGCCGTCGGCCTCCGACAGGCGCGCGCGGTAGGCATGCAAAATGGCGTAACGCAACAAGGTCATTGAGCCCGCCGCCACCGCCCATACCCAGAGGTCCCAGGTGTCCACATGGGGGTACAGCATCATCACCACCACGATGATCACCAGCACCGCCGCATGCAGCGTCGGCCGTGCGTTCCGCATAAAAGCGTGCGCCAGCTGCGTGTCGACCCAGGCTTCGCGCGGACTCGTCGTCATCCTCGTCATCATCAAAGAGGCGCGCTTTCGGTGGCGGCTGGCGGGACGGGCGTCATTAAAGGCAAATTCTTCCGTGAACGAGATGAAGCGTGGCTAAGCGTGGCGGGCAACAACAATAGCAATGATTTTCCCCTCGGCACCGGGCCCACAGAGCGCGGCCGGATAGGGGTTTTACTTATCCAGCTTACGGAAATCCACACTGCCTCCGCGCAAGAAGGTCTGTATGCGGACATTCTTTGCGGGGTTCGGGGAATTGATCCTGCCGCCGCCCTTGCCGATGCGCTGGTCCACAGGCTTAACGGCAGTCGGGGGATGGAAATGTTGTTTTGGTATTGTCCCGTGTTGTTGTCCGCTGTTGCCCGCTGGGCTTGGGGGTGATCTTGCCAGTGTTGGCGCGCTTGGGCGAGTCGTCTTTGGTTGTCGTTCGGCCTTGGGTATCTGGTGAGAACGCATACCTTTTTATTCACGAGCGCAGAAAAAATCTCGCCGCCTGGTTCGGCTGAGGGGCTACTATCTTCAGTCAAAAGCAACATTGGCAGGTATGGAAACCAAAAAAACAGTTCTCCGTATTAAGGCAACTCGGATGATGTGGTGGCTCCGATGACATCGGACATTACATCGGAGTCTGCTGAAAAGATGATTGGATGGCGCTTCTTCGCGCTCTGTGCGTTTAGCGGTATCGCGCCGTACGGCTTGTTGATGGCGTGCCTGCCATTGTTTAATCATTTCAATTGCAAGCTTTCATGGCAGACCGTGTGCGACGGCCCAGTATGGGTTGTGTCCATGGTCAATGCCGCAACGGGTTTTTCTTGGTTGGTCATGCTCACCCTTCCTGTCAGCCTTGTCTTTTTGATCGGCGGCGCGGCAATCAATTGGAATCGGTGGGTTTTTAAACGACGCCGAGAGAGCGAAGCTGATGCTTGAACCGCTTGCTTAGCACTTTGCGACGGCTCTGACATCAAGCCATCGCGACTTGTTTCAAATGCGGACATTGCCGTGAGACAGAATCGATCCCAATCATGAAACTTAAACATTTAATTCTCGCCGGCGTCACGGTGCTCAACCTCGGCAACGCCGCAATGGCTGCGCCGCCGGTGACCACAGCGAATCCGCAGAACATCGGTTTCACCATGTCCACCATCGCGGCAGACGATCTGAGGTTTGAAACGCCCACGGAAAACTCCTCCGCAGGCGCACCGCAATTCCACGAAGACGAATGGCGGCAGATTGAGTTCTTCCCCGCCTCCCGTCTGCCGGAACTGCAAAAGCGGATGAAAGATTTCAAGGCATTCGAGCAGCAAAACCGGGTTCGGCATGGCTGGAAGGACATCTATGCCCGGCGTATTGCTGGCTCTCCCCTTGCCGGCGCATCCGGCCCCCAAGAAATCGCTTCGGTGCTGCAAGGCAACATTGCGCCGGCGCCTATCCTCACCACGAGCTCGGCCTCCTTGGGCCAGGTCAAGGGCGGCTTCACCATCCGGCTGGCAGGCTCCGTGTTTCTCTACGGCATCGCTGAGGGGGCTACCGTCAATTTACTTGGGGCTATGGTCGAACGCGGCGGCGACGAGCGTGTGCTGACTGACGCTTTCATCCGCCTGTACAAGCAATACAAGGTCGTGTTGGTTGACTGGCGTGGTCAGATGGTTCTTAGCTCTGTTGAGCCCAACGGCGAGCTTGGGATTTGGCGTCCGTGAGCGCGGGGCCCGTGGGCGATGCGATCACAGACTGTTTGACGACGACCTGACCGCCAACGCCACAATCGCCGCCCCAGCGGCAACGATCAGCGCGTCCTCAACCAAACCGCTTCGGGTCTGGCCAATACGTGCCATGGCGCGCTTGCGGCCTGCCAGCGTGAGGTAGGCAAGCGGTACGGCGCTTGCCACCGCCGTTAAAGCGCCGGCCTTCTCGCGGCCGCGGGGCGCCAGTGCAGCGCCTGCGATGCCTGCGCTCATCACGCGTGCCAGCAGTCCCAAAAATACCGTGCGGTCAGGCGCGGTCTTCATCTTGTCGCCGAACAGTTCGCCCACACCCATGGCCAGGGCGCCATACTTGAACAGCGGGCGGTCCAGCAGCACAAGCCGCCCCGGTGTGTCACGGTGTAAAAGCCGCGCTGCTGCGATGCCGGCCATGGGCGTCATCGAGCGCGCACTGGCAACCGCGCCTATGAGGGCCGGAAAAATCAAATCGCTGCTGTGTTTCATGTTTCGTCCCGTGGAGGTGGTGAGCTGACAAGCTCATCCTGCCTGCGCCTGCTTTCTGGGCGGACGGGAAAAACACGCGATCGGCCGTAGGAGACCGCGAAGATTGGCCGCGCTGAAGTCGTGTGTTGTAGCCGGCAAAAAATCCCCGCTTGGAGCCGCTTCGCTACAACTGCCCGGGGAGCCACCCGGCACCCCGTTTCAACGCCCCTTCATCCCCAACAGCGCACCAAGCGTCACTTCCGTCGCCTCGTCATCAGGTCGGGTCCGGTGCGCGATGCCGAGCGCCCGCGACAGCGCCGGCCGCAGCGGCCGCGTGGTGATGCGGCTGTCAGGCGGCGGCGCGCCGGCTTCGTGCGGCAGCAGCGCGGCGCCGTAGCCTGCCGCCACCAGGCTCTTCATCGCGTCGTTGTAGTTCAACTCGATGCGCGCCTGCGGCCGCTCACCGGCCGCGGCGAACCATTCGGCGGTCTGGCGTGAGAGCCGGGTGCCGCGGTCATTGGCAATCAGCGGCCGCGCCGCGAGCCAGGCGGGCGTTACGTGCCGCGGCGGCTCCCAGCTGGCCGGGATGAAGGCCAGCACCGGATCCTGGCGCCAGGCCTGCACACGCAGGCCCCGGCGCACCGGCTGCGGCAGCGCGACGATGCCGATGTCCAGGCTGCCGGCCGCCAGCCGCACCAGGGCTTCCTCGCTGGTCATCACCGCGACCTGCACGTCGATCTCCGGGTGCCTGGCGGCCAGGGCCTCCAGCGCCTGCGGCAGCAGGTGGGCCAGCGCGCCGGTCGAGGCGCCCAGCCGTACCCGGCCGCCGCGCGCGGCGATCTGCCGTTGCACGGTCTCCAGCAGGTCGTCGGCTTCGGCCAGCAGGCTGCGTGCCTTGCCGATCAGCAAGCCGCCGGCGGAAGTCGCGGTAACGCCGGCCGGCGCACGATGCAGCAGGCGCATCCCGACGCGGGCTTCGAGCTGCGCCACGTGCAGCGTCACCGTCGGCGGCGCCAGGTGAAGCGCCTTCGCCGCCGCGGCGAAAGAGCCCAGGTCAGCCACCGTCAGCAGTGTGCGCAGGCGGTCCAGGTTGATTTCACGCATGGTGCAGCTTTCGTGGTTGGGTGAGGTTGAAGGGGGGTGAGCGGATTCAGGAATTCTGAATGACAAGTTTGCCAGATTCAACTTGCCTGCACACGCTGGGGCGTGCACCATTCGCTTCGAACCCACTCGGAGCGCTTCATGACCCCTCTTGTTTTTATCGATGGCGACCAAGGCACCACCGGCCTGCAAGTGCAGCAATGGCTGGCGGGGCGGACCGATCTGCGCCTGCTGCAATTGCCAGCCGAGCATCGCAAGAGCGCGGCCCACCGTGCCGAGGCGCTGAATGACTGCGACATCGCCCTGCTGTGCCTGCCCGACGACGCCGCCCGCGAAGCCGTGGCGCTGGTGCGCCGCCCCGGTGTGCGGGTGATTGACGCCAGCTCGGCCCATCGCACCGCGCCCGGCTGGGTCTACGGCCTACCGGAGCTGGAGGCCGCGCAGCCAGGGCGCATCGCCAGCGCCGCGCGCGTCAGCAACCCCGGCTGCTATCCCACGGGGGCGCTCGCCTTGCTCAAGCCCCTGGTCGACGGCGGCTTGCTGCCAGCCGACTATCCGCTGGTCATTAACGCGGTGTCGGGCTATTCAGGGCGCGGCCGGCCCGGCCTTGAAGACCACGAAGGCGCAGGCGCCGCCACGGCGGTGCCCTTCCAGGTCTACGGCCTGGGCCTGCACCACAAGCACGTGCCCGAGATCCAGCAGCATGCCGGCCTGTCGCACGCGCCCGTGTTTGTGCCCGCGTACGGCCACTATCGGCAGGGCATTGTGCTGACGATAGCGCTGCACCTGCGCCTGCTGCCCGCCGGCGTGACAGCTGCGCGCCTGCATGCCGCGCTCCAGGCGCGCTACGCGGGGCAGCCATTCATCGAGCTGCAACCCCTTGCCGAAGACGCCGATGCGCAGCGGCTTGACCCCCGGGCGCTCAACGGCAGCAACCGCTTGCGGCTCGCCGTGTTCGGGCAGGAACGTACGGGCCAGGTCTTGCTGGCCGCGGTGTTCGACAACCTGGGCAAGGGCGCCGCGGGGGCGGCGGTGCAGAACCTTGATTTGATGCTGGGGTTGGGGGCGGAGGCGCCGTTGGATGCCGGGTCAAGTGGTTCGGGCTCCACGCGCGTCAGCCAGCCGGCGATCCACGCTTCACACCGTATAGCTGCTATCCCAGATTGCTGTCCTTAGACGAACACAACATGCGACGACGGAGTCTCTCCGCTCATCGCTTCGTCGAAAAGCAACTGAAACTCCAGTCGACGTGTTCTGGCGCCCATTGATGCTTTGGCGATTCTGAAGGTTCTATAGGGCTTTGAGCTAAGCGGTATGACGTAGATGAAATCGCTTCCCCAGCGGAGCAAATACCCGGTCGATACCTCGTGCGCAGGATGATTGGAAATCGTCACAAGTGCAGCGTCGCGAGCGGCATCATCCAAATATTCTGGATGAAACGTAACACCCTCACCAATATGCTCGCCGGGATAGAGGGCGCCAACCCGGTAGACAATCTCTGACAACACATCCGGATGAATCGTCAGTTTGGCGATTCCTTGACGTTTAAATCCCATTTGATTTTGTGGCGGGTGAGTTGGAAGCTGAAGTCTAGCGCTGTAATGGCAAGAACTGGAGACGGAAGCAAGGGAGAAGATCTTGGGTGAGCGAAGAGCATGCCAGATGCGCAGGTTTTGAGTCACTTGCCATCATCTTCTGGATCGCCCGGCGCCTGCTTCGTGGCGAACATGGAGAGGACGTAGAGCACCGCAACCACGACCACACCCACAACAGAGAACTGCACGTATTCAAGGAAGGGGTGGCCACCAGAATTTGAATAAACAAAAGCCAGCGCAAATCCAACAAGCCATCCAATGACGATGATGGTTATCCAGAATTGTCTTGACATATTTATCTCCTTCCCGGTGATGGTAACGCGCAGTAGCTGCTTGCATCGGAGCCGAGCTTGTAGTGCACTGCCCCGCATCAAACTTATGTCACCGCAGCGTGAGTCTATTAACCAGATCCCGACGTAGCACTAAACACCGCCAGTTGAGCCGCAAAAGCCCGCCGGTAAGCCGGCCGCGCCTCCCCGCGCGCGACATAAGCCAGAAGGTTCGGATACTCCTTCAGAAAACCCGAGCTCTCCAGCCTGCGCAGCACTGTCACCATCAGCAAGTCCCCAGCGCTGAAATCACCGTCCAGCCACTCGGCGTCGCCCAGCCGGGCCGAGAGTTCGCCCAGCCGTGTGTGGACGCGCTGGTCCAGCATGGGCAGGCGGTCCGCATACCAGGGCTTGCCTTGCTCAAAGACCACGGCCATGGAGCGCTCCACGATGGGCGGCTCCACCGTGTTGAGCGCGGCAAACATCCACGCGATCGCGCGGGCGCGGGCATTCGCGTCCGCGGGCAGCAGGCCTGTGTGCCGCTCGGCGAGGTGGAAGATGATGGCCCCGGACTCGAACAGCGCCAGCCCGCCTTCCTCATAGGTCGGGATCTGCCCGAAAGGATGAAGCGCCAGGTGCGCGGGCTGCTTCATCGCCGCGAAGGACACCAGGCGAACCTCGTAAGCCTGGCCCACTTCTTCCAGCGCCCAGCGAACGCGCATGTCGCGCGCCAGGCCCTTGCCGCGGTCGGGGGAGTGTTCAAAGGCGGTGATGGTGGGGAGGGTGGCATGGGCCATGGTGGGTTCTCCTTTTGCGGGTTTCGCTGGGCGGGTTGGTCTGGATGCCGGCTACGCAATGCCGGCCATCTACCTGACGACGTTCGGGATGGGCCCAAATCGACATGCTTCCACAAGTTTTTCATGCTTCTCATCGCAGATTAGCTCCCTGTCACCAAACCCGGGCTAGAAACGGCTCAAAGCTGCCTTCAGCGCCTTATCAAACCCATCAGACCCATCAGACCCTCACAAGATCAAGATTACACGAAACATATATACTTCATATATCTTTCAAGCAAAGGCCAACCATGGGTATTGTCAAAATTTCAGACCTGATGCACGAGAACCTGCGCGTGGCCGGCAACGCGCTGAGCCGCTCCATCAATGCGCAGGCCGAGCACTGGATGCGCGTCGGCATGCTGACCGAGATGCACCCCGAGCTGGACCACCGCGAAATCTGCCAGTTGCTGGTGCGCGCTGAACTCGCGGGCGGCCTGCACATCGTCGCGGCCGTCACGCCCCCGGCCGCCAAGGCCCGGCCATCGGCCGCAGCAAAACGGTAAACGCTGATGGCCCGCGGCGTTGTCATCAAATCCCCCGAGCAGATCGCCCTGGCGCGGCGCGCCGGGCAGCTGGCCGCCGAGGTGCTCAGCATGATTGAGCCGCACGTGGTGCCCGGCGTGAGCACAGCCGCGCTCGACGCCATTTGCCACAAGTACATCGTGGACGTGCAGGGCACGATACCGGCCAACGTGGGCTACCTCGGCTACCCCAAAACCATTCTGACTTCCGTCAACAACGTGGTGTGCCACGGCATCCCATCGCCCGACAAGATTTTGAAGCAGGGCGACATCGTCAACATCGACGTTGCCGTCATCAAAGACGGCTGGTTCGGCGACACCAGCCGCATGTTTTTTGTGGGAGAGCCCAGCGTGCTGGCCCGGCGCTTGGTAGAGACCACTTACGAAGCCATGCTGGCCGGCATCCACCAAGTCAAGCCCGGCGCAACCCTGGGCGATGTCGGCCATGCCATCCAGTCCGTCGCCCACCGAGAGAACTTCAGCGTGGTGCGCGAATACTGCGGCCACGGCATAGGCCAGGTCTACCACGAGGATTTGCAGGTGCTGCACTACGGCCGGCGCGGCGAAGGCGTCAGGCTGGAGCCCGGCATGGTCTTCACCATCGAGCCCATGCTCAACGCAGGCCAACGCGAAACCCGGCAACTCGCCGACGGCTGGACGGTGGTGACCAAAGACCGGTCTTTGTCCGCCCAGTGGGAGCACATGGTGGCGGTGACGGCTGAGGGGTATGAGGTGCTCACGGCCTGGCCGGGCGGCACGGGGGCTTACGCGGCGGTGTGAGATTCGGTTTGCTTATGGATTTTTCTGCACCCATGACAGGATCGTCTATCCTGTTTTTGACTCCGTCTAATCGAATGTTCCCAATATGAAGCAACCATTCTGGAATCCAGCGTACAAAAAACCGCTCGCTTTTGGCTTTGGATTTGGCTTTTTGTCACTGTTCGGGCTCCTGATGGCGGTAAAGAGCATAGATCTGCCGGATGATGCCAAGCTCGCCAGAGGGTGGCAAGTTTCAGGAAAGTATGTCAGTGACTCGAATCTGGGACGCCGAAATAGCTGGGCAACGAAAATTGGCGATAAATATGTTGTCTGTTTCGGAAATGCATACGGTGGAAAAACCGACTGTTCCAAAACATACGAAGGAAGGCAGGTGACGGCAACTCTGGTGCCAATGCCGAGTTTTTTGGACGATCAGTTTGTTATTGCCGAACTAAGGGAAGGTTCGAATCTTCTTTACGCCCGGTCCGATTCAGAACTGATTCAGGGCTGGAGATCTGACTCATTCCAGTCCTCTCTTTTTCTGTCCTTTTTCATTGGTCTGGTAGTGGGAGTTGCATTCGCAATACCTGACGCCCTTAAATCACCTGCGAGCAAACAGTAGGTGCTTTTGCAAATAATGCAGGGCTGGAAAAAACAATCGGAAGAAAAAAGAGAACACCCAGAAGCGCCACCAAGCCAGCCGACGCGCGCGAGCGGAGCGTTCCGGCCTGTGGCGATGGTGCCGGTCCCCCGGCCCGCGTCCTTTAGCCGCCGCCCCCGGTGGGGCTACGTATGCCCTTACGCAGTAGCCTGCACCGCCGCCATATCCATCCACACCGGCTCAAACACATGGCCGTCCGGGTCCTGAAAGGCGCGTGAATACATAAAGCCCATGTCCTGCGGCGGGCGAACGTCCGCCTTGCCGCCGGCCGCCGCTGCAGCCTGCGAAATGCTGTCCACCTCTTCGCGGCTGTCCCGCGACAGGGCCAGCAGCACTTCGCTGGTCTCGTGCGCATCGGCGATGCGCTTGGTGGTGAAAGTGCCGTAGTACTCGTGCGTCAGCAGCATGAAGCTGATCGTCTCCGACCAGGCCATCATCGCGGCCTGGTCGTTGCTGAACTGCAGGTTCTGCTCGCAGCCTATCGCCTTGTAAAAGCGTATGGCGGCGGCGAGGTTCTTCACGGGCAGGTTCACAAAAATCATCTTGGGCATGCTTATCTCCTTGGGTTGGTTGAATCAGTGAGGGAGTGGGTCAGCGAAAGCAGTGGACGTAGCGATCAATGGCTTGATGACTTAGTGGCGCGGCGCACGGGTAAACATCATGTGCGTGACGCCGCTGGGTGACGCGATGGACTCCATGTGGTAGTTCTTCTCAAGTCCCTCCAGGCCGTCCCAAAGCCGCACACCGCGGCCGAGCAGGATGGGCACCACCACGATGTGCATGTGGTCGACCACCCCGGCCTGGATGAACTCGCGCAGCATGGCCGGGCCTCCGCCCAGGCGTATGTCCTTGCCGCCCGCCGCCTTGCGGGCCGCTTCAACGGCCTCTGCCGGCGACGCGTTGATGAAGTGGAAGGTGGTGCCCCCTTCCATCTCGATGGGCGGGCGGGTGTGGTGGGTCAGCACAAACACCGGCGTGTGAAACACAGGGTTCGGCCCCCACCAGCCCTTCCACTCAGGGTTTGTGTGCCAGCCGGGGTAGCCGTATTTGTGGGCGCCCATGATCTCGGCGCCAATGCCCTGGTCAAAAAGCCGCAGAAAGGTGTCGTCAACGCCCGACGTGCCGCCGGGCTGGCCCATCATCCGCCGGCCCCATTGGGTGTTGAACATCCACTCGTGCAGCCGTTCGCCGGCATGGCCGAAGGGGGTTTCAAGGCTTTGGCCTTCGCCGGTGCCGAAACCGTCGAGCGAGATCGAGATGTGCTGTACGCGAACAAGTGACATGGTGGTGCTCCTTTGCTCAGGGTGGGGGTGAATGAATCAGCCGGCCAGCGCGTTGCGGTATTTGTCGCCCACGGCCTCACGAATCGGCGCCGTGTCGTAGACGATGGTCATCGCCTCAATCAGGCCTTGCTCGTCAAAATCAAACAGGTCCACACACTCAAAGCGGACCTGCGCGCCGTCGGCCAGCTCCCACAGGTACTTGAAGCAGACCGACGCCCGGCGCGAGCCGGTGCCGCTCACAAACACTTCGGCATCCTCCAGCACGCTGCGCCGCGTGGCCGCCTTCAGCAAGTCAAAGAACCGGCCCGCCGGCTGCGCACCCAGAAAGGGCGAGTGCACCGTGCCCCGGGGGCTGAACAGCGACACGATGCCGCGCACGTCCCCCGCGGCGAGCAGGGCCAGGTAATTGTTGATGGCGGCGATGTATGCCAATGCGTTCGAGCTGATGACCATGGTGGCGTGCGGCGTGCTGGGGTGGTTGAACAGGGTGCCATCGTAGGAGCGTCCGCGCGGGCGCACCATCGAAAGTTTTTGGGGGCAGCCATGTGTGCCGCGCATGGGTGGGTGCCGACGTGCCGCCACGATAAACTGCGCCCATGAACGACAGCTACCACCACGCTTTTGGCGGCGCCGCCTTGCGCGCCTGACCGGCAAAACCATGCCGGCCCTGCCGCCCCTCTATGCCCTGCAGGCTTTTTTAGCCGCAGCCGATTGCGGCAGCTTCACCGGCGCCGCCACCCGGCTCAACCTGACGCAGGGCGCTGTCAGCCGGCAGGTTCAGCTGCTTGAAGAGTATTACGGCTGCCCGCTGTTCGTGCGCGTGGCCCGCGGCCTGACGCTCACCGCCGAAGGCCAGCAACTGCTGGTGCCCGTGCGACAGGCCATGGAAACCCTGGCCCAAGCCAGCGCCCGCGTACGGCGCGGCAGCGATGTCTTGAGAGTCCAGTTCCCGCCCACCATGGCCGTCAGGTGGTTTTTGCCGCGCCTGCCGGCCTTGCAGGCTGCACTGCCCGGGCTTGAGATTCGCGTCGCCACCCACTGGACGGACGCGCCCGACTTCAGCGACACCGATGCCGATGCCATCGTGGCCCACGGCAAGGGCGGCTGGCCCAATGTGGTTGAAGTGCCGCTGATGCGTGAGCGCCTCGTTCCCTTGTGCACACCGCAGATGGCCGCCGGGCTGCGCGAGCCCGCCGACCTGGCCCGCGTGACGCTCTTGCACGCCAGAGCCAACAGGCACGAATGGCAGACCTGGCTGCGCGGCGCCGGCCTGCCAGGGTTGCAGGGCACAGGTGAACAGCTGTTTGACACACTGGACATGTGCGTCCAAAGCGCAGAGCGCGGTCAGGGCGTTGCAATTGCCGATGCCGCCTTGTTCACCGACCTGATTGCTTCGGGCAAGGTGGTGAAGCCCTTTGAGTTGGAAGTGGACAGCGGGAATGCCTACTTTTTGACCTATCCGGCTCAACGGCAGGGGCAGCGGAGTATTCGGTTGTTTGAGGAGTGGTTGGTGGCGGAGTTGCGGGCGTGAGGTGCGTTTGCCTACATATGTAAGTCCTGCACATCTCGCCAGCACTGATTCATTAGCCGCCAGGATTGCCACCTTTGGCAAACCAATAAATACCGAGGCCTGCCAATCCCAGCAGCACGATGGCTTGCCGGCTTATCCGTTCCCCTCGAATCACGGTTCGAGCAAAGGTTTCGCAGTTGCTAAAGAGAGGATCGTACGGCTCTCGTTTCTTCAGAAGTTCGGTCAGTCTAGCGGCCGCAGCTGAGTGTTCAGCGGGAACCAACGAGTCTTCAACCAGAACATCTTTTCCCTGACGAAAATCCTCGTAGCTCGTCAAATGTGGCCACTTGCCTCGTGTCGTATGCGCCACAAGGCCATTGGGTAGCAACACGGCCTCATGGCGCCCAGGACCCTGCAGTTTGGGTCGAGAGATGCGTGCGAACTGTGCGTGTGGAGGCACGATTTACTCCGAGTTGATCGTCAGTAGCGAGTCCGGTTGAATGAAAACATCACCGCTTGCGATTGGATTGAGATACAACGCTTCCGGCGAGAGTGCGCGTGAGTGGAGAGGATCGTTGGTTGTCCAGCGCTTTGGAAGCGATGGTCTCTGTTCGGCTTCCGGTCTGTGCTGAATTACCAGCTTGCCGAAGTGCTGAGCCCGCCAATGAGCGCTGCGTTGCACTTGCGTTATCGGATTGCAAAGTTCTTCCGGCTACTGAAGCTACGCTCGGCGAAGTTTGTTTGGTATTTTTAGACATGTTGGTTCCTTATGGTTCGCAGCACTCACTCTCGTCGTGTTAAGTGTTGTCTTTGGTTATGGCTCCGGGACCATTGCGCTTCACCCAGTCAATTCCGGTGTCTCGCGCCGTAGTCGATGAGTAGGTTTCGCTGGTGCCAATGACCTCGCCATTCGCACCTTTAAGGGTGAAGTAGGGAAGTCCATTGCTGGCCGTGAGCCGGTTATACCGAGCATCTATGGGCGAGTTCACTCGCACCGAGGCTATGCCGCCCTCCGCGCCTTGCTTAGATACATACCGTTCGCTGGTCAAAACGGTTTCGTGGTTTTCGCCGCGAAGATTGAACATAAATTGCGTGCCACTTCTCTTCAGATCGTAGTAAGCCATGACTTTTCTTTCTCAGAAATGCATTTACTCGCTCATTGCCGCCAGCAGAGTGCACGTTAGCGAGGAAGGCTACGTGTGACCATCTTGCGGCACTCTTCACCTGCACGCCAAGACGGCAGGCTTGTGAGGTAGTTTGATGTGGTCAGTAGCTCATGGCGTGAGCTACCTGAGTAACTACGAATATATTTTTGCAGCCTGCTTTAATGTGGTGGCCAATTTCAGTCGCAACTGAGGCGGCCCCAAGACTTCGACTTCCGTGCCATGCCTCAACAGGTCCATCAGAAGTTCCTGGTCGTTGGAGTAAGGAAGCTCCAACACGTAGCTACCGTCTTTCAGGAATTTACTGCGTTGGTCGGAATGCCAGGTTTCCAAGCAGACCCATTGGGCGCGTAGTGGAGTGAACTTCAGTCTTGCCTTGTGTATCGCCTGACCGGCAAAGATTCCGTACCCGCTTTCGAAGTGTTTTGCCATTTCTTTGGTTGAAACTTCAACGGCCAATGTATCCCGGGTGATCGCTTCTTGGATGGCATCCAATGAAAAGGATCGAATTGCTTCGCGTTTATGGCACCAAGCGTCAAGAAGCCAGTTCTCACGATAGTGGACTAACTGCAGTGGAGAAACTTCTCGGACGGTTGTCTCTATGAGGTCGCGGTTCAAATACGTAATCTGAAGCCGCTTACGGTCAAGCAATGCCCTAGCAACCTGCTCAAAATGAGACGCTTCAACGCGTCGTGTTCCCAGATGAATTATTTTTACTCTTCGTTCAATCACATCCGCCGGATGCTTCCCCTGATCCATCAGTTGACGTAGGCGTTCCTGTAGGGGGCGTATATGCGTATCCAAAAGGCCTGGCTGCACATCCTTGAGCAGATGCTGCATTGTGAGAAGTGCATATATTTCGGATGCGTTGAACCACAAGCCTGGAATTTCGAATGGTCCATCTTCAGCATTGAGGTCTTCTTTGATGACGTACCCACGCTGCTTTGTATCCCAAATGATTGGGCAGTGCATACGAGAGCGCAGGTACTCAATATCTCGCTTGAGGGTTGCGGGCGAGACTTCCAGCTTCATCCGTAGTGTTTCGGACGAGACAAAGCCCCGGCTACGAATGAGCTGAGTGATCTTCTGAAAGCGGTCGGACCTATCCATGATGTGCGGACAACGGATTCGCCTGATGAGAAGACTGATTTGAGTCTGCGCTTCGCGTCCCAGCGCTCGAAGTTGCACTGAGCTTATCTTCGACTTGTGACTGGAGCATCCCCTAACTAGAGGAAGGGTTAGTACCTACGTCTCTCTAGCCACGCACTCAAGCTACGATCTTGGAAGAAGACCAAAAAACATCCAGTAGGAAGTGCTTGGTTCGTTCCCCTCTGACGCGGCTTGCATAAGTAAGCGGGGCTACTCAGAATAGGCGGAGAGAGATTCGCGTCCGCAATATAAGGAGAGGGAGGGTTATGCAAGTCGCTCACATTCATATTGAGAACTTTCGCGGTGTTAAGGAGGCTTCCATTTTTCTTCCTAAGCACGCAGTTCTGCTTGGGGACAACAATACCGGGAAAACGACCGTCTTGGAGGCTATGGATCTGGCGCTCGGTCCGGATAGGCTGAATCGTACGCCCCCAGTTGACGAGCACGACTTCTATCGTGGGCAGTACCGCTCGACCAAAGAAGATGTGGCCCATCCTGTTGCACGTGTCGCTGCACCTGAAGTGCTTGCTGACGCTGCCCCTGGTGCCGAAGGAGCACAAGTCGCCGCCGCCGAGGCCGTGGCTGAAAAAGAGGCAGCAAAGATAAAGATTGAAGTGACGATCAGTGACCTGACGGAGGAGCAGCAGGCGCGCTTCGGCGACTATGTGGAGTTTTGGGACTCAAAGAAAAAAGAACTCTACACAGATGCCGTGCCTGAGGGCGTGGACGCGGCTGATGTAACGCATGCTCTGCGCGTCACTTTTATGGGTCACTATGATCCTGAAGAGGATGACTTTGAGGGGAAGACTTACTACACCAGAACGATGGCTGGCGGACCGCCGGTGCCATTCAGCAAGAAAGACAAGCAGGTTTGTGGATTTCTCTACCTGCGCTCGGTACGGACTGGTTCGCGGGCACTGAGTCTTGAGCGAGGAAGTCTGCTTGACATCATTTTGCGCCTCAAAGAAGTTCGTCCACAGATGTGGGAAGGTGCAATTGGACATTTAGCGTCTTTCTCCGTAGCAGAGGACCCTGCCCTCGGCATCTCGGGCGTTCTGAAGAGCATCAATACAGCGCTAAAGAAATATGTTCCGAAAGAATGGGGCGTGGAGCCTCACCTTAAGGTGTCAAACCTGACCCGTGAGCATTTGCGGAAAGTCATCACGGCGTTCATAGCGACTGGAGACGGCGACCATGCCGCCCCCTTTTATCGACAGGGAACGGGAACAATTAACATGCTTGTCCTTGCAATGCTGTCGCAGATTGCCGAAGACAAGCAGAACGTTATCTTCGCTATGGAGGAGCCGGAGACAGCAATCCCTCCTTACGCACAGAAGACAATCATCCATGAGGTCCGCAAGCTGGCCTCACAAACGCTGTTCACCTCTCACTCTCCCTATGTGCTTGAGGAGTTTTCGCTATCCGAGACAATTGTCCTGTCGCGCGATGGGGCTGGGAAGCTTCAACAGGCAGAGGTATCGCTGCCAGATGGTGTGAAGCTGAAGCGGTATCGGCAAGAATTTCGACAGAGGTTTTGCGAGGGGCTGCTCGCGCGCCGTGTGCTGATTGCTGAAGGAGCGACGGAACTCACCTCGTTTCCGGTTGCCTGCCGCAGGCTGGCGGAATTGAAGCCCGAGACCTATTCTTCCATTGAAGCGCTTGGTGTTTGTATCGTGGATGCCGGTGGAGAAGGCAGCATCCCCGACATGGCTAAGCTGTACAAGGCCATCGGCAAGCGGACATTCGCCCTTTGCGACCAGCAGGATGTCGCCGCCAAGGCCTTAATTGAGGCCCAAGTCGAGCATTTGTACATGCACGGGGAAAAAGGCATTGAAAATCTCGTTCTCAAGAACACGCCCCAAGCCGCAATGGAAAGGTTTTCTGACTTGATCCATTGGCCGCAGGACCTTCTTCAAAAGTACCCGGATCCAAAGGAAAACATTGCTGATGCCCTGAAGGACTACTTCGCTAAGAAGAAAGGGGATTTTGGAATTGCAGAATACTTGGCTCAATGCAGTGAGGACGAGATTCCTCAGTGGATTCGCGACGCGTGCATTCACTTGAAGGGACTTTGCGTCCCTCCAGCAGCGGACGTGCCGCCAGCGGGCGCTTGAGGGTGGCAATGAAGCTTTCTGAGAAGCAACAGATAATTCTTGCTGCTGACGGTCACCTTCTAGTAATAGGTGGGCCTGGTTCCGGCAAGACGACTATTTCAATTCTCAAAGCCGCGCAGATTGCAGAGAACGGGCTGCGACCCAGCCGGGAAATTTTGTTCTTGAGTTTCGCGCGCGCGACGATCAGCCGGGTGATGGAAGCTATCGAAAACGAGCATGACATAGCGCCCTCCATCAAGCGGCGAATTCATGTCGAAACTTACCATTCGTTCTTCTGGCGCGTGTTGAATGCACATGGCTACCTGCTCGGCTTGCCGCGCCAGCTGACCATACTGACGCCCTCTGCTGAGGCCATCGCCCTTTCGACTATCCGAAACTCATTCGAGGCTGAAAAGAAGATGACTCCTGAGAGAAAGGCTGATAAACGGTTTCAAGAGCAGCAGGAACGCGAGCGTCAAGCTCGAACAGATGGTCGGGTCTGCTTCGATCTCTTCGCGCGCTATGTCGCCGATCTTCTAGAGCGTAGCGACAGACTCCGTAAGCTTATTGCCACACGCTACCCGCTGATCGTGTTGGACGAGTTTCAGGACACGAATGCCGACCAATGGCGCGTGGTTCGGCAACTCGGCAAAGAAGCGACCTTGATGGCCCTTGCTGACCCAGAGCAAAGAATTTACGACTGGATTGGTGCGGACCCTGCGCGGCTTGACCAATTTCGGGCGGAGTTTGAGCACACTGAGGTCGACATGCAGGGCGACAACCACAGGAGCACAGGCACGGACATCCTTCTCTTTGGCAATGAAGTTCTCGACGGAAAGTTCACCAAAAAGGAATATGCTGGCATCGAAGTCAAACCATACCCAGCGAATGAGAACCAGGCTTACACCACGCTCATGACGACGACGTACGCAATTAGAAGGCGTCTTGTTGAGTCGAAGAAGAAAGGATGGTCGCTCGCAGTCTTGGTCCCCACGAAAAGGATGACACGGCTTGTCTCTGAAGCTTTCAGGGAACCCTCGAAAAAACTGACGCCAATTCAGCATTCGGCTTCAGTAGACCTCGACGCGGCGATCCTCGCTGCGGAGATTGTTTCTTATCTCTTTCAGCCACCTAGTCTCTTCCATTTGGACGGCTTCATTGACTTGATGTGCAACTACTTCCATGGCAAGGGCGGTGATGATCCATCAAAGACTGACCTCGCGCAAGCCGACTCTATCAGGAAGGCATTCGCGAAGTACCGTGAGAAAAGGTCGGCTGATCAGGCGATTCCTGCCAATAGCATCATGGTGGCGTTGGTAGCCAGCTACGACGCCGCTCGTGGCATTCTTTTTACAGGTGATCCTGAAAAAGACTGGATCGCGGTCAGGAAAACGCTTGATAACGGCCCATGCACCCGTCTCAAGGGCATAGCGAGTGAAGTCAGAAATATTAGACTTCTTGAGCGCGGAACGCAGCTCAGACAAGAGTTGTCTCAGAATTGGCGTGACTTTGGGTCCTACAAAGATGCCTTATCCATCACGCAGCGCGCATTCGTGCGGGAGCACTTCTCAACGCAATCCAAGCCCGAAGAGGGCGTTGTCGTAATGAATATGCACAAGGCAAAGGGAAAACAGTTTGATGAGGTCATTATTTTTGAAGGCTGGCCCCAGTACGTCAAGAAGAAGATTGTTGCCAACAGAGACCGCATTGTGCGCGGGAACGACCGCCAGAACGCCGATAGTCAGTCAAGACAGAACATGCGTGTGAGCATCACACGAGGCAAGAGGACAACTACGATTCTCACGCCCGACAAGGATCCGTGCGTCCTCCTTCCGGACGCTTAGGCCCCATCAAGCTCGCCATTTCTCATAGGTATTGTTGCAGCCAAGTTGCTAGATGGCCAAGTGAGTGCGGCGGAGAAGCAGGAGATGTCTGATCTTGCGCCTTGGCTTCTCCCCCACATACGCCACCCGGCGTATTCCCCAATCCCTCTCCGGTCCCCAGAATCCACTCATCGTTGTGCCAAAGCCTTGTTTTTCATGGCTTTTCCGCAGCGAGCCGCGATTCTTTCAGTCCCTACGTCCCCCTATACCTATCTACCGGAGAGAGGATTCACCATGACACAACAACGTCGCTTCACCCTCAAGGCCATGACCGCCGCCGTCGCGCTGGCCGGCCTGGGCGCTTTCCCTGCCTTTGCGCAAGACACCATCAAGGTCGGCGTGCTGCACAGCCTGTCGGGCACCATGGCCATCTCTGAAACCACGCTGAAGGACACCGTCCTGATGGCGATTGAAGAAATCAACGCCAAGGGTGGCGTGATGGGCAAGAAGCTGGAGCCTGTGGTGGTGGACCCTGCCTCCAACTGGCCCCTCTTTGCCGAAAAAACCAAACAACTGCTGGGCCAGGACAAGGTCGCCGTGATTTTCGGCTGCTGGACGTCTGTGTCGCGCAAGTCGGTGCTGCCTGTGGTTGAAGAAATGAACGGCCTGCTGTTCTACCCCGTGCAGTACGAGGGTGAAGAGCTGTCCAAGAACGTGTTCTACACGGGTGCGGCGCCTAACCAGCAGGCCATTCCTGCTGTCGACTATTTGATGAGCAAGGCCGGCGGCGGCGCCAAGCGCTGGGTGCTGCTGGGCACCGACTATGTCTACCCACGCACCACCAACAAGATCCTGCGCGCTTACCTGAAGAGCAAGGGCGTGGCCGACAAGGACATCGACGAGAAATACACCCCCTTCGGCCACAGCGATTACCAGACCATCGTGGCTGACGTGAAGAAGTTCTCGCAAGGCGGCAAGACGGCCGTGGTGTCGACCATCAACGGCGATTCCAACGTGCCTTTCTACAAAGAGCTGGGCAATGCCGGCCTCAAGGCCAAGGACGTGCCCGTGGTGGCCTTCTCGGTCGGTGAAGAAGAGCTGCGCGGCGTGGACACCAAGCCGCTGGTCGGCCACCTGGCCGCCTGGAACTACTTCCAGTCGATCAAGAGCCCAGCCAACACCGAGTTCATCAAGAAATGGTCTGCTTATGCCAAGGCCAAGAAGCTCCCTGGCTCCGACAAGCCTCTGACCAACGACCCGATGGAAGCCACCTACATCGGCATCAATATGTGGAAGCAGGCTGTTGAAAAGGCCAAGTCCACCGACACCGACAAGGTGATCGCCGCCATGGCCGGCCAGACCTTCAACGCACCCTCGGGCATCGTGAGCAAGATGGACGAGAAGAACCACCACCTGCACAAGTCGGTGTTTATCGGCGAGATCAAGGCGGACGGCCAGTTCAACGTGGTGTGGAAGACGCCTGGCCCTGTGAAGGCCAAGCCATGGAGCCCCTACATCGAGGGTAATGCTTCCAAGCCCGACGAGCCTGTCAAGAAGTAAGAAGCTACTGCGCGGGCCAATCTGGGCCCTGCGGTGCTCACCGTGCTGGTGTACGGTCCCGCGCCGCAGAATCCACCTTGATCCGCTCGCTACGCTTCTTCCAATCTTGACATCCGTTGGGTGTTATAGGCCTCGCCCCTTTTCGGCGGGGCCGGTCCCCTTCAAGGAAGTTGCAGCCTGGGCGCCAACCCGATTCGTCGGTCTACGCGCCCAAGCTACAGGTTCTTTTATCCATGCTGCCACGCCACCTACTTTTCTCTTTCTTCGCGCTCCTCACGGCAGCCCACGCCCATGCCTTGACCGTTGACGAGGTCAAGGGCATGGCCATTGGCGAGACGGAGGCGCGGGTGGAGGCGCTGGCCAAGGCGGCCGCGGTAGCGGACGACAAGACGACGGCGTTTATCCAGGCGCTGTCTGACGATGCGGTCAAAACCAAAGGCGACAAGGTCTTTGTGGTAAAGGACGACAAGGCCTACGACCCGGTCACGGGCGCAGAGACACCGCTGCCGGCCGATGCCGAGGACGTGATCAACCCCAACCTGATGCGCAGCGAGATCGACAACGCGCTGGCGGCGCTCAAGCTGCTGTCCAAAGACGAAAAGCAGCGGCGCGACGCGATCAAGACATTGGGCAGCGACAACGACGAGGCGCGCCTGCCGCTGATCGAGAAAGCCTATGCGGCCGAGACGGTGCCCGAACTCAAGAACCAGCTGGAGCTGATGCGCTCGGCCATCCTGCTGGGCAGCAGCGACAAGGCCAAGCGCCTGGCCGCCGCCGCGCAGCTGGCCGGCAGCAAGAACCCCGCGACCAAGACGGTGCTGATAGAGCGTCTGGGCACCGAGGCCGACGCCGATGTGAAGGTGGCTTTGCAGGCCGCGCTGGCCAAGGTAGAGGCTTCGCTCGAATGGGGCAACCGGCTGGGCGCGATTTTCAGCGGCATCAGCCTGGGCAGCATTTTGCTGCTGGTGGCGCTGGGGTTGGCGATCACTTACGGCTTGATGGGCGTGATCAACATGGCGCACGGCGAGCTCATGATGATTGGCGCCTACGCCACCTATGTGGTGCAGGGCGTGTTCCAGAAGTACTTTCCGGTCGCGTTTGACTGGTATTTGCTGGCGGCCGTGCCTGTGGCCTTTATGGCGTCGGCGCTGATGGGCGCGGCGCTGGAGCGCGGGGTGATCCGCTTCCTTTACGGCCGGCCGCTGGAGACTTTGCTGGCCACCTGGGGCATCAGCCTGATGCTGCAGCAACTGGTGCGCTCCATCTTCGGCGCGCAGAACGTCGGGGTGGAAAACCCGGTGTGGATGAGCGGCGGCGTGCAGGTGCTGGGCAACCTCTCGCTGCCCTACAACCGGCTGGTGATCATTGTGTTTGCCGTTGCGGTGCTGCTGGGCGTGGCCTGGCTGATCAGCCGCACGCGCCTGGGCCTGTTTGTGCGCGGCGTGACGCAGAACCGGCCTATCGCCGCTTGCATGGGCGTGAACACCGCGCGTGTCGACACCTATGCCTTCGCGCTGGGCTCGGGCATCGCGGGCCTGGCCGGCTGCGCGCTGAGCCAGGTGGGCAATGTGGGGCCCGACCTGGGCCAGGGTTATATCGTCGACTCCTTCATGGTGGTGGTGCTGGGTGGCGTGGGCCAGCTGGCCGGCACGGTGTATGCCGCGCTGGGCCTGGGCATCCTCAACAAATTCCTCGAAGGCTGGACGGGCGCCGTACTGGCCAAGATCGCCGTGCTGGTCTTCATCATCATCTTCATCCAGAAGCGGCCGCAGGGCATCTTTGCGATGAAGGGCCGGAGTGCGGAAGCATGAGCACCCCCATCACGACCCCCATGGCAACTCCGAATACCGCAACGTCTCGCGTGCACCTCCCCGCCAAAGGCCCGCTGCTCACGCGCGGCGGCTGGAGCGCCTTCATGATGGCCTTGATCGCCGTCTGCGCCGTCGCGCCCGTACTCAACCTCTGGGTGCCCGAGGGCAGCATGTTCCACATGAGCACCTACGCGGTGGCGCTGTTGGGCAAAATCATGTGCTACGCGATCTGCGCGCTGGCCATGGATTTGATCTGGGGTTACACCGGCATCCTCTCGCTGGGGCACGGCGTGTTCTTCGCGCTGGGCGGCTACACCATGGGCATGTATTTGATGCGCCAGATCGGCCGCGACGGCAACTACAAAAGCGACTTGCCGGACTTCATGGTCTTCCTCGACTGGAAGGCGCTGCCCTGGCACTGGGCCTTGAGCGACAGCTTTGTGGCGACCTTGTTTTTGATCGTTGCGGTGCCGGGCATTGTGGCTTTTGTGTTCGGCTTCTTTGCCTTCCGCTCGCGCATCAAGGGCGTTTACTTTTCCATCATCACCCAGGCCATGACCTTCGCGGCCATGCTGCTGTTCTTTCGCAACGAGACGGGTTTTGGCGGCAACAACGGGTTTACTGACTTCAAGCGCATTTTGAACATTCCGCTGGCCACACCTTCGATGCGCATGACACTGTTTGTGATGACGGGCCTCACGCTGCTGGGTTTCTTTTTGTTCGCCAAATGGCTGGTGGGCAGCAAGTTCGGCCGCGTGCTGCAGGCCATACGCGACGCGGAGACGCGCGTGATGTTCTCGGGCTACAACCCGCTGGGCTACAAGCTCACGATCTGGGTGATCTCGGCCGTGATGTGCGGCGTGGCCGGCGCGCTGTATGTGCCGCAGGTCGGCATCATCAACCCCAGCGAAATGAGCCCGGCCAATTCGATCGAGATCGCCATCTGGGCGGCAGTGGGCGGCCGTGCGAGTCTCATTGGTCCGATAGTGGGCGCGTTTATCGTCAACGGCGCCAAGAGCTGGCTGACCGTGGCGTACCCGGAATTCTGGCTGTACTTTTTGGGCCTGCTGTTTATCAGCGTCACGCTGTTCTTGCCCGATGGCGTGGTGGGCCTGGTGAAGAAGCTGCGCAAGGGAGGTGCGAAATGACCCCCGATCTTCTTGAACAAGGCGCACGCCGCATTGAAGAGCGCAAGGCGGCACTCGAAGCCGGCAAGGCGAACACCGAATCCGGCGGCCGCAGCGCCAGCGGCAGCCGCGTGGCCCATGCCACCGGCGAGGTAGACGTCACCCACGGGCGCATCCTCTACCTTGAAGACGTGAGCGTGAGCTTTGACGGCTTCAAGGCCATCAACAAGCTGAGCCTGGACATCGCGCCCGGCGAGCTGCGCTGCATCATCGGCCCCAACGGCGCCGGCAAGACGACGATGATGGACATCATCACCGGCAAGACCCGGCCCGATGAAGGCACGGTGTTTTTCGGCAGCACGATAGATTTGCTGCGCCACAAGGAAGCCGAGATCGCCCAGCTGGGCATAGGCCGCAAGTTCCAGAAACCCACGGTGTTCGAGCAGCTCACCGTGTTTGAAAACCTGGAACTGGCTTTGAAGACCAACAAGGGCGTGAAGCACTCGATGTTCTTCAGGCTCGATTCCGCCCAGAGCGACCGCCTGGCCGAGGTGCTGGTGACGATTCACCTGGCCGACAGCGTAGGCCGCCTGGCCGGCAACCTGAGCCACGGGCAAAAGCAATGGCTCGAAATCGGCATGCTGCTGATGCAGGACCCCAAGCTGCTGCTGCTCGACGAACCCGTCGCCGGCATGACCGACGAGGAAACCGCCCGCACTGCTGAGTTGTTCTTGACGCTCAAGGGCCAGCACTCGCTGATGGTGGTGGAGCACGATATGAGTTTTATCAAGACGATTTCTGAAATCGTCACGGTGTTGTGTGATGGGGCCGTGTTGGCCCAGGGCACCTTGGACCAGGTGCAGGCGGATGAGAGGGTTATAGAGGTGTATCTTGGCCGGTGAGGGTTTATGGCCGGGTCTTGCGCCGGCCCTGCGCTCTCCAGGTCTCTTGCTGAGGGCGGCTGGCCGGGGGTTGCCCGGCGGCAACTCACTTTTCTTTTGCTTCGCCAAAAGAAAAGTAAGCAAAAGAAAAGGCGACCCTGGTTGCTGCGTCCCTCCGCT
>JGI25157J39369_1000482_pt1 | contig 25020 bp, 21 predicted proteins | sample AraplaCL_Col_mCL_FD_39369 | JGI IMG/M metagenome (IMG submission 39369)
TGATCCTGACTGCTGGCCATCGGCAGCGCATGCTGGCCATCGCTCATCACGATGTAGCTGGCTTCCTCGCCGTCCAGGAATTCCTCGATCACCACGCGCGCGGAGGCATCACCGAACTGGTGCGCGCCCAGCATGTCGTGCAGCGCCTGCTCGGCGTCCGCCTGCGTCAGCGCGACCACCACACCCTTGCCCGCCGCCAGACCATCGGCCTTGATGACGATGGGCGCGCCATGCTTGCGCACATACGCAAGGGCAGGCTCGAGCTGGGTGAACACCGCATAGCGCGCAGTGGGAATGTTGTGGCGAAGCAGGAAGTCCTTGGCGAACGCCTTCGAGCCTTCCAGCTGCGCGGCGACAGCGCGCGGGCCGAAGCAACGCAGGCCGGCGGCGCGGAACTTGTCCACCACACCCGCCACCAGCGGCACTTCCGGACCGACCACGGTCAGCGCGATCTTCTCGTCCTTGGCCAGCTTGAGCAGGCCGTCGATATCCGTCACGGCCACATTGGCGTTGCGCACACCCTTCTCGCGCGCGGTGCCGGCGTTGCCCGGGGCAACGATCACTTCGCTCACGCGCGGCGACTGCTTGAGCTTCCACGCCAGCGCGTGTTCGCGCCCACCGCTGCCGATGACCAGGACTTTCATGGGGACTCCAACTGCCAAGGGATTGCGCCGGGTTCGGCGCAGCGCGTCATTGTACGGCCCCGGGGAGGGATTTCGCAGCGCAGCATGAAGAGGGTTCAGGCAGAAGGGTGGGATGAGGTGAGGGCCACACGCTTGTCTCGTCACTTCATTCTTTAGCCGTCACCCCTGCGGAGGCAGGGGTCCAGTGACTTTTCGCTCGGTTGTCGCGTGGTGGCGACCTGGCTCGCCTGCGGCGGGCTTCCGACCTCCTGCCGGAGGCCGGGTCACTTTTCTTTGCTTGCTCAACGGATATCGGTAGCTGTCGCACCTTACTGAAGGCAGCGCCTCGAGTTGTGAACCCACCCAGCATTGGTGGACGCCTCCAGAAACACTAAAGTTGTGTCCTGGAACAGAGGCTGGCGTGCTAGGAAAGTTGGCCAAAGGTTCACATATGAGCATGATTTTTCGGGGAAATATGGCGTGCGCATAATTGCAGGGCCAGCGTTCGCCTTTAGCCGACTCCAACGGAATGAGAGCCACTCAATGACTTACCAAATCTGGTCCAAGTTGGACGTAGGACCTGTGGCTGCGATGACATGCTTCACCACATCTAGCAATTCGACGTCGCGGGCACATTCGCCATGGTGATCCCTGCCGCGCGCCAGAAATTTTACCGACATATCAATGGCTTGATCGACCTGGCTGAAAGTACCCCGGATGCCCCCGAGCGACTAGTTCAATCGCTGATTCACCTGTGGCAAGAACGCAACTTTCCCCTGCTCTTGCCCGCGCGCGCGCCACGGGGCACCGCGCCCTTCTTAACTGAGCAAGGTACCCTTGAACTGGCCGATTGGCTCTGTGATCAGCCATTCAACGAGGCGGCCTATTGGCTCGCGTCCGCATACTCTCTATGGGTTGGTAAGGAAGTTCGGGCTCAGCGCGCTCTTTTTTTTACTCCGCCTCGACTGGCCGACCGAGTCATTTCCAACCTCATAAATCTTGGTGCATCGCTCGCCGAGCATCATTGGCATGATCCTGCATGTGGCGGTGCTGCCTTCCTGGTGCCCATTGCACAGCGCATGGCTGAGGCATTCAGCGCTAAAAGCCTTTCGCCGCTGAAGCAACTCCAATTGATTGAGAGAAGAGTAAGTGGGAATGATTTGGACCCGGCTTTACTGGGAATTTCCAAGTCCTTCCTGGAAATGGCCCTTTATCCACTCATTGAAGCATCCGGTTATAGGCCAAAATTTCAGCTATTTCACGGGGACGGACTTACATCTGGCGCCATTGAGGATCTCCAGCCGGACGTAATTGCCTGCAATCCTCCTTATCGAAAGCTCAAGGCCGCGGAGGTTATGGCCTATCGGGCGATTCATTCCGATGTAGTTGAGGGGCAGCCGAACGTCTATGGATTGTTTATAAACCGGACTTTGCAGCTAATTAAGACGGGTGGCCTAATCGGGTTACTAACCCCTACCAGCTTCCTGTCAGGAAAATCATTTTCAAAACTTCGGAGCAAGATTCTTAGCGCATCGAATATTTTGCAATTAGATATGTTAAGTGACCGCACGTCGATGTTTATCGACGTTGAACAGGAAACTGCGATTACCATCTTGCGTACCCGCAATCCAAGTAAAGCTGTTTCAACCCATACTGAAGTTAGCGTCCTAACTGCCGAGGGGTATTTCGACAATGTAGGTAGCTATCTCTTACCTAATTCGGGACGCCCCTGGCCCATCCCTCGGGCGGCCGAAGACGCAGGGCTTCTAAAAGCTGCAGAGGCGGCGGCCTTTCGGCTCTCCGACTACGGGTACAAAGCGCGCGTCGGCAATTTAGTGGCGTATCGCGACAAGCGTAGGCGCTTTATATGCCGCCCTGTAGATCTCAAACTTCGAAACATCATCCCACTAGTTTGGGCTACTGACATCGCGCCCGATGGAACATTTGAACACGGCAGAGAAAGCCGACATGCCCGTACTTGCGCCTTTGTACAGGTCAAAAGCCTCGAAGTGGCGGGGGTTATTAAGAAACCCGCGGTACTGTTGCAAAGACTTACATCCAGTGACCAGCGTAGCCGACTCGTGGCCGCGGCGGTACCCGCCAAATGGATAGGCAAGAATGGCGGCTACATCTGCGAGAATCACGTGATTGTTCTAGAGCCTATTAGCGGTACGGCGATCGCGCCAGACTTGATGGCCGGGTTGCTAAACACCCGCTCGGTTGATCGAGTTTTTCGATCTATTTCAGGGGCGAGTAACGTGGCTGTATCGGAGCTCAACGAACTACTTTTACCGGATCCTCGTGTGCTGACCCAGTGTTTCGAAGTTGAACAGGATCTCGAGGCTGCGGTGAGTGCGGCCTACAGTCTCATAGGCCGTTAGCCGATAACCAGTCTAATGTTCGGGAATACAAGGACGTCCCTCACGTGAAGCGACACGGCGGCAGCTACCTCTCAAGGCAAAAGCAACTTCAGAGTATTCAGCTTGCCCAAAAGAGGAAGCAGGAGCTTGCAGTTAAGCTTCTGCGGTCGAATTTGGCGTCTGATAGAGATGTACAGCCGGCTTGGCGTCCGTCAGTTGAGGCCCGCGAGAGGGCGCCGGCAGAAGCACTACGTAAACAGCAGAAGGTATTGCCACCGGTTGAGCCAGCGTCGTTTGGCATGAAGTTGTGGGCCGATGACACCTCAGTGCAGTTACGAACGGTGACAGCCGTAGATCAGTTCGCCGGTCGCCTGGTTCAAGCAGCAGAATCCCACACGACGTCAGTACTACTTCTTTGGCCAGGATCGTTGAGATCGCTAGGTCTTGCTCACGCCGTTGCTTGTGCATCGCGATGGCGGCAGGGTGACAAGCAAGGCATAAGGACGCTTATATATCCAGCCAAAGCAAACTTCCTTCATGCCCTAAATCACGCGCATCTTGATCGAACTAATCTCGTAGATCTCGCACAGGACCTTTATGAGGACCCGGGCGCACTCAATGCAAGCGTGAGGGTCTCGTTGCGCGAGAAAGACCCTTTCTGGCTCGCCCTAAATTGCATTACGCCTGAGGCCGAAGGGAATATTCACCCCAGTTTAGCCGAGCTGATTCCTCACTTCTTCGCAGACAAGGGCTTCGCCGAATGGCGAGCTTGCGATGGAGATCTATTGCGGCACGTAAAGGCGAAGCTGAAAGAGCCCTCGCACCGTCGACTCCTAAATGACCTGACAATTCCTAAGTTGAGCGAACCAGATAGTGCTCCTGACGCATTGTTCGCCATAAGCTGGAAAGCATCTCAAGAAGATATACAAAGAGCTCTACGCAAACTAAAGCGCGGTCGGCAGCCGGATGTAGTAATAATCGATGCAACGCGATCCCTCCGCAAAGACAACCCTGCCTGGAAGAGTGGAATCATCCGATTCATTGAGTGCGCGCAAAAAGCGTGGCTCAATGATATGCCGCCCGTTCTTGTAGTAACTGATGAACCACACACCCGTAACCAGCTGATTCAAGAATTAAACAAACGATCAGCCAAGGGAAGCGAAGCATCGAGGTGGTTGCTCGATTCAGGCTTACCCACCGAAGGGGCCATTTGCACCGTCGCACGCGACGGCGTAATTCTTCAGGCGGCAAGCGAACCGCTCACCCCAAGTCCTCGAAACATACAGGTTGCCATAACTGATACAGAGGCCGCCGAACTGGTGGCGAGTATCGACCGATTGCGAAATTGCATCACTGATCCCAGGTGGACGCAAATACTCGAGAGTGCCGCAGCCTATCTGGCTCGACTTGCTTCACTTCCATCAAGCACCGCCGTTCTTACTAGATGGCTAAATGAAGCGGATGTACCTATGGCAGTGCGTGGCAACTACGCCTGGCCGGTGTATCGGTCTGAGCTGGAGAGCATCCTCCACGACCCCACCTTTGGCAGAAGTTCCTCTCTGAAGAAGGTTATCGATCGCGGCGACGCGTTGTGGGCCAACTATGAAAATGGCACACCTCTGGCACGTAAGTTGGCAAACCTGATTGAAGAGCATACCCGCGGATTGGAGAAGTGTTGCGTTGTTTTCACACGCCCCACCGCTCGGCGACTCGCCGAACGCTACTTCGAAACATACGATGGATACCCGGAGGGAGCTGGCTTTGAGGTACTTAGAGATTGCGTGCGCTTCATAGTTTCGCGAAACCTAGACGCCGAAGTGCAAAGCGGTTCCGCTGAAACGCTGGTCTTCGCTGGGTTGGACGAAGACTCTTTGCGCTTCCTTCTGCTGGATGACCGCGTCTCATCGCCAACATACGTGTTATTGACAAGGCGGAACGCGGCTTACCTAAAGGCCACACTTCGATCTATTCGCTCAACCTCCGGATTTGCGAATCTCGCGCCAAGAGTAGATGCGCTCCTGTCCCAGCTCCCGGATTTTCCTGATCTCAATGAGGGCTCGATTCTAAGTCGAGAGGATTTTGTCCTTCCAACATTTTCGTTTGAACAAAGTCTGTCGGCAACGGGAGTGGAGCATGAAGATAGCGATCCAAACTCCTGGGAGCTGCGAATGGATAACGGAATCCATGTCAGGCGCAGCCCTTCCTCCCGCGTATATCTATTTGATCCAGCCCTTTCTCACACTCCGACGCGAGGCTTTCGAAGCACCCTCACCTCTCAGTTACGAGAGGGTGATCGCCTTTTCATTATGTCGTTCGAGTTGCGTGAGCTAACAGAGGCCGCGCTGAAGGACGCAGGCATTCAGATATCCAATGACAAGGACTTTGAGAGTCAGCTTCGCTTGTATCACCAACGAGTTGGTGAACGTGTTCTTGCCTTAGGCGGCTTTCCCCTCAAGGAGAAGGTAAAGCTCATAGTGGATCGAATGCGCGATCTACTTGACGCCAAGTGCCAGATGCCGACAGAAAGCACAGTACGGAGCTGGATGGATGTCGAGCGATTTCGTGGAGTGACCTTCGAAAATGCAAAGCCAAGCGCTCCGCGGGACGAAGCTCATTACAGAGCATTTGCAGCAGCTATAGGTCTAGCTGACTTTGAGGCCATCTATTTCTGGAAGGCCGTGATTCGACCACTTCGTGGGATCCGTCGTGCGGATGGACGCCGCGTGACGGACGCCTACACCGAGCTTTTACTGGACCAGGAATCGAGCATCGTACACCGGCGCATCAAGCCTGGCGTCGTGCAAATGCTCTTTGCGCGAGCAAGAGAGAATATTCACGTCATCGAGACGATACGCACCCCGTTTGGAGGATCACAGAATGAGTAGCACTGTTGTTCGAGTTGATCCTGCTCGTATCTCTAGCACCCTCAAAGAAGCTGTAGTCGACTCGTTGTTGAACCTGACCTTTGCGCGGATTAGTGGGCACGGACAGGATGGAGATGTTCTCTTCGGTTCGCGACCGCGATCCGTTCTTGCGTCTGCCTTTCTTCTTCCACCACTGCTCTCACAAGGCACGGGGGATGAAGTAACACAGCCGATCCGTATCACAGCACATGGCTTTGACTGCCAGATCCATCGCAATGTGCCCGGCAAGATAACTATCGCACCGCACTTCAGCGTATACGTCCGAGTTCTACCGTCGATCGAAGATCTAAGGCGCCCAGATTGCGCGCCACGGTTCCGGCTCGATGATGAGGTGCGGCGCAGTCTTCAAACAAGAACCAAAGAGGCACTAAGAGCACGATGGGAGAAGGTTGCTGAGGGAAAAAGCTACAGGCGTCGATCCGATCATCCGCAGTGGAGGGCCATTGAGCAATCCGTTCGAGAGGGAGTCCTTGAGGAGCTTGGTCTTCCTAAGAATATTACGACCCTCTTTTCAGTGGAGGTGGGCGAAGGTGAGTCGGAAGGCACAGAGGGCGCCGCGGAAGGCGTGGTTGCGTCAGGGGCCAATCAGGCGGCCTTGGACGACTCTCTATTTCACCCAATGGACCTTCCGCACAAGTGGCTTCGAATTTCCCTGGGTGAAGGGAGCCTGCCCGTGCTTGTCGTGGATCCAAGCTTGCCCTCAGAGGAGCTGGAGCGCTCCGTAGAACTTGCTTCGCGAGACCTAACAGACGCGGTACGACTTGCAATAAGAGCCTGGGCGGAATCCGACGAAGGCAAGAAATGGGCGTTTCGTCGTGGCGTTACTATCAGGCCCTCGGAGTATCGTGGATGGCCGAAGTTTCTCGAAGACTTGCGCGCTGATACCGCGCTGGACTTCGCACTGCCAGATATTGACCTCAACTGGCAGGTGAAGCTTTCGACCGACTGGTCAAATCCACTGCGGACAAACCTGCATGTCAGTCTAGAGAACACCTCCCGAGAACCTCGGCGCGGTGCAGACCTAACTGAGCAAAGTGTATTCCAGGTCCAGCTTGAGGCGAGCATGCCAGAAGCACTGCATGCTCCTCTTAGGCTCGGTCGCGTAGAGGCATCCTATCGCTACAACCAGTTCCTAGAGTATCCGGCGATGGGATTCAATGGTGGCGTCCAGTCCACCACTTCGATCAATGCAGATCAGCTGTTGCTGAAAACAACCTGGTCTCCGAGATATACGCAGCCACGCATAGTTCCGAAGGCTTATCCCGGTATCAATCCCAATATGCGGAGGCTATCGCAGCCAGATGGGCTTTCGGAAGTCACTCTCCTGGCCGCAGAGCTCGATAGCTGGTTCGGCGCACTAGACTCAACCGTGGACCTAACAGCAGGACTTGATGCGGGGGACCAAGCAGCGAAACTGCGAGAGGAAGGAGGGTTCTCGAAGGATAAAGAGGGGTGGCGCAAGGAAATTGACGCAGTAAAAGTAGGCTTGGCAGTTCTCCAAGAATCAAAGGAGGCCTGGGAGCGAACGGCCCAAAGAGGCCACCAGGCTGAGCCTCGCGCTGCTGTGTACGAAGCATGGTTAGCCATGAACGAGGCCATGGCCGACGTTCTGCGCGACCGTTTGAACAACGATGACGGCGCATGGCGTCTTTTCCAGATTGCGTTCGTGATCGCACATGTTCCTGCCATGGCAAGCCGGATGGATTGCTTCCGGGATAAGTATGTGCGTGATCGAGACGACACGGTGACTCTTCTCTACTTTGCAACGGGTGGCGGCAAGTCAGAAGCTTTTTTTGGCTTGCTCGTTTTTTCACTGTTCCTGGACAGGCTTCGGGGAAAGAGCATTGGTGTAACTGCGATGATTCGCTATCCACTGCGTCTTCTTACGATTCAGCAAGCGCAGCGCTGCAGTAAAGTGTTAGCAAAAGCAGAGCGCGTAAGGCGTCGAACAGTGATAGGCGGCGCCCCCTTTTCGATTGGGTTTTGGGTAGGAAGTGGTGGGTCGCCAAATAGCCACCGCGACGCGGGTGTATCGGATATCCCCGATATAGACGATCAGTCAGCGGACCCCGCCACGGAGGCGGCGTTGATTGAGCGTCAGGTGAATTATGAGCTTCAGAAGGCAGCGTGGAACAAGATTCCAGGATGTCCCTTCTGTGGCAAAGAGACCGTGCTACGACGCTTCAGAAGTAAGGGTGGAACCATTGCACACGTCTGTTCAAATGGACAATGCGATTCCAATGACAAAGGCTACCAGCCACTCCCTTTTTATATCTGTGACTCTGACATCTATGACCTTGCGCCATCGGTGCTTCTCGGCACAGTTGATAAACTGGCCCTCATTGGTCAGTCTTCGCAAACAATACGAAGAATCTACGGGATGTTTGGCGCAGCACCTTGGCTGAATAGCGCCACCCATAGGCTCCGAATACCCAATGAGCCGCGGGAATTCCAAGAAGATCCTGAGGCACTAGGGTATGAAAAGCTCTATCCCGCATATGCCGATGGTCGCCGTCTGTTTCACGATCCATTTCCCAGTTTGTTGATCCAGGATGAAGCCCATCTCCTCGATGAATCACTAGGCACTTTCGCTGGCTTGTTTGAATCCGCACTCGATGCGGTTTTCAACGAAATGGCGAAGCCGCTGCATGACTTGGTCGCACACGAGCCCGATGGACGGACGCGGCGTCGTGTGAAAGTCATCGCTGCATCGGCGACTGTTTCTGATCCGGATAGACAGCTAGAACATTTATATCAACGCCCGGTTCCAGCGATGCAGTTTCCGTATCCTGGAGAAAGCCTTTATGACTCGTTCTACGCAGGTCCTTCATCGCCACCAAGCGATGAGGTTGATCGCTTAGCGCTGCGAAATATAGAGCAACGATCTCGTTGGGCGCGCGTGTACGTGGGCTTCATGACCAATGGCCGAGCCCACACAGCTACAACAGTTGCGGTTCTCTCAAACTTCCACACCGTAATTACCGAACTCTTCACTGACCTTAACTCGGGAGATGCCAAACGAGCTGAGCGCGCACGCAACAAGCTAGCCTCCGCCGTTTCACCTTCAGACTTGGCGCACCTGTATCGAGATAAGCTTCTCGCAGAGCCGGTCTCAGAGCTTACGACACTGATCGACTTGCATCGAATTGCGCTTACTTATGTAACAAACAAGAAGGGTGGCGACCAAATTATGGCGGCCGAGTTCGAGGAGACGCGCAAGCGTCACTCGGAAAGGAATCTGCCCATTGCAGATCTGCGAACCGATTTGATCACCGGCTCGGTCTCCCAGGGCGATATCCAGAGGACGGTTCACGATGCACAGCAAAGGCCAAAAGAGGGCGCACCATTTACGGACATCAACACAACTCTTCGATCGGTCATTGCAACATCAGCCGTTTCACATGGTGTAGACGTTGAAGAGTTCAACTCGATGTTTTTCGCCGGCATGCCTTCAGATATTGCGGAATACATCCAGGCCTCTTCGCGCGTCGGTCGTACTCATGCGGGCTTCGTGGTTCTGATTCCTACGCCACAGCGACGACGCGATCGCTATATTGTGGAAGTCTTTGATAGCTATCACCGATTCTTAGAGCGAATGGTGTCACCCGCTGCCATTGATCGATGGGCTGGGCGCGCCATAGAGCGCGTACTTCCCAGCCTCATACAGGCTTACCTTGCTGGCATCTTGTATGTCAGGGAGATAACCACTGCCGCTCCAGATAAGAAGCACACCGTGCGCGACTTTTCGTGGATTCCAAATATAGTCAGTCAGTTCAAAGGTCAGGCGACGAGGGGGCCTCTAATCGCGAACCTCTGTACGTTCGTCGAAGCCGCGATAGGCTTGGATAACGACGACTTTGCGCCAGGTGGAAAACGGCACTATCAGGAACTGATTCGTGATCGTGTTGAAACCTTACTCACTGGATGGGCTCGGGATCTTCTGGGTGAGCAGCGTGGACTCGGGGACTACTTTCGCGCTCAAAGCAGCGTTATGAAGCGGCCCATGACCTCGCTGAGAGACGTGGACGAAGCTGGCACGATTTACTTCGGTCACCGTGACCTGGATGGATCCCGTCGAGTAGAAGACGCAATTGCTCGCCAAGTTATGCGGTTTATACGTCGCGGCGTGGCAGATGGAAGTGACTTGGGAGATTGAGCATGGCAAGCAAGCGCTTTTTTCGGGCTGGTGATGAAGAACGCGACCCGCCCGCCGCTAAAATGACCCGTTCGCGAGGTCAACTAGCAACAGCATACGCGCCAGGAGCTCTTTTCACCTTCGAAGGTGGTCTTGGTGCGTGCATGTCAATCGCCGACCAAAACCCAAATCCCACGAGGGCGGATATTGGTCCAGAAACATCCGCACAGATACATCTTCGCTTGCGCGAGGTATGGCAAAGCTGGTTCACACGAGCCATGCAAGGTGGAACACAAGCCCACCCCGTGCTCCCGGACCAATGCCTTGATCACGCATTGTTGAGAGATGGGGCTTTCCATCCGCCAGTAGTTACCCGCTTCGAACTCGTTGACCCAAAGGCAATGAGCTATGTTCCCGCGCCGATGGATTTTGTTTGCAACACCTGTGGCCGATTTCGAAAGTACGATTCGTTGAGAGATGCCTCTCGGGAAATTAGCAATCTAGCGCCGAAATCTTGCGACACGAACAAGGGTGACCTGAAAGGGAAGTGTCGCTGGAGGCAACTCGATGTTGTCTTCGTCCATTGGTCAGGTAACTGGGTGGCGCCGACGCCCGGGCGATGGGAGTGGAGTACGCAAGAGCAAAAGGTACTCAAACCCTTTGAATCATGCGCGGTCTGCGACTCACGCAAATTTTATCTTGTCGACAAGTCTCCTCGTATCGGTGAGTGGGTGTTCGAGTGCGAGAATGGACATAAGGATGGCAATAGCTGGCTGCAGAACGACCCTGTGACGACAGCTCTGCTAGGAGATGACGCCGTGCGGAGGCCTCCGCGCTGGAGGCGCATGGAGCCCATTTCATATCGCGCAACACCTGCGTTCTACCCTCACAGTGAGCAGTTTGTCGTGTTTGCGGCGAATCAGCGTGATTTATTGATCCTTCTACAGGAGGGCAATGAGACAGATCTCGCGGGTTTCGTCGCGGAACGATTCGGTCTTGGAGCTAAGCCGCCGACTGAACTTGATATTGTCGACATGCTTCGTAGGGCTGGCCATAGCGAAAAAGTTCAGCAGTACGAGTTCACTCAGATGGTGGCTGAGCGATATGCCGGCACTCAAATGGGAGAAGAAGCCCTCGTTCGGGTGCGTGGCTTGATCGACGACTGGAAGAAAACTCCTGGTCTTATCCCGATACAGCACGAAGCCCCCACATGGCTTACCCAACAGATTATTCGCCGAGCTGAGTTTGGGAGCCGATATGATCCGCTCGTCCTCGCCGTTGAGCACGAAGCGTTATCCAGAAGCAAGCTAAGGGCGATCAGCCCGGTCGATGGTCGTTCTCCATTTGTGCGATTCGTTCATCCCGATAAGGATTTGGCGCCGCGGACTCAGGCCGAGCTGGCAACGCAGCAGGAAGCGACAACACAACTTCTCGATGCACTTGGGATGAGTGACATGGGGCTAGTGCGTGAGTTCGACTTGTGTCGCTTTACGCATGGATTCACACGAATGTCTACGGATCCACTAATAGAGAAGTCGGATCAACAGCAACTGATGTTACCTGTCCGTCTCAACCTCTTTCAGGAGCTGGGCAACGGAAAAATCCCTGTCTACGTCGTCACCCAAGCTAACGAGGCAATATACGTCCGGCTTCAACCAGAGACGGTATACGCGTGGCTTCGTGCCGTTGGCGTCGAGGATCTTCCGGACTGGGACCCGACTCAACAGGTCGATCTAGGTGCGCACATCCTCCAAAGCGCTTCGCCCTTTGGAAAATATTTCTCAGAGCTTGATCCTGGGCCGGCTAACACATACCGGTACGTATTTACCCTCTTGCATACGTACGCTCACACGATAATGAAGGCCGTGGCCGAGTTTTCAGGCTTGGATCTTGGCAGTTTAGGGGAGTACCTATTTCCGGCCGACCTTGCATTTGTCGTCTATCGCAATGGTACGACAATGGATCTTGGAAACCTCTCGGCGCTTTGGCGGAACTACAACACTGTATTCCTCGAGCACCTCCTTGCATCAAGGACTCTCTTGTGCGGGGCGGGAAGTTTGTGCGACTCGTCGGGCGGCGCCTGCCCGAGCTGCATAGTTGTTCCGGAAACTTCATGCATAGCCGCAAACCAGCTGTTGTCTAGATCTGTGCTCCGTAGTGGACCAGCTCCTCGTGAAGATCAGCCAAAGCATGGGAAGCGAATTGTTGGCTACATTGATTTATCAATCGAGCAAGTCAGTGCTCGATGAGCTGTTCCTTCACCTTGCTCCATACGCCTCAGTTCTCGAAGGCGTATTCTCGCTAGCTGGCCAGGGCAGATTGAAGGGGCTTGTTGATACGAGGAATCTCGCGCGCCTGATTGGCTTTGGTGGCGCGAAGATACCTGATGTTTTGTTTGGACTACGTGCGGCTCAGTTGTTAGGAGCGGTTGATCAGAACGAGAGTGGCCTTTGGCATGTGACACTTCCTCCTGATCAGAGCCGAAGCCTATCTCTCTTACTTCGAGGCGCAAAGCTATACAAAGAACGCGTGCATCAGGATCGTGATTCCGTAAGGGTTGTGATATCGAAACCAGCGGAACCAAGCCAGCTAGTGGCCAGTTTGGAACGTACCTTGGAGGGAACCTGGGGCATGGGGACAACTGAGGACATCCTCGGAGAGATGGCTGCGAGCGCTAGGAGCCGGTTCACCATCATGTCCCCGTTCATCGATGAGGACGGCGCTTCACGTATCGTCAATCTCTTTGAAACTACGCGTACTAATGTGCGACGAGAGCTCGTCGTGCGCGACGGGCTGCCGACTGAGCTGTATTGTCATGCGGATAGCCTGAAGAGGCTCAATGTTTCTATATTCGACTTCAGGCTTCCACGCTCCGAGCGAGTGGACAGGGAAACCTTCCATGCGAAGGTGGTTCGGCGCGATGTAGATGAGTGCTATGTTGGATCATCAAATATGACCCGCTGGAGTTTCAAGTACTCACTTGAGCTTGGCTTTCAAGTAACAGGGGCGGCTGGTGAACAGGTCTCTCGTGTTCTAGACGCGGTGATAGAGGTATCACCACAAATTTCACTGTAACCCATATCTCTTTAGACAGATTCCGTCGAACTTCCCGAAGCGTTGCATGGCCTTGGCTGACAGATATTCGTAGTTCGAAGAATCGGGAGTGTTTCATGGCAAGGAAGCCATCTCTGCAATCACCTGGAATTCCGTGAGGTAGTCAGGGTGCTTCTTATTTAGCCAGTTCACTATGGACGGTTGATTGAGGAGCTTGACAAGGTAGGTCTTAGCTACTGTAAGTGTAAGATTGTCAATGCCGTATGTCTCTTCCACGCACCTCGTTCGTTGCTGCGTGATGGCGAGCTCTCGTTCAAGGCGAGCAATCTGTTCCCGAGAGATGTTTCCGGCATTTGCTTCTGACACACGAGACTGTATCAGCTGATCTTCCGGAGTCGCCGCAAGGATGGCGCGCGCAAAGCCTGCGCTGAAGTTGTTCTGGCCAGCCATTAGCTCGGCTGCCTCCATTTGCCTGATCGGCTTCATCTTCCGCAAGAGGCCGAATACAACCAATGGACAATGTTTGTCTTCGAGCAAGGTTGCCGCTTCGACGCATATGCCATTTAGCAGCCGCGAGCGGCGTCGAACTGATGAGGTATCCAAGTTTAACGCCTCAGCGATCTGTTCCTCGGACGCTCCGAGCTCGATGGCCTTGACGATCATTCGGTGCTCTTGAACGGCGGCGAGTCGATTGATCTCCTTGTTATATGTGTAGGCCTCATCATCCGTAGCTACTAAACATTCGACATCCGTCTCGCCACGCTCCTTGAGGACCTCAACACGGAGCAGCCCATCGAGGAGGAAGTAGGTACCCGGTTGCTTGCGATTGGCTGTGACGACTGGAATTTCAATCAGGCCGACGGCAGCGACCGAGGACGAGATTTGCTTGTATTTCGCGGTTGCCTTGATTCCAGGCCTGAGAATTTTGAGTGGAATCAATGCCTCAATGGAGATGCGACGAGTTTGATGCTCAAAACCGATACGCATGGGATGCCTCCATCTACTAACGACTGAGCCTCACTCAGTACCAGCCAATCTCATCCGCTCTGCCAGGGCAAGAGGAATAGTGTGCAGGCTCTCCGCACGGAGTATCGCCAAAAATTCCTGGTCGCTACGCAATTCGCGCATCGATTGGACTACGAACATTAGTTTGCTGTGCGCGAATTCAGCCTTCTTTGCCAATAGTGTCTGCTTGTCAACTTCGCGCTGATAGATGCGCCTCAGATGCTCGGCTGTGAGTCTTGGACTAACCTTCTGTCTTGTCGGATTTTCACGGTTAGCTTTGCCGCGGCGCGCACGTTGATCCAGAAGATGCCTTATGGCTACGAGCTTCTTACCCTTTAGTCCCTTTGCATAGGCATCTGCGAGAGCCTCTTGTATTCCTGCGTCGTCACTTCGTGCAAAGTCGACGGCTAGGCTGATAGGAATTAGACCTGCTTCGACTGCGGTGAGCAGACGCTCTTCGCCACGCTCAAGAAGCCCAACGAGCATGTTAACCCAGTTGGCAGTGAGCCCCGTCTTATCTGCAATTTCCCGATCGCTATAGCCACGTTCTCGCAGATTTCCAATCTCCCGGACCAACTCCATTGTCGTGTGCTGACGCCGCGCGATGTTTTCAACCAGGCTCATGACCATGCAGTCACCTTCACTGGCCTTGACGACAAAAGCCGGAATCTCTTTGTGACCAAGTGCCTGAAAAGCCTCCAGACGCCCTTGGCCACAGACGAGATCGTATTGCGCACTCCCCAACGGCTCCGTGCGAGGGCTCACGGTAATCGGACGTTTGAGTCCAACGCTGGCGATGTTCTTAATAATCTCCTGATGCTGCCGGCGATTCCGTACGCGCGGATTGGGAACGTGAATCTGCTCAGTTGGAATCATAGTTACGTTCCGCATAAATCGTCCTCTTCTTAAGCGACGTCGCTCCAGAAAGCTCGCTTCGCCAGTGAGTAAAGGACATCAAGTGAATCGAAGCGGTATGCATCAAGGCCTATGTCGTTGTTTTCTTCGGCCAGTTTTATGGGGTGAAAAGGAAGATCAATGTGGGGGAACAAGTAGTAGTCCAATACCTGCATATGGTCGGACGACATCCGCGCCGCGACTGTGAGATCGGGAGAGAGGCTGGTGTCAAAGCGCAGTCGCCACCGAAAGGATCCGGCGGGTGTCTGTAGGCAGCGAGCGATGATGAGCGATACGGTGAACTCGCCATTGACCGTAAGCAGATGGCTATCAGGGTCTTCGAAAATATCGGCACCGACACCCTCGAGGCCTAGATGCAGCTCACGTATCAGCTCCGGGTGGCGTTCTCGCAACCATTGATTGATGCGCAGGTAGCCGAAGTCTCTCGACGGACAAAATCCGATCAACGCATAAGCACGAAGCAGCCCACCAAAGCGGGCCTGATAGGCGCTACTGGATGGCATATTGTCCTGTTCGTCGATTAGGAGGCCTGAAAGAACACCGCTTCGTTCGTAGAGGCTCCTTAGAAGACCAAGCATGGCCTCATCATCCAGGCGCCGTGAGCGTTCCGCGATGATCTCTCTTGCTTTGAGGAAGACGTCAACAGGGACGACGCGGTCAAAAGCGTCCATTGCCCTTATCCACTTGTCCGGGCTGTTACGAACTCGGTGTTGTTTGAGTTTGAACGATGTGCGGTTGTAGACGTTATTACCTACGTACTTCTCGTTAGTCAGTACTTGGTGGACAGTTGCCCGGGTCCAGGGGCGTCGTAGGTCGGTCAGAATACCGTCGCTATTGAGTTCATCGGCGATAGCCCTTTCATTGCGACGACTTCGAACGAAGCGATCGTAAATGCGGTGGACAGTGGCCACCTCCTCACCCGGGCCAGGTATAAGAATCACGCGATCCGTTTGAAGACTCTTTTGTTCCCCTCGGTTCAATACGCCCTTGGGCTGCCGTTCTCCGTCTAGCAGCTGTCGGCGAAGACCATAACCAGCAGGCCCGCCTTGACGAAAGCCCAGCTCTATTAGTCTGCACTGTCCAGCAAATACCTTGTTCGAAAGCTCGCGACTGTACTCTCCAGCCATAAGTCGTTTGACGTTCTTGATGATGACTGCGGAAGGGCTTCCGTCGTTGTCGAATGGCTCAGCGCAGTATTCGACCCTTATGCCTGAACGGCGGCAGAGGTACTCGTAGTAGGCACTTTCATCAGCATCCTGGAAGCGCCCCCATCGGCTGACGTCGTAAACAAGGACGGCTTGGAAATCCACGAGCCCTGCTTGTACATCTCCGATCAACTTTTGCAGTGCAGCACGGCCGTCCAAATGAAGGCCGCTTTTGCCTTCATCGATGTACGTCCGAATAACCACCATTCCGTGCTCGGTAGCGTAAGCCGCTATGGCATCGCTCTGGTTCTCGGTGGAGTAGCGCTGATGGTCCGTGGACATGCGCACATACTGGGCTACAGGGATTTGGTCTGTACCCCCGTCCTTCTGCAATAACGCGCGCTGTCGCTCGCCCATTGCCCAGCTCCGTTGCGGATACTGTGCGGACTCACATCTTTAGACAAAATGTTGGAAAAAGTCAATACTTTCCGCTGCGTGTAGAGATCGTAACGGCTCGTACTAAACCGGTTCCCGGCGGCGCCGAACTCGACCGGAAGAGGGCATAACACCGATCAAAGCGAGCACAACGCGCTGTTGCTCGGGCGTGAGACGACGAAAGCCTTGTAGAAGCTGGACTTCGTGAGCCAGTGGCGGATCGGGCAGAGTGTGGGCTACCAGCTCCCAAGGGTGGCATTCCAGAGCTTCACCAAGAAGGAGGAGCCATTCCACTGTTAGTCGGCGCTTGCCTGTCTCTAGCAGACTAATCTGCTGATTCGTTGTGCCTGTTCGCTGAGCAAGTTCCTCAAGAGACCATCCATTCGCGATCCGCAGAACTTTGATCCGATTCTTCACGCTCAAGTAGCCCCCAAGATGGCGATCAACGCCGCGAGATATTGGTGAATCGTCAAGATGGAAATAGAGAGCTAAGGACGAAACGAGTGCATTTCGGCACCAGAGCTTGATCAACAGCGATAACCATATTGCCAGTTCTTGAGAACTTTATAGCAATGGAGGACACCGACGAGATCCAAGTCGAGGCTTGGTGTTCCAATTCGGCAAGTGCAATCACTGAAGATGCTTCACACTCCCCAGAGTGAGAGGAATGCCGAGCGCAGAGCTCGCGCATCCGCCAGTGCGTGGTGCCGAAATGCCTCCTTCTCTGGGTGCTGCCTCCACCATGTTTTGAGTGCTAGTCTCGTTTCGTCCATCAAATACCAACGAATTTCCCTTGCGTTGGTTTTCTCTGTAGCGGAGGCTTCTAATTCCAAAAGTCGTTCGCATAGATCTCGGTCAACACCGAAGTCGTAACAGATAAGCGGATCACTGAAGCCATCGAGAAAGCTTCGTAGGCGCGACGACATCACATTGACGGCCATGGCCGAGCTACCCCGTTCCAGTAGCGGATAGACAACCTCTCTCACCCATGATGTCGGGTCGGCCGGGAGGATGTCGCACTCACCATAAAAGTACCGTGAGTCGTCGATGGAGACGACTCCAATGGATACAAGGTCAGTTCCGCGTACGTCCGCCCATTCACAGTCTAAAAAGAGATAGTCTGGCTTACTCATCTGAAATTTTATGCGCGTGATCGCGATTGAATACAGCGCGAAGCATCGATGATAGTGCGACTCTTAGCCGGACAAAGTCTCTGGATAACCGGTGTCTTGCTGCCTATCCGCTTAGTAAAAACTTTCCCGGCTGAGCGAATAGCGTTTGTATGCCTCGTCGATTTGACCTGGTGTAGGTGGCTTGTACGCAGGATCGCGTCGATAACGAATGCGATGCGAAGCGGCATACCAAATCACAAACTCGTCGTATGTCATGTAGACGTTTGACTCTGCAGCTTCATCTTCGAGATTTGGTCGCCCTGAACGTGCTTCGCAAAGGCGCCGTAACCTAGTTAGGGCTTCATCGGCTGCGCCAAGGCCGCCGTCGGCGTCTGCCGCGTGAAGAGCAAGCGTGGTACCCCAGAATGCACTTTCCATGGGCGTCATGAAGTCCCAGTCAACCTCAATCTCATTGAAGTTCTGTTCGGCCACAACATATCTCCCAAGCGAACCGATCGCTTGACCATTCGCTCAACTAAAGCAATGAACGTTGCGTGGCGCTTAGCTTAGATCGCTGGCACTAATGATAGATTCGCGAACACTCTTACCTACCATGAAGCGGCAGGTAGTCGTCGGACAGAACGTTCTTAGTGGTGCCCCCGGCAGGACTCGAACCTGCATGCATGGCTTATCTGGCCACTGCCTTCATCCGGGTATAAACCGGACGCCTAACCTCTCGGCCACGGGGGCGAGCAACGCAAGAGCAGAGCTCAATTGCGAGTTCGCGATATTCGTTCGTGATGGAACGGGGGGCGTGCCATGTAGTGATCGTATCAGGTTCAGGGCGCAGTTGGGTGCATGTTTATGGGATGCCCCAGCACATGTAGACCTCCGCGAAATTACGTAAGAATTACCTACTACCGGCGATCGAATGCATGTGCAGACACGTCTATGGCTAGACACCGAGTGGGCAAGTGACGCGATGCGCGAGCTCGTGAGTTTGGCCAGCACCGACGACGACGAACCGTTCACTTTCAATGCGGAGCCTACCCCTCTGACATCCCTTGCGAATCGAGACGTATGCATAGGCGGAGGATTGCATCTGGCGTACGGTCTCTATGGGCTACACGATAAGCGCGATGAGCTGCAGCAAGAAGCCAGAAGCTAAACACACGAACGCGGTCGGCCGCCAAAACTTAATTCGCCTTGCTTCCCTGAGGTTCTCAGCCTTCCAATCTTCGTTGGATTTCCCCTCACCAGGCCCCCATTCTTGCGACCCGTCCGGCATGGTGCGAATTGGTGATTGAGTTACCACGGACAACCATACGCCCCCTGCAAAGCCCAAGATAAGGCCCGCCGCATTCAATACTGTTGCGCTACTCATCTGGTCATCCCCTTGCTTGCGTCTTTATTGGCGCTTGTTGTTGCGGCAGCCGGAAGGGCGAGTCAGATCGCTCTCGGTGCTCGGATTATTGCGAAACGCCAACTATCTCAGGGACGCAGCAAGATGTCATGTAGCTGTATTCGCGGCACTCCAATAACGCCGAAGGTCAAGAAGTACACGCTGGCCACGGTCCTTGCCTGCGCGCGCGGCCTCGGCTTTATCGCCATAGGTGACTCGCGTCCTTCCAAAAATCTCCTCCCCTTCGAATTGAAACTTCCAACCACCGAAGTATTGCAACGATTCGTGGTCGGCGCGTTCAGTTAGGAAAGCCGGCTCGGCAAAGCCGATAACGGAATCAAATGTCATAGTTGAGCTCCTCGTGCTTATGAATGGCCCCATGTTCGAGCAGACCGAGACGGCGCGCATGCTAGAGGGAGCGAGCTGTCATCGTGCCCATGTTCTTCGCCATTCTCAGGGCCAGCTCTCCATCGGGTTGATAGTCCGTGTCTCCGATCTTGAGTGGCAACTGACCCAGCCGCAGCGGCAGCCGGTGGACCGACCAAGTTCCCATCCAGCCATCAACGCCCGGCAGATCACACCTCGTTACCGCAATTCGCACTAAAAACCTACCAACGACGAACTCTTCTGGAGTAGTCAGCGGCATGCACAAGTGACCCAGTATCTGGAACGAGCCCATGGTCTTGGCAAATTTTGACCAGCGCAAGGTGAGAACATGCTCCGCTACGTGGCTATTCGAAAGTTCGCCTCAGGGCTGAGCTATAGCGAAGATGCCATACGGGGCAAGATCAAGACCGGAGTTTGACTTCACGGTGCTGTTTGGCGGAAGGCTGGCGGACGGCAGGGTTCTGATTGATGTCGAAGGCTACGAGGCTTGGATCGAGGGTGGTGCGGGCGCTCAGCCTTGACGTGTTCGAGAAGGACTCAAGTGGTGAAACACACCCGGCGTGGGCATGTCGCCATGCCGCTGATTTGGGTTTGTCCGCCCCGGGTGATGGGGGGGGCTCGTGCTTGCACGGAGCATCGGAGGCTTTGGCGCGCTCTCCACTATTTGGCGCTTGGGGGCACGCCGCACCAATGGCTGGGGGTCGCGACCATCTGCCGCACCCAAGATGTTGGGTGCTCAAGTCCAGCCCCTCCCCAGCCGATACTGAGAATGGCGGCTACGTTCTTACGTCACTTGGCATATTGACGTTTGAAAATCATGTCCCGATATTGCCGAGTAAGATTTAAGAAACCTATACTAGTTAGGTTTTAGCAACTGCTATACGGTGCCGCGCATTGATTGCGCGGCATTGTTGCATCGGTACAGGGGCCCGACCTTGGAGGTCGGGGATGCAGATCAGCAAGGAAGTACGAGTGACAACAAATTCAATTGATACGCAGAGCCTAGTCGCCGCGTGCGACTCTCGCTGGTCGGCGGAGCTCGACAATGACCATTACTTGGTCTTGGACGATAGCGGGTTCCACAAGCTCGCCTACAAACAGTCGGGCTGCATGGTTGTTGCCGGTGATCTGCAGTTAATCGAAGGATGGATGAACTGGTTCGCAGCTCAGACGTGGGATTTTTTGAACACACCTGAGCTAGATCGTATCGACCAGAATGGCAAGCTTCAGAACATTGTCTTTCATCTGATTTTGGCTAACGGACGAGTACTTTCACCCCCGCCTCACCCGAATGTACGCCCACCGTTAGAGTTCGAAGGTTGGGCGAAGTTTGTGGGGACAGGTGCACCGTTTGCTCTGAATTGTTTCGCTGAGAACCGTTCCGTCGTTCTTTCAGTGGAGACTGCCGGTAAGTATGACGTTTGCACGGGTGGACCAACGCTGCACCGCGATGTGAGGCAAAACACCGCAAATGTGCCGCCGTTCACGTGCGATGCCGCCGGCGTGTTGCAGGATATGATCAATAGAGGTGTAGTCATGAACAGCAAAACGATGCAGCCGGTTGGTAACCTTGCCGAGTTCGCTGCGCGTAAGTCCGGAATGGACGGTGCTGCAGCTGCAAACTTGAGCAACTTGGTCGTTTCTGCCCCTACCGGGGCGCCTGCCTTCGTGTGGACTCAGGAGCAGAAGAGTGAGCTGATGAAGGCGTTCGCCGAAATGGCGGTGCTGGAGGCAGAGTTACAGGCAAGGAAGTAACCAAGCTCTGGCTACGAGTAAGAGCCCCGCTCCGGCGGGGCTTTTCTTTACACCGAAGATTGACCGTCTATTTCTCGGCTGCGGATGGCCGCCGTGCCAACGGATAGCAGTGGCGAATACATCTTGGCAGGCAGCGCGTCAGTCGTGACCACCGCATCGAGCGCCGCGCCCATCGATGCATGCGCCGAGTGCCGACACAGACGCAGAATGGGCGCGGGCAAAGTGCACGGAGCTGATGTCCTCCGGCGCCCGGAGTTCGATGCGCTCGAACAGCGATTGGGCTTCGCCAGCTTTTTATGGGATGACAATGTGACGGAAGTACTGTTCACAGCGCCCAGCATCGCTCATGGTGGCCGGAATCGGCGCTGTGTTCGATGTATGTGCTGATAGCTGGAGGATGGGCGAGGCCCTACACCGCCTCTTTGGAAAGAAACGGCGTTCGGATGGTCTTAAATATGTCGCCAAAAGTGTTCGGCGCGCCATCGAAGACCACCGCGTGCAGCGCCTTGTCGCATAGTTCAAATGCGACGTTATGGATTACTTCCTGATACTTGATTAGGTGCGGGAGTCGCCGATACCCGTCGATGATATCCATGCGTTTGCACATGGCATCCTGGAAGGCACCCTTTAGGTACGCAGCCAGTTGCATGTCGGCTTCTAAGATCGCTTCTCGATACAGCGCACCTACCAACGCGGCGCTGTCTAGATCCTCGGCCGTTACTAGGCGAGCAATGCTTGCCTGATAGTCTGCACTGGGTTCCCCCTCCCAATGAACTGCCGAGCGCGGCAGTTCCGTCCAGGTTGGGCGATACAGGTTCAACCTAACCGTCAGTTCTTCAATAAGGGTGTTAAGTGCGGCTCCCTTCAATTGGGGCTGAGCCAATAGCACCCAGAAGGGCGAGCGAAAGAGAGCCCCTGTACCACGGAATACCCCGTCGGCATCAACCCGGTCGATCAAGCTGAAGGATCGACGGTGATGGCTGCCATCGGTAGGCAGAGTTCCGAACTTGCGGATCCGGTCAAAGGCCTTGGGCGAAGTAGCACCATCCGTCGCGCCGATCGATTTGCCCACAAACCTGAAATTGAGCGCGTAGTCGGTCCAGGGCCCCCGACTCCGCACATTCCAGTACCAAACCAGCACGCGAAGCACATCGAGCGCCGCGCGCGGGGGCCTGCCGCGCGCGCGGCGCTCCGGGCGCTTTCCCCTTTGAGGGGATCTTAGGGTCATGAAAATAACTATTGGACGATAATTTCATGATCTTACTGGATCTAGCCACACTTCGGCCCACTTCCATTGAGCGAGCCGGATCATGCCCCGCAACAAGCAACCAACAATCGATGCGGCGGGTCTCGCTCAGCTAAAAGCTGATCTGAAAGCCCAGTACGGTGTGATGCTCGGCCCTCAGGAATTGCGGCAGGTACTTGGCTATCGAACCGCAAGCGCCTTCGAAAAGGCACTCAAGCTGGGCCGTATTGGGGTGCCGCTATTCAATGTGCCGGGACGGCGAGGGAAGTTCGCGCTAACCGATGAGGTGGCGACTTGGCTTTGGCAAGCGCGACAGGACACAACCGTCCCATTCGGAGGTGCCCCATGACTTAGTGTCCTTGCGAAAACAGTTCATCCACCTGGGGCAAAAAAAAACCCGGCTTCCTTCGCATAGGAAACCGGGTCGGATTTGAAGCCTGAAGGGCCTTCAAATCCATTATGCAGCCCACCACGCACTTGTCAACGTGCGCGCGGGAGGATTTTGCCCTGAATTTCACTAATAAGCCGCTGGACCGCACGTGAACTTGTGCGTTTGCGACGATCACGCGGCATGCAGAGCAAAGGCATATGGCGAAAGAGCAGATGAGGGGCGCGGCGCGCCGCAACTATTCCAAGAAGTTGATCAACTACACCGAGGACCAAGCCGAAGCAGAGCTTGCAGAAATCCGATGGGGCGATTCTGATCGCCAAGCCTGTCCCAAATGCGGGCTATTCGACAGCCACTACCGCATACGGACAAGGCGACAATGGCGTTGCAAAAACGCTCAGTGCGTATGCACATTCAGCGTGACTAGTGGCTCGCGCTTTGACAGCTCCAAACTCACCTATCGCCAATTGCTGGCCTTAGCCGTCGCCTTCGAAGGTTCGCCGAAAGGAATTACCCTAGTACGCACGGCTCGCGAAGTCGGCATCACGGAGAAGTGTGCGCACCAAAATCTCATGAAGATCCGAGAGGCTTTGCGCGATTTTGCCGACAAACGGCCCATGAGGGGCCTTGTCCACATTGATGGTGGCCATTTTGCAGGCAAACTCCGCAAGTCGATGAGGCGTTTTAAGGCGGACGTGAACAGTGTCTTGAGCAAGCACGGCACTGCAGCCGCGCGCGCTCGTATCCAGGGGCGCGCGATCAATGCTAATACTCCAGGAAATCTTCGACGTGCTAAGAACAAGCGCGTTGTTATTGTTCTTGCTGAAGCACTTCCCGCTAGCAATATTTTCGCGCAAGGTCACGATGAAACGCGCCGCGGCATCGGGCGTGTGATCGTGGCTTCCTGCTACAGCGAGAACATGGAGAACGTGCGGGAGCTTGTCCATAAGTACATCGAACCCGGCACTGTTATCTATACGGATGAGAACGCTGCATATGCTCGCCTTGGCGATGATGATGAGTACAAGCACTACGTTGTCAAACACGCCGATGGCTATTGCAGCCCCGAGGGGGTGACGGACAACTTGGCCGAAAGCTTCTTCGCTAGGATGCGGCGCGCGGAGCATGGGACTCATCATGGTTACCGGCCCCATACCCTCGAACTGTACGCCTGGGAGTCGGCATGGAGAGAGATGAATCGCCACGAGACTCAGGAAAGCAACGTTCGCCAGGTGGTTGAACGGATGCTGTCGCCCGGGTATTCACGTGAGTGGCGTAACTATCACGGTGGCGAGAAGCGCAAGAGTCGACGTTGTGTTCGCCGTGAACGCGTTATGGCCCGTCCGAGCTAGGCGTTGGTAGTTCCCATAAACGGGGCATCTTTCGATGCCCCGTTTCGTGTCGAATGAGGCGCCCCTGATTCGCCAGTACACACAGCCGCACCTGTACTTTGGCTTGAATTCGGAAGTGTTCCGCCAGACTAGGTGGATGAGGGAGCTGCGAGAGTACGGCATCCACAATATCGGGGGTCGCCGCTGTTCGATCAGGGCGAGCGGCAAGTGCCTTCAGAATAACTTGACTCATCCGGCCCGCCTTCATGAGACGACTTTGTTGGGGACGAATGGACTGAAGGTCTGACGGATCGATCCGAATCTCGTGAAGCGCCATGGCCGACTCGATCACGCCGAGTTGGCGCTTCAACTCGGCGATATCAGTGTCTAACGTCCCCAGCTGGGACACTAGGAGCGAGCGCTTTGACTCGGCGTCGCCGACGCGGCCAGCCAGGCGCGTTTGCTTATTGATCAACCACTTGAGTGAGCTTGGCGTGGACTTTGGCATGCCCAAAGCCTAACCATTCCCCCTCAAAAAATCGTGTGTGACAGCTACCGATAAGCGTTGCTCAAAGAAAAGTAACCACCGAGATGGTGGCAATGCCAAAAGAAAGAGCACCCCCACTTGGCGCTGGCCGGTGAAGCCGGCCAGTTCGTGAGGGGCGGCCGGGCTTTTCGACGGGGCTCCTGCCCCGGCGAAAAGGAATCGGCATCCCTGCCGATTCCCCCTGCGGGGCCTGATCGTCCACCCCTCACCGCCGCGCAAGGGGGCCCAAAGGTCAAAAGCCACAGCGCACGGCTCG